>Ga0315320_10002774_pt1 | contig 14430 bp, 13 predicted proteins | sample M140m21515metaG_FD_203458 | JGI IMG/M metagenome (GOLD analysis project Ga0315320, IMG submission 203458) | Ammonia-oxidizing marine archaeal communities from Monterey Bay, California, United States - M1 40m 21515 | ecosystem: Environmental > Aquatic > Marine > Coastal | place: USA: California... | reverse complement strand
CGGCATGCTTGGAGGTGTGGTGCACAACCCCGGCACCCCCCCTCTGGATGCGATGACCGCATCGCCATCGAGCACAGACAGCACACCCGTCAAAAGCCGAACACGAGAGCGGTTCGACCCAAAGTTATCCAGTATGCTGCCCAGTCCTGCCGACACGAATCACCCCTCGAGTGCAGCCAGTTCTTCTTCGAGTCGCTGGATTTCGGTCTCTGCCTCTTGAATGTTTGTCTCCAACTGCGAGATCTCTTTGACCTGGGCTTTCTGATCCTTCTGAAGCGCCTTTTTCTCTTTTTCAAGCTCGGCGGCTTTGCCATCCAACTCATCGAGTTGGGCCTGCGCCTCTGCAATCTTTGCATCCAGCTGTGACAGGGCCTCATCTCCACCACTGCTCTCAGTCTGAAGTCGCTCCAACTCCGACTGAAGCGTGTCGTGCTCCATGCGTTTTTGCGTGACTTCTTCTTCCGCTGCCGCAACGGCCGCCTCCGCAGCATCAAGCTTCGACTGCTCTTCTCCCAAATCCACCTCGGCGGATTCACGGGCCCTGATGGCATCTGCCGTCTTCTTGGCCGCATCTTTGCCTGCAGCCATGGCTTTCACCAGCTCAGCCTCCTGTTTTTTGAGCTTCTTTTCGAGCGCCGAGCGTTCTTTTTCGAGCACTGCCAGATCGGGTTCGGACATACGGTCTCCTCCGTCAGAAGACAGGGTACCAGAACTCCGAGAAATCAAGCCACTTGCGGAGGACCAGCAGCGAGCTGTTCAGCGAAAATAGACCGGACTTCCTCGACCTGTGCATCGATATTATCGGCCGTCCAGCCTTCGGTAGAGATGGACGGTAAAACCTCAACGTCCACAACACCGGGATTGAAGCGAAGTTTGCCACGCGGCCATACCTTCGCTGCATTGTGAACAACCACAGGAATTATGGGAAGCTTCGTGGCCAAGGCCGCGTGTACAAAACCCTTCTTGAAGGGCTGAAGCTGACCATCGCGACTTCGAGTGCCTTCAGGCCACAGCCATAAACTTAGTCCATTGGCCGTAATAAAGTTCGCAACATCATTCATGGTGGCGATGGCGCGTTCGCGGTTGGAGCGGTCGATCATGGGGTGACCGGACAGAAGGTACAGTTGCCCCACACCGGGTACAAATCGGATTTCTCGCTTGGCCAGCCCGCACCCGCCCATCGGACACACCCACATGCCCACCCACATATCGAGTGTCGAACTGTGATTGGACAACAAGATGGCTGGGCTCTGTGAATTCACCCGATCCCGGTGATGGAACACAACGGTCGCACCCGATGCCCAAACCATGGCCTTTCCGGCAATGGTTCCGTAGACATTACAGCACCGAATACGGGCGACTCGCCACGGCAAAAGAGGGAGCATCAGGGCGAAAAAGACGGTGGACACCAACACCATCGTCAGGCCGGAAATGCTGACCCGAATCCACGATGAAAAACTGGACATTGGCGTACCCCTCAATTGGTTGTACATCTGCTATTGCGTTGTTGGGGCGGGATCACCGATTGAGATCATCGAACTGCAAACTACCAAAAGAGCCGGTTGTTCAGTCGTGCTCCGGCAACACGGACGGCAGATTCTCTACAATATGATCGCGGGTTTGCATCAACCGAACCATCAGGGCCGCCCGTTCTCCTTTTAGCCGGGGCCGGCGGCGTAGCTTCCCGCGGCGAAGACCGCTCTCTATGGACACCTTTCTGGCGAAAACTGTAAGGGCAAAACCAGCCAATAGGATCAGAAACCACATCCAAACCATGAGCCTATCCTCGTACAATTCCCTCTGTGCGGCATACAAAAAACCAAAGGAATACAACAATGGAACCCACGCCCACCACCCCGGAGGAAGCCGATAAAAAAACTTATCGAGCGTGTAGGTCTCACGAATTTGTTCATCGAGAACATCGATCTGAGCAGCAAGTACATAGGCTTGTTCACTGGCAGAATCCGATTTCCGCCGAACATTGCCGCGCGCCAAGGATTGCAGCCAGTGCAAACCGGTATGCCCATCTTGCAGTGTACGAAGTAACTGCACATCGATTGGATTCGACATATTCACATCATAGACCCTTCAGCATGACTGAAGCGAGGAGACATCCATGGCTGGTATTGATGAAACCCTGTCCTTTCACCCATTGAAGATCGCCGTTCTGACGGTATCCGATTCCCGAACCATGGAGACCGACACCAGTGGCCGATGCCTTCAGGAGCGGGCGGAAGCTGCGGGTCATACCGTTGTGGAACGTCGAATCATCGCCGACGACCAGGCGGCATTGGAGGGCCAACTACAGGCGTGGATTGCTCGACAAGACATTGAAGTCATCCTTACGACGGGCGGTACGGGCGTCACGGGGCGTGATGTCACTCCGGAAGCCGTAGAAGCGGTTGGAGAAAAGCATATCCCCGGTTTTGGAGAACTCTTTCGGTGGTTGAGCTTCGCCAAAATCGGCACATCTACAATTCAGTCTCGTGCGACAGCCGTGGTCTCTATGGGAACCTACATCTTCGCCATTCCGGGATCGACCGGCGCATGTAAAGACGCGTGGGACGACATCTTGCGGGACCAACTCGACATCCGCCATCGGCCGTGTAACTTCGCGGAACTGATTCCCCGACTTCGCGAACACTGACAAGCGATGGCGGGCGAGTCAAAACTGAATAAGGCGCGTATCCAACCACTATGGAGACACCCCATTATGATTCGTTTTCCGATATTGTCCGTCCTCGCATTGGCCTCTACACTCGCTGCATGTGGCGACGATAAGCCCGCGAAGAAGTCTAAGAAAACAGGCGCGGTGAAGTCCGCCCCTGAAAAGCTTACACAGCCTACCGCTGAAAACTATACGGCCAAGCAAGATGCCCTCTCAGGCAACCCACTTCCCGCACTCGTCTTGTCTCAGGCATGGTTCATGAAGGACGCCAAGGGCAAGTCGAAGCCCGGCCCCGCACGGCTCGAAATCTGGCGCCGCACTCCCGCGGGCTGGTTCTCCAGCTTGTTGGAGGACGATGAGTCCAACGTCTTTCACAAGGCCATCGTGGGCGATGACCGCTCCATCATCACCATTGGCGCTATGGGCGCCAAGCTGAAACGCTGGACCTTCGATGCAGACGACAAGAAGTGGAACCAAGAAACACTGTGGTCCAAGTCTTGGGGCGGAAAGTTTGACCGCTTGCGGGACATCGAAGTCGGCGACGTAGATGGTGACGGAAAGGACGAGTACGTCATCGCCACCCACGACAGCGGTGTCGTCGCCGTGTACAACCCGGCGACCGAAGGTGTCGAGGCTGAAATCATCGAGATGGATCAGAAGGCCGACACCTTTGTGCACGAGATTGAAATCGGTGACATCGATGGAGATGGCAAGCTCGAGTTCTTCGCCACACCATCGGATCGCAACAAGGCCAGTGTCAGCCAGCATGGCGAGGTCGTGATGTACAAGTGGGACGGCAAGGCTTACGCCCGCTCCATCGTGGACCCCGGCAAAGGTACGCACGCCAAGGAAATCCTCGCAGCAGACATCGATGGCGATGGAAAGTCTGAGCTCTTCAGCGTTCAAGAAGCGGTACTGGAGAACAAGAAAATGGTGAAGCCCGTCACGATTCGTCAGTACACGCGAAATGCCGAAGGCAGTTTCAGCTTCGAAGAAATCGCCCAAATCCAAGACACCATGACCCGTTTCATCATTGCCGAAGACTTCGACAAGGATGGTAAAAAGGAACTCATCGCTGCGGCCAAGAAAACTGGCTTGTACCGAATCAATCACGGTGCGGAGGGATGGACCGTCGATCAGTTTGATGCCAACTCATCCAGTTTTGAACATGCCATCGTGGCATTCGATGCCCGCAATGATGGTCAACCAGAACTGTATGTGGCCGCAGACAACCAGCAAGAACTCAAGCGATACGACTGGAACAACGAGACCAAGACGTTCAAGAAAAATGTCCTCGGAAAGCTGCAACCCAGCGTCTTCACCTGGAACATCGCGAGCGGAAAGCTCTAAACAGAGCCCACCGCCAACACGAACGCCGCATGGATTCCATGCGGCGTTTGTCGTTGGGCATACATTCTACAGTTGTCGAAAGATTCCATCCGTTGTGGACACAATGCTCTGCACATCATCCCGACTGAGTTCCGCCTTATTTGTGCGGACTTTGAGATCCTCGAGGCGTTCGTGTAGTACGTGCACAATGGTACTCGGCGCATCGTTCTTCATCGAGACATAGCCGATGAAGTAGCCAATCACCTCGGGGTGCTTGAGCAACTGGTCTGCCGCATCGATTCGATCCGCTTCAATAATCGTCACGGCCACCATGTGGACACCCGCAAGCCACGCGCCCGCTTGGACAAGTGGACCGGTCTGTGGCGATGGTCCCCACTTTTTCTCTGGAACCATCAAGTCCGTGATGCGCGCCATTTCCTCGAGGAGCGCTTCACGGGTGATGACCTCGCCCGCAATTCCGTTCTCAAACTCTTTGACAGTACTGAGCAACGCGGATTCCGCTCCGAGGGCGCGCAGTCCGGTGTGAACCAGGCCCAGGCGCTTCGCCAAATCCGCAGCCGGCGCAGTCCTGGCCGTCAAAATCACATCGGTCAACATCACACCGGTCTGGATGGCCACCCGATCAGGGTGGGTATCGGCCGTGACCACATAGCCGCGATCCGCCGGAACACGACTCACCAAGCTGGGCGCAACACCGGCACTTCGAACCGCATTTTCAATCTCCAAGGGACTGGGAATGAGGCCACTGGGGATGGCCGATGCGGCCTTTACGACCTCGGGTGCCAAGGAAGCATCGTTCGATAGCTGTACGGCCGGAGCCTGTGCCACCTCATCATCACTCCCGCAGGCGGGAATCCAACAAGTAAGAATCAAAAAACGAATCATGGATCGGTTCATCTGGAGAGCGTAGCACCTGAAAAATGAATTGCGCTCATGGAATCCACTTTAGTGGCTTGGGAAGGAATCGCACGGCACCCTCTGCTTGGTAGTGACCTTTGCCACCGTACACGCTCGCTGTCGGCGTTCCCTTGTGGAACACGACCTGCCCGATGGGCGTCCCCACAGCCAGTGGTACAACCGACCGGCCCACGAGACGCACTTCCAAGGCCCACTTGGAGCAGTATCCGACATCACCGAGCCCTGCGCAGAGGGCCACTGTGAGACCTTGCCGGCCAAAGGTACTTTTGGCCTTCATTTCAGGAATGAGGGAAATTTGATCGGGGTCTACCGCCCGGGTACCGATGTCTTCGTAGGTTGTCGCCAGGTAAAACTCACCCGGGTTCAAACAAAACACATCCGCATCATCCGGGATCACACCCTCGCCCCAGCTCGGTGCGGGAAGCAATCCATCGATGCCACCTGCCCGGATTTGTGCAGCGGGAACTGGAAGCACCTCTTCCCACAAATCATCACTGGGATTGTACAGGTCGCGAATACCAAAACTGCTCTTCATTCGGAAGAGGTGTCGCCCAAAGCGAACATCCACAGAATTGGGATTGACCAAGCGGATATCAAAGGGATCGATGACGATCTCGCCTTGTTCATAGGCTTCAAGGATCGCCTCACGGCAGAGAATCATGTGCACCTCGCCTATGGTGCGTAATCAACCCGGATCAGCCGCGCAGCCGCTTTGCGACATCGATGGCAGCATAGGTCAAAATACCATCCGCTCCAGCCCGCTTAAAGGCGAGCAGGCTCTCGTCCACAACCGTGTTGATGTCCAGCCAGCCATTCTGTCCTGCGGCATGCATCATCGCGTATTCACCAGACACTTGGTAGGCGTAGGTGGGCACACCAAACGTGTCCTTCACCCGTCGAACAACGTCGAGATACGGCATGCCCGGCTTGACCATCACCATGTCCGCACCCTCCTCGATGTCGAGCGCCACTTCGCGAATCGCTTCGTCTGTGTTGGCGGGGTCTTGCTGGTAGGTCCGTTTGTCCCCACTCGCCAATGCCGATTTCGAGCCGACCGCATCCCGAAACGGGCCATAAAACGCACTCGCATACTTGGCTGAATAGGCCAAAATCTGTACACCCTGGTGCCCCGCAGCATCCAGCGCATCGCGGATCACACCGATACGGCCGTCCATCATGTCGCTGGGCGCGATGACATCACAGCCCGCATTGGCCTGGTTCACAGCCTGTTGGCACAAGACGGTGAGGGTCTCATCGTTGAGCACTTCACCATCGACAAGCAACCCGTCTTGACCGTGCGTGGTGAACGGATCGAGGGCCACATCGCAGATGATGCCAATGTTGTTCGTCGCTGCTTTGATCGCACGTACTGCACGACACACCAGGTTGTTTGGATTGAAGCTTTCTTCTCCGCCTGGGGTCTTCTTGTCCTGTGGGGTCACGGGAAACACAGCGACGGCAGGGATACCCAGCACCTCCGCCTCTTGAACCGCGGTGACCAAGGTATCGATGCTGTACCGATGGACTCCAGGCATGGAGACAATCGGGGTCATCAGATCCTCCCCTTCTTGCACAAAGACAGGCCAAATCAAATCATCGACGGTCAGTGTGTTCTCACGAACCAACCTACGGGACCAGTCGGTCGCTCGATTTCGTCTCATTCGTGTCCGCGGGTATGCAGGCCCTGGATTGGTATCAGCCATGTCGTTCTCCATCTGCTGACCCTAACATTGCGAGATCCGTCATGGCAGCGAGACCTGAGAAACCAAAGTTCTCCCCACGACAATCGTTTTCTTGATCCGGCCCCATCGAAACCGATAGATATGTTCCATCATGAAAAAAGGTTCTCGCGTCGGCCCGTTCACACTTGGCCCCATATTGGGGCAGGGCGGCATGGCGACTGTATTCATCGCCAATCATGAAATGGATGACACCCCCGTAGCGCTGAAAATCCTCCGCCCTGAAATCGCGAAAGAACCGTCATACCAAGAAGCCTTTACCCACGAGGTTCAATCAGCAGCACGACTGGACCATCAGCGCATCACTGCAGTCTTTGATCATGGCATTGTGCAGGCCACAGAAGATCCCTCTCCCGATGGGTTTGCCGGTGCACCATGGCTGGCGATGGAGCTTGTCGAGGGTGGAACCATCTCCAATCTCGTTGGGCGAGTGGCATGGCCCCAGCTTCGCCGTATTCTCCTCGATGTCCTTGATGCCCTCGCACACGCGCACGCTCGGGGCATGATTCACCGCGACATTAAACCCGCCAACGTCCTTCTGGATCTCGAAACCGGTCACGTGAAACTGACCGACTTTGGACTGGTTCACTCGGCTGACTTTGGCGTCGATCGGGCCAACGATCCGTCCTTGCCCCTGCGTGGAATCAACGAGAACCTTGTCTCCGGTACGCCGTCATACATCTCGCCCGAGCAGATTCGATGCCATTGGCGCAAATATGGTCCCTGGACGGATCTGTACTCCGTGGGTGCGATGGCCTGGAAAATCGCCACAGGGAGCGCACCCTATCAAGGGGAAATCTCGGCGGTCTTTCAACAACACCTACGGGGAAATCTCCCGGTATTCAATCCCATCTTCCCCATGCCTTCCGGGTTTTTGGAGTGGATCGATGTGATGATGCGGGTCAACCCTGACCATCGCTTTCGCCGTGCAGCAGATGCCGCGTGGGCACTCAGCCAAATCGAAGGAACGACATTGGCCGTCCAGGCTCAAAGTGACGATTCCACTGTATTCGAGCAAGACACCATTCAATACGGCCACAGTGACGACCAACTGGCCACCTTGGCTTTGGGGCCCGACGCAACCACCGTATACCGAACGCTGGAACCCGAACTGAACGAAGCAACCGGTGAGAGTGAGCGTGCATCCCAGCAATATGATTCCAACCAACGGGTACCCGATGCTGTAAAGCAAACCCCGCCCCTGCCGACGCACTGGGGACCCCAGCGAAGAGCACGACTGCACCTCAATGGGGCTGGACTGGCACTTTTTGGTCTTCGTGCCACCGGTGTCGTTGGACGCACAATCGAACGGGACACGATGTGGGCGGCATTGCACACCACCATACGCGAGCAACGAAGCCAGTTGCTGCTGATAGACGGAGCCGCCGGCTCTGGAAAAAGCACCCTGGCCAGCTGGCTGTGTACCCGAGCGGATGAAGTCGGCGGCGGTCGCTGGATCACCGCCACTCATACCGCTGAACGCAGCCGAGATGATGGAATTGAACCCCTACTCGCGCGCTATCTCAAGACCCGAGACAGACCACGAGAGACACTGGTTCAAGAAGTGTATGCGTTCCTCAAAGATCGGGGCAACACCAGCCTCGAAGATGCCGTCGGACTGGTACAGCTTGCGCGCTCAGTAGAGGAAACCGATGAGGGCACAGCCCTTGAAATGCACTTTAGTAGTCCCAAGGAGAAGCATGCGCTGATTCATCGCTTCATCCATGCCATGGCCCTTCGTCGCCCCCTCATTTTATGGCTCGATGCGCTTCATCATTCTCCTGAATCTCAAGCCCTCGTTCAGTACATGCTCACCGCACCGGCCCAAAGCCCGGTGTTGATCCTGGCCACGTCACAGGCTGAAGAAGTGGTCGAAGGTTCCGAAGTCGATGAACGTATTCAAGCCCTGTTGACCCACCCATGCGCACAGAAGATTCGCCTGAAACCCCTCGATCGAGAAGGCCAAACCCGGCTCATCAAGGAACTACTCGGTCTCGATCCTGGTCTCGCCGCCCGTGTGGAAGCACGCGCCGGAGGAAATCCCCAGTTTGCTGTGCAACTGATGGCCGATTGGGTTCATCGTGGTCTGCTGAATCCGGGTCCACAGGGCTTTCAACTCAGTCCGGGAAGCGATGAATCCATCCCAAAAGACATGCTTGGAATTTGGACCGGACGGCTCGAAACCGTACTTGGAAAGCACAGCGAGAAAGCCGCTCACGCCATCGAACTGGGTGCGATTCTCGGTAATGAAGTCAAGCATGGAGAATGGCTTGCCGCGCTCGATGCAGCCCGCCTCTCTCAACCGACAGAATTACTGGCCGAGCTGACCCGCCTTCGCCTCATTGTGGCCCATCCGCAAAGCCGAGACTGGTCGTTTGTGCATGGACTCCTACGCGCCGCCGTTCTCGAGCGGATCGATCACCACGGCCGCAGAAGTCAATGGTCATCACTCTGCGCCGATATTCTGCCCACGAAATCCTACACTGTCGCCCGAAAGGCGCGCCTGTTGGTGGCTGCGAATCGAACCGAAGAAGCCTTGATACCCTTGAAAGATGCAGTGGCCGAGGAAATCACGCTCGGCGAATACGGGCGAGCCCGAGACTTGGCCGACTTGAGAAACTCAATTTTAAAGAACTTTCCGGTCGAACCGGATGGAATTCACGCATTGAGTACCGAGATCACGCATGTGTATTTGGCCGATTTAAAGACCCGCAAAGCCCTGCTGAACAGCCGCGGTGAACTCCTGGTCGAATGGGCTGAACGACTCGAAGAATGGGATGCCATGTCTCAAATGAGACTCAGTTTGGCGGGTACCGTACTGATCGATGGAGACAACGAGAAAGCCAAGCGCATGTACATCGAGGCTCTCGATATCGCCCAGCGACACAACCTTCCCCGAGAGGTCGAGATTCTAAACCGCCTGTGCTTTTACTGTATTCGAACCGGCGATATCTCCGGCGCCGTTGAATATGCGAGACAAGCAGCCTTGGCCGCCGAATCGCAGGGTGACACCGTGGGTGTGGGCAATGCATACACGATGCTGTCTCGCGTCAACCGCCAGATTGAGCAGTTCGATATCGCCGAGTTCTATCTCAACGAAGCCGAGATTCGCTTCGAGAAAACGGGCTGTCGCCGGGGCCTGGCCGAAGTGTGGAATACCCGTGGAGAACTCGCGCGCTCAAGTGGCGACCTAAAAGCCGCAGAAGAAGCATACGTAGAAGCCAGCATCCGGTACGAAAGCTGTGCATCGGACCTCACCAAGTTTGCTTTATTAAACCTGGGAATGACCTATTTGGAAGGGAAAAAATTCAACCAGGCCAAGAGCATTCTTACGAAAGTAGAGAAGGGACTCGGAGGCGGAAAAAGTCCGGCCGTTCTACTCATCCTACAACTCACACAAACCCTATGCTTTATCCACGAACAAGACTGGGACCGGGTCGAACACAACCTTTCTCATATTGGACCCGGTATTGCACAGGTGGGCATCATCGATACCGATGTGGTCGGTTGTGCCCGGATGGCAGCGCTCGCCTGCGAAGAGGCTGGGAAAATGGACTTGGCACGTAAAGCCTGGTCGATCGCTCACCGACAACTTGAAGCACTCGGGCGCACAGAAGAGGCCCAAGAAGCAGCCCGAAGAAGTGGAATCAGTTCACCGGCGTAATCTCCAAGGTGCTCACCACAAAAGTGCCGGCACCCGTGGCCACCAAGCGACCCGATTCTGTTCGCACTTCCATGGTGGTCGAACACATGCGCTTTCCAGCCCGAATGATCTGGCCCGTGGCGTGCAAATCCTCTCGATGTGCAGGCTCATGAAGACGCACTGTCATCTCTGATGTACTGATCCAGTGGTCGTATCGGGTGGCCGCTGTAAACCATCCCGCATTGTCGATAAGCGTGGCAATCGCTCCCCCGTGGGTGTCCTTCATCGCATGACACAGCGACTCCTTGTAGGGCATTTTGAACACTGCATTGCCTTCAGCGGTGTAGGAGAGGTCCATACCAAATGTCTGTTTCATTGGGGCGTGGCCAAAGAATTCGATCAAGATGTCGGCGCGGCGCTGGGTGTCTTCTGTCGTCATAGTTGCATCCTACATCGGCCGACACCGCGTGTGCGCGATAGGTAGAAGAACACAGTGGAGACCCCATGAAACAGTTGCATCGACCCGACCTCTTCGGATGGTCCGCCTTTGATGAATCCCGCAATGTCGACTTCAACGGCACCGTATGGGTACGCGCAGAAGGCAACATTGTCATCGATCCCATGCCCCTTTCCGCACACGACCAATCTCATTTGGAGAACCTGGGAGGCGTCGCTTGGGTCGTCGTGACCAATTCTGACCACATCCGGGCCGCCCAAGAAGTCGCGGCGCACTTTGCTGCCGAGATTGCAGGACCGGTGGGCGAACAACATGTCTGGCCCTGGACCTGCGATGTCTGGCTGGGTGATGGCGATGTTCTTGTGGACGGCCTGACCGCCTACACGGTGGCGGGCTCTAAAACCCCCGGTGAATTGGTATTGTTAATCGAGGACCACACCTTGGTGACCGGTGACCTGATTCGTGCCCACAAAGGTGGCGCACTGATGCTCTTGCCGGACCCCAAGCTCACCGACAAAGCTGCGGCTCATTCTTCTGCCACAAAGCTGGCGGCCCTCGGTGCAGATGCGGTGATCGTCGGAGATGGCTGGCCACTATTCTCAGGAGGCGTGGCAGCGCTGACGGGCTTGGCCGGATAGGCGTCCGGCCTGGAGGAAACCATGTCCGATACACACGCCGCCATCGATACCTTGATCAAGGCCAACAAAGTCGTACTCTTTATGAAGGGCGACAAACAAATGCCGCAATGCGGCTTCTCGGCACGGACCATCGAAGCCCTCATGTCGACAGGCGTGGACTTTGAAACCGTCAATGTGCTGGCCGACCCTGAGATTCGTCAAGGAATCAAAGAGTATTCCAACTGGCCCACGATTCCCCAGCTGTACGTGAACCAAGAGTTCATTGGCGGCTCAGACATCATCACGCAAATGCTGGCTGCAGGAGAACTCCATGAGCTTCTCGGTGTGGAATATGTCGCACCCAAAGCTCCGGTACTTCATCTCTCCGACGCATTTGTCGCCGCCATCCACAGTGCGATGGAAAGTGCGGGAGGCAACGGCATGACCCGATTGCAAATCTCTCCACGCTTCGAATATGGCATTGGAATGTCTCAAGAGGCTCCCGGCGACTTCAAGGTAGAGGCCAGTGGGCTTACGATTTTGGTGGACGCCTCTACGGCCGAGCGGGCCGATGGCCTGCGCCTCGACTTTCGAGACGGACCCAGCGGTGGCATCGTCATCGACAATCCGAACGAGCCCCCATCGGTTCGCCGACTGGATGTAGACAGTTACAAAGCCATGCGGGATCTCAACGAGCCTCACCATCTTCTGGACGTACGCACAAAGGAAGAATGGGACATCGCGCACCTCGAGGGCGCTACGCTTCTCGATGATGACGGCATGAAGGCATTGGAAGAAATCCCCAAGGACGCCACGATTGTCGTCTACTGCCACCACGGTATTCGCAGTGCACAAGCCGCAGGACAACTGCTGCAAAAAGGGTACCGCACGGTCTACAACCTGGAGGGTGGCATCGATGCATGGTCCCTTCAAGTGGACCAAGGCGTACCCCGCTACTGAGCGCGCCTACGGGCCCTCAAAACCACGGCGACGAAGCTGCTCTCTGTACAAGGAGGGCGGCCACAGTGTGTCGCCTTCATTCAGACCTTCCATCCAGTCTTCTGGTGCGGTCCCTTCTGAGTCATAGAAGTCGATAACATCCGTCCGAATGGACAGGCTCTCCGTACCGATCACGTAACCACGTCCGTACTGCAAGCTCACCAACTCCCCCGTGCCACGGGTATTCCAAAACACACACTCGGTGGATGTGTGGCCCGCTCCCGATGACCAACTCATGCGATTTTTTGCCGCCCAGCCATCGTTGGCTTCACTCGCATCCACCAGGTTGGCCATGGCCAAGGCGTGGTGGTACTCGCTCAGGCCCGTGGGCGTGAACCACCCCGAGCTATCCGTCCACGCTTCACCAAACTCAGAAACCGTCTCCAAGAAGACATTGCCTGTGGAGCCAAAGTCCCAGTTCTGAATGAAGTTGTGCCGACCCGCACGACCAATGCTGTCGTGAATCAGAATCTCATCCGAACGCATGATCTCGAACAAATAGCCATTGCCACCGCCGCCGCGGTTCTGGGCCCGCTCCATGGTGGTGGCCGTGATGGTCATCCGTCGAGAGTCATCCACCAAGATCCCACCCGACTGAAGGTGGTGCTCGCCATCATCCATGACCCCGACCCAGGACTGCACGTCCGACACCCAACAATCTTCCGCATACTTAAACCCCACTGCGTGACTGCGGTCGTTGCTCCATGCATCCGACCACCCCACCGCACTCGAAACCGAAAGCTGGGTCAACCCGCATTCTTTGATGCTGCCTTCTTCTCGGCGAACATCCGCAAAGTCTCGGGTGAGCATCGGGTACCGAAGCGGTACATCAATGGTGATGGTCGGTGGAACAGACTCGGTGTCCACCGCGACCACCGTACGCTGAAAAATGGTCCGTCGTTGTCCGGCCGAGAACTCCCAGTAGCCATCCATCAAGTGATCGCTCACCCAGTCCGGTGTGATCACCATGCCCACGCCCACTCGGTCGCCGGGAGTGATGTCGCCCGTCGAAACCACAGGAAGCACAACATCGCCCAGTCGCACATCTTCGGACAACATCAAGGACGCATCGGCCACACGACTGCCCTTGAATTGGAGCTGATTTACATCCGTCATGGCGGTGGCTCGGGTGAACGACACCCGCGCGGAGTCCGCCGACTCACCCACTATAACCGTGCCCGATTGACGCACCTCGAGCAGTCCATCTACCCGATAGTCACCCGCCGGAAAGTAGACGACGCCCCCACCGGCAGTCGCCACCGCATCGATGGCGGCTTGAATGGCCGCTGTACTGTCGGTCGAGCCACTGCCATCGGCACCGTGGTCCATCACAGATACAGCGGCGGCCATATCGAGAGAGTCCACCGTCGGAATCGCTGACTCTCCTGCGTGGTAGCCCGCAAACGAATAATCCTGAAGCTGGGCCACGGGACCGCCATCGCCCACATCCACAAAGAAGCCCGGCTCCCAGTCATCGGGAAACAGCGCACTTCGCCAGCCTTCGGGTACCGGAGTGGTACCGGTATCGTCGACGGGGGTCGACGTGTCAGCGCTCATCCCGGAGTCGTTGGCGGTATCCGACGTCCCATCGGCATCCGAGGATCCGTCGGCATCGGAGGAAGCATCGGCATCGGTGGAACCATCGGCATCGGTGGCACCATCTTCATTATTCGAACTGGCTAATTCTGGGCCGGTATCATCCCAAACAAGAACACTCGGTTCAGGTTCCTTGACCGAACACGAAACGATTAGCCCAGCCAAGAATCCAAATACACTGCGATTCATCCACGCCTCCGCCTTTTCATGTACCCCGTACGGGGTTCATCCGAGCAATGATACTCCACCACAAACAGTGTAGGTCGGACATCTCGAAAAGACTGAGAGCCCCTAAAACCCCTCAGCCGCAAAGGTCGCGATGTCGATGCGCGTCGCCATCGCGACATCCTCCGAGACACTGGTACTCATCCCGTCGATGACGCCCTCAATGCCGTTCTCGCTCCACTGAGCACTGAGACTCGCGGTGACTTCATCGGCACCCT
>Ga0315320_10002773_pt1 | contig 14430 bp, 17 predicted proteins | sample M140m21515metaG_FD_203458 | JGI IMG/M metagenome (GOLD analysis project Ga0315320, IMG submission 203458) | Ammonia-oxidizing marine archaeal communities from Monterey Bay, California, United States - M1 40m 21515 | ecosystem: Environmental > Aquatic > Marine > Coastal | place: USA: California... | reverse complement strand
GTTCCATTTCACCATCATCAAATGGTAATTCTTTAAACCATTTAGGCAAGTGTAATTGATCTGTTGGATATGCTACACTTTTCATTCCTAATGGATTTGGTCTTAATTTACAAACAATAACTTTTTGGCCATCCATGATCTCACCACTATACTTGTCGTGATTCATTTTACATAGTGTATTCCAATTCATACTTGCTCTAACGTGTCCAGGCATATTTGCTTTACCCTCACGCCTTTCTGCTTCAGTAAACTTTGTTAAGTTGTTACAACGTTTAGGTGAACCTTTTTCCCAAGCAGGCCTATGTTTAAAGTCTTGTTTAAAGTTTCTAATCTTTTCAATTACAGTATCTCTTTCGTCGCCTGTTAATACGCCTAGCAATATGTCACTTAAAAATTCTTGTATGACTTTTGGAGTATCACTACGTTTAAGATCTAATCCCATAGCTTTTACTTTACCCGGACCATTACGATCTAATCTAGCACCCTCTAAATCATATATCAACGCGGCATAGCGTTTCTTAGTGATATACAAACCTTTGATAGCAACAATCTCTCTACCACCTTGAATAATCTGTCCGTTTTCTCTTGGGCAATTAAAAGCGTCTTTCATATGCTCAGGAAATGCTACGTTAATTTGATCTGAGATATTGTCATATAGTTTAACACAAACATCTTTATCCCATTCCATTTCTTTCTTTGCTACAGCATCTTTAACTACTGGCCAAGCACTAAAATACACAGAGTCTGTATCACCATATATAATACTATCACCTCTATGATCAAACTTACCTGTTACAATTTCATTAACTTTAGCACTCATAAATTTAGCAATAGTTCTACCTGTTAATGTTGTACTTTGTCCAATACGTTTATCAAAGAATCTACAACCTGGATTAAGAATAGCACCATACAAACTATTTAGGTTAATCTTTTTAACTAGCTGTCTTTTATCCCAGAATGCTTTACCTTCTGGTGTAGTTTGTTGACCTTTAACTTTCTGCATTTCTTGACGTTCTCTATACCAACGTTCAAGTAGTCCTGGAATGATACCTTTTGTTTCATATGTAAAGATAGTACCATTAGCACTTAACATCCATTTCTCGCCACTTAAGAATATCTTCTTATAAATTTCAGCACCTGTTAATATTTCATTTGGAGCATTTTCCCATTCAACAACAATTTCATCTACTTTGTCTTGGTCCATAACCATTTGATATTCTGTACTACCAAACTTGCCTTCCCATGCCTCAGCAAAAGACTTCTTATTTCCCATAGCTTCGTTAACATTAGCATCACTATAGTCTGGTCTTAATTGCCCTACAATAGTTGCTGGGTCCATATTCAATGCTCTAATGGCACTTGGATATAGTGAATTAATATCAATAGCACCAATCCAGTCGTGTAACCCTTTCTTAGGATATGCCACATAAGCACCAGCGGCCTGTGTATTGCCTTCGTGCTTCTTTCTATCTGGAACTACAAAACCCTGTTCGTGTGCTTCATTAATAATTGCTTGTTCTGTAACAGCCACAGCACCCATAGTTGTTTGTAGTAATACAGTATTAGAGTGAGCTAGTTCATTACTTAAATCAGCAAACCTTAATTTTTTATCTAGCTTATCAAGTAGCATTGTATCCTGCCTAGAATATTCAATAAACTTTTCCCAGTCATTGTTAAACAGTTGATCTAATGTTCCTTCATAAGCTACTTTAGTTTCACCTAGTTCATATTCACTGATGGCATCTAACGAATAAGAATGCATCTCATGGTAGGTGTATTTTCGATAGAGTTGCATATAGTCCATGTGTACTCTACCTATTAAATCAAATGTTATATTTTCTTTACCAAAACGTTCAAACCTACGTTCTTTAGGATATTGTCCAAATAAACAAAAACGCCTTGTGTCGTCTTTGCTTAATACACGAGTAACACGATTAACCATATATGGAATATCATAACCCTCACTATTCCAACCACTTAATACATCAGCATCTTCAATTAAGTCTAAGAAAGTTTTTAACAAGTCTTCTTCTTTTTCAAATACAAATGTATTGTCAAACTTACTAGATATTCTATCTACTTCTTCTTTAGCCATTTGTCTTGGCGGAGTTAATAGTGTTACAAGTTGATCACACCATTGTAGATATACTGAAATTGCTGTTACTGGATTAAATGGATCTTCAGGTGGACTAAAACCTTTGTCTTTATCAAAGTCAACCTCAATATCAAAAAATGCTACTTGTAGTTTAGGAGCATCCTGTCCAAGATAGTTTTCTTCTAAACACCTAAACACAGGATTCATATCACTTTCATATGTTTTTACATTCACATGGAGAGCTTTCTCACGTCTAAAGTCTTTACTACTTCGACATTGAATCCTACTTACAGGATTACCATATATACTTTTGAACTTACCCTTAGGGTCATCATAGTACATGATGTACTTTGCTTGATGTTCTTGGTATTGTCTGTTTTGGTTTTTGTCTCGTTCAACTATGTGAATTCTATCACGTTGACGATCAAAGAAAGCGTCTACATACATATTTGATTATGTGTCCTATAATAATAGTTATCTAAATCCATCCCATTGCCACTACAAAGCCGAATACATTTACACAAACGAACCATCCTGTTAATAGCATTACCCAAGCCGCTCCTCGTCTGTATGAAGCGTAACATTGTGTAGTTGATCCTATAAAAAAGAACGGATATATTAATTTCATATTAGGGTCTAATGCTGTTAAGGCCAATGTTAAACTAGCCGCAACAGTAAAAATAAAACTTACTAGCTCAAAGCCAAATGCTACTTTATCACTAGTGTATGAGTTAACCCAAAACTGGGTTATAGCCTTCATTATATTTTCCCAACAGTAGCCAAGATAGTTTCTAACAATTCTTGGTCTGATGTAATCTCCCCAAAGTTTCCTTTGTGTGCTGTTCTAATTGCTTTTTTTAGTACGCCTGGTTTAATTTCCATTTCTTCTGAAATAGCTTTTACTGTTTCTGCCAAACCGGCATTTAAGTCTTCTACTTCCTGCATTACAGTCATACCCTCATTAATAATTTGGGTAAGTTTTAATTTTTCATCTTGATTGAATATCTTATCACTCATAGTAAAGGGTCCTTTTCTTTTGTATTAATCTTTATATTATACTACCACATTTGATAGAAGTCAAGTTCTTTTCTGGATACATACTAATATAATTTAAAGGAGAAATACATGGATTTAGATTTTGAAAGTTTTGGTAAATTTAAAATAGTCCAAGACGACGGCAATTGGGTTGATAAAAAAAGATTTGGAGCAATAGTTGACTATTGGGGTCGTTATTTTGCTACAATGAAAGTACTGGAAGGTGCTATTATACATCAACCAGGCCAAAAACCAGATCCAAAGTTTGACCATTCTCCAAAGAAAATTGTAATTAAAGGACATACTTGTATTAATACACTTGCTATTCTATTTGCTTCTGTAAAATGTGGGCATACTTTATATTTTGACAATGCTAATAACTTAACTGAAGCATGGTATAAAAAAGTAAAGCCAGACGTATTAATGGTTGGCGAAGATGACTTATCTTTAGATGGTAGTAGGTTTACTAGTGGTTCAGATTGTGTTAGACTTTTGTTTACTAGACGTTTTAGAGGAAACGAATTTCCTTTTGAATATTCACAAGAAATAATGAAACACAGTTCTAAAGATAGTGTTCTAATTGAGCACCGAGATACTAAACTACACAAATATAAAAAATCAGAATTAAACGAATTAATTAAATCTTTGTTAGTTAAGAAAACTGACGAAGGTAAAGAAGTTCCTATTACTCCTCCAGCGGTTGCTTTTCTTGAACAAGATACACAAAACCAAGTAACACAATTAGTCAAATATATTTTACCATTAATGGTTTCCGGAAGTAAGATTATATTAGATACAGGCTTTAGTGAATTAGATATTAAACAATCTATTACTGAACAAAAACCAGATCTAGTATATTGGGGTACAAAGTTAGGTAAAATGATTGAAGATAAAGATCAGTTTATTACAAACTTAACACCAGCACCATTGTATGTGCCACATATACGTCAGGATAAAAAGGTAGAAAAAGCTGTACCTGATTTTGTTAAATCACCAGATACAGCTTAATTTCGTTGCTCCGCGCTAACAGTATTTAGCCAACTCTTCACCAATTAACTTTACAGTCTTAGGTCCAAAGTGAGCGCCATCTCTAGCTGTATCTATTTGTTCGTATCTTACTCTATTAGGAATGATGTTATCTATGATATCGATTTCATCTTCAAGGTATAAATCATCAGGTATACAAGTTTCTATTAGCTTTACTTTAGTGTTCAGTGAATGATATCGTTCACAAGTTTGTCTTATACTATTAACAGCTTTAATAAATCTTAAAGCATTTTGGTAATCATTTGTACAGTCTGCTTGGAATTGTTTCTCGCCGTTGTATCTATGAAAGTAACTATACATAACAATAACAGTATGAGGATTAAATTTGTTAACTGACCAGTTAACTATATCAGCAATAGCATCATTACCAGCACCATCAACACCTAAGTTAATAACATCTTTGCCTATGTGCTTTGTATACTGTTGTTCAATTGGTGTACCCCAACCTTCAGTAAAACTATCTCCAACAGCAACAATACCTGAATCGTAATAAGTTGTTCTAAACCCGTCACTATTATACTTGTAATCAAAGTTTTGCCATTCGTGTTGATTCCAATGTTTAACTCCAAGCAAACATTTTTCTGGACTATCTAAAACAAATGGAGGTGTAATTGTAGTGTTTTGTCTTGCTACTAAATCTTTGATATGGGTTAAGCTCATACTAATAGTTATGTAACTACGAAGTATAAAACAATTAAAGCGACAAAAAACACTAGCCAATATGGCCACTTGGGTTTCGGCTCATCGTAGATCACGATTTTCTCTGTGTAAAAGGGCATTGTTATTTCTTTCTTGGGGTTAGTCTGACTTGATACGTTTTAGTAACATCATCAGCCTTTGAGTATCCTGAGGATCTTTACCTAATAGTTCTTTAAAAGCATCAGCGGCCGCTATCATTTGAGGTCTACTATAATTTGTATCACCACGCTTCATTTTCATTAAAGCCTGTATTAAGTTTCTTTGGTCTGCTACGCCTGGAAATTCTTTTGATATCATTTGAGGTGTTACGCCACCTACTAGCTTAACGTCTTCTTTATCTGTTTCAACACCATCTACTTCAAGTTCATTAACAGCAATAATATTATCGCTTACTAATTTACTCCAAGATGATAATTCTTCTGCTATTGTCTTTTTCATTTACTTTCCGTATAACTTTGTTTCTTCGTCCCACTCAGCAATAATATTGTTAAGTGAGTCTAACATTTTTTGTAGATCGCCTGTACCTGCTCTATCGCCAGTATTTCCCATTAATTCTTTACTAAATTTATATCTTTGTTCAATTGCTATATTTAACTGACCTGCTGTTTTCATTAGCATTGATTTAGTATGATTAAGTTGACCTTTGTCTAAGTTTCTATAATATTCTGTACTTCCATGTTCTGGATTGTCTGCTTCTTTAACGCCACTGTGGCAATTACAATTTGGGCAATCTGGTTCACAAGTACATTCTTTTTGTGTTTCACACCCACAACACTCACAGCCTTCGTCCCAACTCTCATCAAATATAGATGTGTTAGACTCGTTTTTAATTAGTTCTTCTTGATGTTTTGCCAATTCTTCCATTGAATCAAAAACACCTGTCATCTCACCATGTCTGTATGAATAAAACTTTCCTTTGTGATTTCTTGCTGAAAGTCCATATTTGTTCATGCTTGTATGTGATGAACCATCTTCACCAATGCTACCAATCTTATTAATAATGTCATTAAGCATTTGATTACCATCTGATGCTGTTACTTTTCCATTTTCATCTCTGTTGCTATAGTTACCAAACTTACGTGAAAAACGTTTTTCAACAGCGTCTTTGTTTTTCTTAACCCAAAGCATTAGAGTAGTTAATTTACCTTTGTCACTTAAAACATTACCTTCATTCCACGTTTCAGATGTTCCAAGATATTTTAATCCAGCTGGATCTCTTTTAACACCATCATGCATCATACACAAGTCATGTATAAAGTTTTTCTCTTTTCCACTAAAGCCTTGGTCTGATGCTTCTTCACCAATGCTACCATAAACTTCTTTTAATTTACCTTTAACTAATTCTGGGTAATATTTTTTGTGTATGTTGTGATACATCCATTCGCTATCCATAGTATCTGTATAGCCTTGCTTTTTATTTTTAGCAAGAACTAGTTCTACCATTTTAACTTCTTTAGGTGTACCAAATGCTTTTGCTAATAGTAAGTTATTTTCTGAATGATAATTGTTATGTTCGTTGTCTTTGTATTGCTTCATTAAGTCTGTAGAATTATCTGCTTTTTCACCTACTACTGTATCGACTGCTACTGTACCACATTTCTTACACTTGCTACCAATGTGCATTTCGCTTTCTTGTCCTATTGTAGTCAGTACCCAATCCAAAGCCGATTCACCAGTTTCTCCATCTGCTACTAAATCTTGATTGTCTTTTTCCCAGTCGTCGATGTATTCTTGTTGTTCTTGCGGAGTCATTCTAAATTCATTTGCTGTACCACATTTTTTACAGTTCCATGAATATCCATCATCTCCGGCATCTTCTCTTATTAAACCTAAATCAGAAACTCTATCAGCAATCCATTGATCCGGATCACCATCTCTAGCTTTCATTGTACCATATGGCATTTCACCTGAATCCATATAGTAAGAAAATAATTCTTCATATGCTTTTGAACCGTATTCAATATCGTCAACACTTGTAATATTGTGTTTGTCTAATATTACTTTAACATCAGACTGTTCTGATTCTTTAATAGGTAGCTCAGGGTCAAATGCTTTCCATTGATCATATGTTAAGTACATATCTGTATCTGGATCGTAGTACTTGCCTTCTACATTATCGTAGTAAACTACTTTACCTGAACGTGTCATAATAGGACCTTCAAGTCCATCACGTGGCTGATATTTTTCTCTATCTATATTTGGAAGTTTAGACCAACCTTCTTTAAGGTCTTCTTTAAGGTAAAACTTTTTTAGATTAAAATCAGTTGCTTTCATTGTCTTGTTCGTTATATGTTGTAGTAGTTTTTGAACCACCTTTGCCATCAAAAGAAGTAGAAGTATTTTTACTTCCTAGTCTGCTTAATTTCTTAACACCCTTCTTTAAACCTTTAACTGCCATCTTTCCAGCACCTGCTACAGCAGAATCAATTCCTTGACCTATTGTTGCCGCAATACCTTCGTCAGTACCGCCAGCTGGCATATCATGGTTACGTCTAAAGTCGTCAACAAAGTCGTTGATTTGATCACCGCTCATATAACGAACTAAATCATCAAACACAGGATGGTTGTCTGGACATTCTAGTTCATCACATAAAGCATAAATTGGTTCAGCAAATTCACCAACTGCTTCTGGAGTAGGTTGTTGTGTTGCGCCTGCCATTGCTTGTTCATATTCTGAAAACATTCTTTCTATATGTTCTGCTTTAGTGCTACCGCCCATACGTATATCTGTGCTAATGCGTACACAATTTTTCTTAAGTTGTTCTAGTGATATTATAGTTTGTTTATAGTAGGCAGGTTTTGCTTCTGGAGTGGGCTCTTCTTCTGCTACTTCCTTAGGGTGTAGTAAGTCTTTAAATTGATTTGAAAGAGAAGCAATTAAATCTTCATCAAGGTCAGCCTCGCCAACTAGTTTACCTTTGCTGGGATTCTCCGTTGTACCATCTGTTTCTCCTGCCGGGACAGATTTTGTTTTCTCTTTGCCTAATAAGTGGTTAGGTTTCTTAGACTTGGTCTCATCAATTGACTCAAGCAAGTTAGCCATAGCGTTCACTTCGGGGTTGTTGTGTTTACGCTCTTGTTTTGCTTTTTTAATTACTTTTATTTCTTTGTGTTTATTTGCTTTTTCATCTGTTTCGCTCATCTCATTTAGCTTTGCTACTAAACTTGAAAAAGAATTATCTATGTTTGACATATTATACTCCTTTATTCTCGTTAGCTTTTCTTAAAGCACTTGCTACTTTTGGATGATCAGCTAATCCAGGTTTGATGTTATTAATTTTCTCAGATGCTCCAGTATAGTTGCCACCTTTAAAATCTGGATGGTTAGCTATAGCAATAGCTTTTCTTACTTCGTCATCTGTAAATTCACTTTTTAATTCTGTTACACTTTCAGCTTCCATATCAGTTGGACCAACATTAACAGCAAGTTCAATATCACTTGGTTGTTGTTCCATATGATGCTTTACACTTGAAATATAGTCAGCGGCCTTAGTAATTTTACTTTGTACCCAACCTTCAAGTCCTTCAGCTTCTGATACGTTTTTAAGCATCTTGTGTAGTTCAACGGAGTACTTTGCTAGTTTAAATAAGTCAGCTCTAGCCATTTGTACTTCGTGGTCTGTTTCCATTACACGAGTGTCCATGGATAAATCTTCTTTTACGATTATTTGTTTAGCTCTCATTTGTTTAACCCCGAATAGTAGTTGTTTAAGTTATTTATTTAAAATATAATATTAACGTGTTAGCATTGGACCACCAAATATGCTAGTACCCTTCATATCTAGGGCATTATCTGTTGGTTTTTGTTTCTTAGGTTTAGGTGGTTTAGGTGTTTTGCCCATTTTACCTGGTTTTCCTGAGTATTTCTTTAAATCTTTGCCTATAGCAACGTGTGGATTTACCACTGACGCTACGTTACCACTTGCTGTAGCACCTGCTGTTGCGGCCTCAATTATCTCTTTTATTCTCATGATTTGTCCATCAACTTTATTATTCTGCCTTTAAATAAATTATGTTTGCCTTTATTTGTTAGTAACACAGGTTGGTTATGTTCGTCTTTAGTAAAGCCAGTAACTGTAGCTTTACGGTTTTTAAACTTACCAACTAGTATTTCATCGCCTATTTCAATACTAGGAACTTTTAGTATTTCTTTTGCTCTCATACTGTTATTTACCTGTTGGAAGTACTGTAATTGTTTCTATTCTATTAGCGTCGTTGACTATATTATCTATAATTTCAACAGCTTTATCCAACTTTATTTTAGGCTCGTCTATATGTTTTACTCTATCAGTGTCAAGCCAACCAAATTTAATATTAGTAACGTTATACCCGTTATGAAATAATTGTTGATTAGCTTTGTCCAAAGCGGCTTTGTGTATTGAATAAGGCCAAACTTTGTTTTTAATACCATCACTACTGTTACTAGATATGTTTATAATCTTGCCCTTAAACCCTTGTATAAGCTCATACAGTAGGTTTACTTGTTCAAAGCCGTCATAAGCATTATTAATAAAAACATCATAGTCTAAACAACCATGTAATATAGGAGTAGGATTACTAATATCAAAACTGTTTGATTTGCTAAATCCAGCAACCGTTATGGAGGGTAGAGAATTATAATAATCGAAACAGGCTTTTCCTAAGCCAGATGTGTGTCCGGTAATAGCTATGTTCATTGTAATAATTAATTAGTTTATTTTTTATTCATGTTGTAAGCAAATGAAACTTGCCTAGCTAATTGTACGCCTCTAGCCTTCTCATCTTTTTTGGCTGACTTCTTCATTTTATTTGCTTTAGCACGGAGTTTTTTTAGATCAGTTTTTGATAACTTGTCGCCAGCACCTTTGCCTAGGTATTGACTAGCTTTACGTTTTAAGCTACCGGGTCTACTACCTGGTTTAGGTGACTGAGTGAAATCTTCAAGTATACTGTCGAGTTCTTTGATAACGTTTTGTAGTTTGTCATTGTGACTTATCTCTTTCATTTTTCCAACTCCTATAAAGACGATTAGGCAATTCGTCTTTGTTTAGCATTAAGCCAAGTTTATTTGCTTGTCGGCGTATTTCGCCTGGCTTAACATCTTTTGTGGTGTTTTGTTTAGTAATAATACCTACACCCTCTACAGCAAAATCTCTGTTGCTGGACTTAAAGTCTTGCTTTCTCATTACAGTTTTAGAAACTAGATCAAGTTCTTGATTGTTTTTATCCCATTGTAAAGTAAATGGTACATTAACATCTGTTCTCATATCTTTCATTACTGCTTCAGCATCTGGTCCCATTTGTGCTATTGGTTTAGCATGGTACTTGTACACTTGCTTAAACAGTCTAGTAAGTTCACTAGGTGTAATTGGTTTCTTATTACGTTCGTCATTTACTCTATCTAAGAAATGCTTTGTAAACTCTACATCAATACCAACTTTAGCAAACAGCCTATCAGCATAGGCTTCAATTTGTTTTAAGTCTTGTGGTGTAACATCTTCGTATACTTTTCTTACTTTGTGCTTGTAATTAAACCCATGTCCAGAGTCAGCTCTAAAGCCCATCTTGGCTACTTTAGGTTTTGGATATCTTAATTTACCTGGTGTAGACTTTTTTACTTTTAAAGGTCTTCTAAACCCACCATATGTTAATCCATTAATGCTCATTGGTCCACGTTCAGTTAGATATTTTTCTTTGTACTCATCTAATCCGTTTGCTACTACTTCTAAAGAATCTTCATCAGCTTGATACTTAATTCCGTATCCACCTGCTTTACGCCAGTTTTCAATATTAAGTCCTCTGTCGTCGATTAGTATATTAGGTGTACCATCTGACTGTTTAGCATATCCTGTTTTGTTTGCTACAATAATAATATCTTTAGGTTTAATTTTTAAGTTTCTACCAATCCAGTCTATTTTGTGTTTCTTGCTGTTCTCATGATCATTTCTTAATGGAGAAGAACAAATACTATAACTACCAAATCTGTTTATAACTAGTTGGATTAGTTTATCTGTTGTAGGAAATTTTGGAAGTTTAGCAAAAAAGTCTGTGCCAATCATTTGGTTAAGTGTAGCATTAACTTTGTCTTGAGGTATATCTCTGTAAGTTTTAACACCTACCATTTTAGCCCAAGCACCAAAAAAGTTTGCCAGTACTCCATCCATGTCTACATAGACTATAGGAGAATTTGTTATTTCATTTATCTTTGGCATTATCTATTCTCTATAATACTTTTCATAACATTGGTTGCTGTCTTTGTAAAGTATCTTGGTGCTACACTATGAACTATTAAAGCTGGTACTAACAGTTGTAGTTTAACGGCTGTCTTTAATGCTTTGCCCATATGCTGTAGTCCTGTTTCACCTACTTCTTCTAAGTGTGCTTTACATTGTTTGCTTAACATTATACTAACTCTTTCTTGTTGTATTACTGACGTTCTTTGCTTTGCCACGTCTATTCTTATTAGGATCGTTTCTACGTTTTTTATTAACTGCTTTTGCTATTGCTTTCTTGCCGCCTTTAGCTCTCAATGAAGCCGCTCTTGATTTAGATAAACACTTTGGTTTACCTTCACCTTTTTCACTGTCGCCACACTTGCCAATACGTTCGCCTTTAGTGTTATAACGATCCCAGCCTCCGCCACCAGCTCCGCCTTTTTTGCCTTTACCAAACCAGGCTCTCAAATCTTCTTCAACGTCTTGCTGTGATTCAACTTTACGACAATCAGGTACACGTTTACCAAACATCATTTTAGTGCCGTGTTTCTTATAGCCCTTCCAACAGCGTGTTCCTTCTGTAAATTCTTTTGCTCTCATTACTTCTTACTCTTATTACCCCAGTTCGCCGCACCTTTTTTACGACACTGAACTAGAGCACCAGAGGCATAGGCACTTGGCCAAACTTTGTATCTTGCTTTTACTTTGTGATAACAAGCATCTTTTTTACCTGACGCTTCATCAAACTCTTCTTCTGTAATAGGTTTAACAATGCCTTCGACTATATCATAATTTTCAATTTCGTTTAAATCAGGGTCAATACCTTTGCTTCTTGTTCCGCCTTGTTTACGAATCTTTGCTAAATCTTTATAAGCATCTTGAACGGCTTTATTGTAATGACCTAACATATCTATATGATGAGTTAGTTTACTTTGGTGTGTCCATGGATCTTTTGATGCTACTGCTGATATCTCGTCAGCATATTCTTTTACTCTTCTTACGGCTTGTTGTAAAGTCATTCTACCTAATCCTTGAATTATAATTTCACTATCCATAGGATCTTGTTTGTTTAAGTTGTATAATGATTCTAACATTTTTTTATACGCTTCTTCAACTGGTGTGTCTTTTAAGAAGTTGCCTATTTGATCTAGTTGTGATAAAATGATAGCCATTGTTTCTTTGTCAACACTACCGTTCTTTTTTAGTTGACTTAGTTCTTCAATTACATTTACTAAACGTTTAATCTGTTTTACTATAATTCCTTTATCGCCACCAAATATTTGATTGCCAAATTCAGGTACTTTAGGTTTATTTGGATATGCTTCTTTAACTTCTGGGTCACTATCCATATAGTCTTTAAGTTTCTTGCCACCATATAATACTGCTATCACGGCCGCTACTGGTAATCTGTATTTCCATACAATATTAGCAAAAGTTTCAATAGCTTCGTTGTCCATTAAATCGCCAACATAGTCTTTTACCATTTCAACTACATCATATACACTTTTAAATACATACCCTGCTCCAGCCCATTTTAAAGTTGTTCCAGGATTTTTAACTATAGCCTTTGCTGTATTTCCTGCTACTTTAGTAGCCACTGGTGCCGTCTTACTGGCTCCTCTTGATAATAGTTTTAATAAAGCAGGACCACCAACTCTGGCCGCTGTTGCTAAATGTGGTAATAACCATACCCATTCGTTTAGTTGTTGTTCTTCAACAGATTCACCTTTGGCTCTTTTAGTTGCTACAGCATACATAACACTTTCAGCATCATCACCATACCGTTTCTCAAAGTCACCTTTGTGTTTTTTCAGCTTTTTGAAATTTGCTTCACGTGAGCGTTTTTCTCCGCCGCTTAATTTTCGTTCTGTTACTTCTCCTAGACGTGTATCCAAAACTTTTTGAATTACATCATTATAACTACCAAACAAATCTTCTATAAACTTCCCTCGTTGTTCGTCGTCTAGTTTTCCATATCTTGCTCTTAGTTCGCTGGCCGAAGTAGCAGGTTCACCTAGTACTGTAAATTTTACTGTAGGTGCTACAATCAAATATCCGTGCTTTTCATATCCTTCTAAGTCAGCTACTTTCTTACCATCTAATGTTTGGTAATATGTAGGTGACCCATCTTTTTTGAGACCAGGCTTAAACCTAGGACTTTCATCCATATCTTTTTTGCCAACAGCAAATACAACGGCTGTATCAGGTGAAAACTTTTTAAGTATATTTTCAGGCTTGTACGGAGATACTTCTTGGCTGATAGATTTGCCAGGTATTCCTGTAAGCATCATCATGGCCGCTTTTTCTTTAAAGCTAAAAGGACTGTCTGTGTCGTTTTGCTTTCCGCTAGTAGCAATGAACACGTTGTCAGCACCGAATTTACCAACTAAACTGTCGTATACTGCTTTATGTCCTTTATGAAACGGGTGAAATCGCCCCGCATAGATTGCCACAATGTTGTTAGCCATACATATTCTCCATTATATGTATGTATTTAGTTGTTTTGGAGTAGAGTGATGTCGCCTGTGAATGGGTAATACCCTGTATGGGTAAGTTTAATTGATGTATCAGCATATATTTTACCACCTAATCCTCGCCATCTTTCACAGAAAGTATAGTCTTCGCTTAGATAGTTGCCTGCTTTGTCAATATGTGTGTCAAACAAAGCATACATAAACGGTTCTGATTCTACATCGAGATTTAAACTATTATTATACTTTAAGTTAGGAAACTTGTTCATCATAGTTTCAAACACACTACGTTTGATTAGTAGAAACCCTGTTCCTATATCATCTACTTCTAATAAGTCACCCTCACGTTTAGCACCTTCTGTAGGGTTAAAAACATAGTCAGGTTCAAATGATTTTTTAGGATATATACCACCTACAACATCTTTATCGTGTGCTATAAGTTTGTATATGGATTCAGCATCAAAGCCTACATCAGCATCTACAAACATCAAGTGAGTTGTTTTAGGATTAACCATCATTTTAGCTACTAGGTTATTTCTAGCTCTTGTAACAAGACTTTCATTAGCCATTGTTTCAATGCTAAACAACATATTATTTTTCATACAAGCAATAGTGTATGATATCATGCTTACATAATGTTTTTCTGTGACTTGTCCGCCATAGCAGGGTGTACATATGGACAAAAATGAATCTTGGATTCTTTGTGCTTGTTCGTCTGTGAACATTGATTACCTATTTAAATTGATATTTCTAAGTCGTGGTCAGGAATAGTTTTTCTAAGAATGTTAGCTAGTCTATCGCCTTGTTCTTCTGTAAATGCTGTTTTAAAAGTACAACCCAAAGCGCCATCTTTTAGTACATCAATATACCAATCGTCTTTGCTCTCAGT
>Ga0315320_10002771_pt1 | contig 14441 bp, 14 predicted proteins | sample M140m21515metaG_FD_203458 | JGI IMG/M metagenome (GOLD analysis project Ga0315320, IMG submission 203458) | Ammonia-oxidizing marine archaeal communities from Monterey Bay, California, United States - M1 40m 21515 | ecosystem: Environmental > Aquatic > Marine > Coastal | place: USA: California... | reverse complement strand
TCCGCGACATGGTGCAATACCAATACACAAAGTGCGACGTCGACCTCGCCGTCAGCAAGCGGCAGGTCCTCGAGGCCTCCCTGGCGCCAGTCGGCGTTGCGGAGGGCTTTACCTCGTTGCTTTGCGAGTCCGAGCATTGCGGGCTCTCGATCCACGCCGATCACCTTCGATACATGCGGCGCGAGAAGCTCAACGAGGTGTCCTGTTCCGCAGCCCAAGTCCGCCACAGTGGTGTCATCGGGCAGGAGCCCGAGGAGGGTAGGCAACACGAACGCGTCGCCGTAGAGTTCGTGCCGGAGTGCGTCCCAATGTTTGTGCATACGCCCAAAGAAGGTCCCATCGGCTGCTTTGCGGGCCGCGAGGATACCCGTCAATCGCTGCATGTCGGCAAGGTGCGTATCGGATGCGCTGTGGACCTCTCGGATCGCGCGCCACAGCGCACGTCGCTCTGTGGAGAGGGACGCCATCCGAAACCAACCGGCGGTGCCTTCGGCGCGGCGGCTCACCCAGCCGGCTTTTCGGAGCACCTTGAGATGCCGACTGACGGTAGACTGAGGGCTGCCCAGAAGACGCGTGAGTTCGCCGACGGACATCTCCTCTTGTTCTAAGAGAGCCGTCAGTCGGAGCCGAAGCACCTCGGACAGGGTCTGCAGATCTTGGGTCAGGTCGTCCACGTGGTGCTTACTCTTCGGTCTCTTCGGCGAGCGGATCGATCGGGTGGCCGTCTGCGCCGATCTTCTCTCCGTCCATCCGTCGATCGAAGATCTCTCGCTTCGCCTTCCGGTCGAGGTCGTTGACGAACTCGATTCGGGTCAGCCCCTCAGCCTTACGTTGGACCACACCGACCACACGCCACGCGTCATCGACCCATTGCAACGTGACGTGGCGGGCTTTGTATTTGCCAGACGCTGCTTTCACGCGGACGTGGTGCCAGCTCGGGTTGTTTCGGTCCTGTTTGACGGGACCGATGGGCGTGAGGTCTTGGAACACGTTCATCGTCCACGGGGTGCCGTCGCGAGGGTTTGGCGCGCTGGAGACCGGCCCCACATCGAGAAGCTCTCCGCCCGAGCAGGCGCCAAAAGGCTTCTCCTCGAACAGGTTGTAGCAGGCGATCTGCTCGAGCGCGGCTTCGTGATCGTGTTCGCTGAGCGCGTCGTTGAGCGCGCCGAACACGGCGGCGGCGTCCGCGGTTTTCGGTGCGCGTTTGGCCGGTGCGCGTGGCGCTTTGCCACCGGCGCGTGAACGTGCCGGGGCCGTGAGCGGTTGTGGGCAGCTTCCGTTGTCGAGGAAGTTGTCATCACCGACGAGCTGGAAGCCGCCATCTGGAGACTCGGTGACACGAAGCTGCTCACCCGTCGCACCCTTGACACACGGCCACCAAGTGCCCGCCTCCCGGATGCTGTATGTGACGTCCACGAGCCACTCGCTGCCCATTCGGGTCACTTTCTGGATGTCCATGCTTAGGTCTTCACCGAGGTACACGCAGTAGCCGTCCTCTGTGCTGTGGGTCCAATCGTTTTGGTTTTCGTATTTGGGCGAGATCCGAATACCCGCGCCCACTTTTCGGCCGGAGCGCTGACGACCCGACTGCTCGCGGTGACCGATGTGCTTCTCTTCGAGACATTCACCGCTAAAGACGGTCGATCGGTACCAAATGCCTTTGCCGTAGACGGCGGTCCCTACGGCACCACTGGGGCGCGCGGTCTCGAAGGCTCCAGCGACAAACTGTTCCACCTCGGCGGTGCGTCCAGCACCCAGTTGTTCGCAACCACAAACCATCATCAACAACATCGCCCAACGCATGGCATTCTCCTGTGTTTCGATAGGCTAGCACGGGATCGAAGACGAGGCCTTGTTGCGCCAACACGTTAGGGCGTGGTTTCTGTCTGGAGTCTACCATGAAGGCGAATATAGCGACACACTCGGGACCGTTTCATGCGGACGACGTGATGGCGGTGGCCCTGCTGCTCACATTTTGGGATGCGGACGCGGACGTGGTGCGCACACGAGATGCGGCCATCATCAAGCGGGCGACAGCGGTCGTCGATGTCGGCGGTATCCATGATCCTGACACCTTGCGGTTCGATCACCATCAGTCCTCCTACACAGGGCCACGTTCGGCGGCCGGCATGGTGCTGGACTGGTTGGAACTTACCGACCGGATGGCGACCGGTTTGGCCGAGAGCTTTCGTGTCGGCGTAATGACCTACCTCGACGAGGTAGACAATGGACGACGGCACCCGGCTTCAGACGTCCTGTGTTTTCCGCGTATTGTAGAGGCGCTGTGTCATCCAGCGGATACGCTCGAGGCGTTTGACGAGGCGTTCGGTGGTGCGGTCTCGTTCGCGCGCGCTTTCCTCGAAGGTCACCGTGAGGGGTACCGCCGGGTGGAGGTCGCGCGCGGTGAAGTGGTCGAGGCGATGCGCGACGCGGTGTCGAACAGCTGCAATGTACTGTTCTTTGACCGTTACTTGAAGTGGAAGAAGCCCTACTTTGAAGAGGGAGGTTCGGAACATCCCACGGAGTTTGTGGTGTTTCCTGGAGCGGAGGGGACCTGGCGCATTGTTGCCATCCCGACACGTCTCGGCGTCTTTGACCAAAAACGCTCGCTACCCGAAGCATGGGCCGGCCTCACCGATGACGATCTCGCGCGGGTGACCGGCATTGAAGGCTCGGTATTTTGCCACAAAAACAGGTTCATCGCGGTGTTTAAGACGCGTGAAGATACGTTGAAGGCTCTGAAGATGTCAGGCCTGCTGCATAGAGACTGACAGTCGGCTTCAGCTGGAGTGCTTCTCACGCCAGTCGAGGTACTCGTCGAGCGGCCCGTTGTAGTCGATCAGCTCAAGCGGTCCGGTGTAGGTCCAGATGCGGCTCGCCGCGCTGGCCAAGTCGCGGTCGTGCGTGACGTAGATGACCGTACCCTTGAACGTCTCGATGCCTTCTCTTAGCGCAGAGACAGACTCAAGATCAAGGTGGTCTGTGGGCTCATCGAGGACCAAGACGTTGTACTCGCACAAGATGAGCTTGCAAAAAACCAAGCGCGCAGCTTCGCCACCGGACAGCGTCGTCGTAGGCTTTTTGCCGTCTTCGCCGGAGAAGAGCATGCGGCCGAGCACGGAGCGCACGTCGTTCGCCCCTGCGTCCGGGCGTTGGTTGAAGAGCCACTCGAATACGGTGGTCCCCTTATCAATCTGCTCGCGGTGGTCGTGACCGAAGTAGCCAACGGAGGTGTTGTGCCCCCACTTGACGGCGCCGGTCAGCTCGTGATCGGTGTTGAGCAGCGCCTTGACGAGCGTGGTTTTTCCGATGCCGTTGCTTCCGAGCAGCGCGATCTTGTCGCCCCGCTGCACGATGGAGCTGAACTGCTTGAAGATCTCGAGCTCGCCGTAGGCGTGACTCAGATCGGTGACGGTGAGCACGTCGCGGCCTGAGACGTTGTCGCCCATGTCGAAGCGCATGAAGGGACGCGAGATGTTGGAGCGTTTGATCTCGTCGGGCCGGAGGCGTTCGATCTGTTTTTGACGACTTCGCGTCTGCGAGGCGCGCGTACCTGCGCCGAAGCGCTGGATGAACTCATTGAGTTGGGAGATTTTCTTCTCGCGTGCGGCGGCATCTTTGCCCATCCGAGTCTGAACTTGTGCCTTTGTCCGAACCATCTCGTCGTAGTTTCCGGCGTAGGGGATGATGGTCTCAAAGTCGATATCGGCGATGTGGTCGCACACCGCGTTGAGGAACCTTCGATCGTGGCTGATGACCACGAGGACGCCGGAGTAGGACACCAAAAACTCCTCGAGCCACATGATGGACTCAAGGTCGAGTGCGTTGGTGGGCTCATCGAGCAGCAGGGCTTCGGGCTGGCCGAAGAGCGCCTGCGCGAGGAGCACACGGACGCGCAGACCGCCCGACAACTCCGACATTAGCCGCTCGTGTTGGTCCGAGGGAACCCCGAGTCCGTCGAGCAAGATCGCCGCATCCGCTTCGGCGGTGTAGCCGTCTTCTTCGGCGACGACGCCTTCAAGCTCGCCGAGCCGAATGCCATCGTCATCGGTGAAGTCTTCTTTGGCGTAGAGAATTTCCTTCTCCTGCATCGCGTCCCAGAGCGCAGTGTTGCCCATAATGACGGTGTCGATGACTCGATGTTGGTCGTAGAGGTCCTGTTCCTGCCGAAGCCAACCGGTGCGCTTGGGCAAGGACACGGTGCCTGTGTCGGTGTCCTCTTCGCCGATTAGCAATCGCATGAAGGTTGACTTTCCAGCCCCATTTGGTCCCGTCAGGCCGTAGTTGCGACCTGGTGAGAACGAGACGTCGACGTCTTGGAACAACATCCGACCGCCGAATCCTTTGGACACACCCGATACCGTAATCATGCTTTACCCCCGATGGCGGCCGCACCTAACGCGTCTCGGTGCGTTTCGCGACGACAGACCTATTCACCTTGCGGTCTGAGGCCGAGAGGGGACATTCAAACACACGCCCACCGAACACGACATCGGAAGGATGCCAAGGAGTCGTGCCCGATTCGCGTGTTGGGCGGGCGTGTGTGAGATGTTCAAGAGGTCACGCCGCAGCGTGTCGCTCAAACAACTTATCGACACAGAGGTCCGTTTTGTGAAGGCTGCGGACCCAAGAATTGTAACTTTCATCTCGAGACGCTAGATGACGGTATGTTCTGGCGCTCCGCTCCCATCGACAACGGCCCCAAAGATTGGGGTGATGTTCCCGCTCCCGACGCGGAGCGCACACTGTCGCTCACGAGTTCAACCACCTGTGGCTTCTGCCACCGCGTGATCCGCGCGATGCGTTCGCTCGACTTGGACCTGCCCATTCACGATGTCCACGCCTCCAGCGAAGTGCGAGACACCCTGTTTCAGGCGACTGGAAGGACCCAGGTGCCTTGCCTATTTGTGGACGGCGTCCCGCTGCTCGAATCCCTCGACATCATCGAATGGCTGACGCGCTACCGCGCGTTTCTTTCGGAGAGCGACGGAGCCTGACGTTCCGCGCCCTCGAGCATGTCGCGAGCGGCGGCGCGCGTCGCGTCGGAGATGGTGAGCCCGCCGAGCATCCGCGCGAGCTCCTGCTCACGCTCCTCCTCGCTCAGTGTGACGACGCCGCTCTGGGTGCGGCCGTCTCGAACGGACTTGGTCACGATGATGTGTCGGTCTGCGTACGCCGCGATTTGGGGCTTGTGCGTGATGCACAACACTTGATGATGCTTGGCGATGGCGGAGAGCTTCTGGCCGATGATCTCGGCAACCGCGCCACCTACACCGCTGTCGACTTCGTCAAAGACGTACAGTCCGCTCGCGTTTTGTCCAGCAAGTACGCGCTTGATCGCGAGCAGCGCACGAGAGAGCTCACCACCGCTTGCGATCTGACTTAGCGGTTTTGGCGGCTCGCCAAGATTTGGCGCGATCTGAAGCCGTGCGCGGTCGAAGCCGCTCTTGGATAGGCGTTTGCCCGCGGTTGACGTCTCCCCGGGCTGCTCGGGTAGGGGCGACAGGGCCATCTCGACGTAGGCCGCGCCCATACCGAGGCTCCTCAGCTCTTCTGTGATGTCGCGGCCGAGCTGTACCGCGGCCGTATGGCGGGCGGCCGAGAGCTCTTCGGCTGCAACCAACGCTTGAGACAGCGCACGCTGTCGTTGCTGCTCTAAGCCCTCAAAGGTGGCCTCTAGGTTGAGCAAGCTGGCGAGCTCCTCGTGGAGGGCTTGGTGCTGCTTGGCGAGTGATTCCTCGCTACAGCCATGCTTTCGCGAGAGGCGTCTTAGGTCGGCCAGGCGACTTTGGGCTTCGCTGAGTTGCTTGGGGTCGCCTGAGAGACTGTCGCGGTGACTGGCGAGGGCCATCGCCACGTCCTCAAGTTCGAGTCGCGCCGAGGCGATCTGTTCCGCCCAGCCCTTAAAGGAGGGGTCGTGCGCCGCGGCGCGTTCGAGTTGTTGCTCGAGCAGTCCGAGCACGGAGCACAAGGCGTGGTCTTTCTCGTAGAGGGTTGCGGTGGCGTCGGAGGCGGTGCGTTCGAGCTCGGCCGCGTGTTCGAGTCGAACTACGGTTTGGGCGAGCGTAGCGTCACGTGCTGAATCAGGCGCGAAGGCTTCGAGCTCACGGCTCTGGAAGGTGAGCAGGTCCTCTCGGTCACGCCGGGTGCGCTCTTGGTCGCGAAGCGCCTCGAGCTCTTCACCGAGGGCGAGCGACCGAAGGTAGGAGGCCTCGACCTGTCCACGGAGAGTCCCGTGATCTCCGTATCGGTCAAGCAACTCCAGATGCTTCGCGGGTTGCGAAAGCGTGTGGTGTTCGTGTTGTGAACTGATGTCCACGAGTCCCGCGGCGAGTCTCCGCAGCTGTGTGAGGGTCTGCAGTCGCCCGTTGATGGTGGCGCGACTCTTGCCTTTGGCAGAGACCGTGCGGCGTATGACGAGCTCGCTGTCGTCCTCCAAGTCGTGCTCGGCGAGCAGGGCTTTCCATCGAGGGTCGGCGTCGAGTTCGAACAGAGCCTCCACCACAGCCTGACGCTCACCGGTGCGAACGATGTCCGAGGAGGAGCGACCTCCAAGGACCAGCTTGAGGCTCTCGATCAAAATAGATTTCCCTGCACCCGTCTCGCCCGTGATCACATTCAGCCCAGGACTGAGGTCCAACTGAAGTGACTCGATTAGGGCGACATGCTGGACACGCAGGCACGTCAGGCGGCGCACATTATTCCTCGGCCCAAAGGTTTAGCCACGCCTCGATGACGCGCAGGTCGGTCGGATCCATTCCGGAGAAGGAGACTCCCATACCAACAGGTAGCGGGGCGCGCTCGGGTCCTTGGATCCAGCACACTTTGCCTACCGCGTGGATAAAGTCATCTTGGGCTGGGAGTGCAAACCGCAGCTTGAACTCAGCGCCCATCGGGAGAGGGGTCTTGGTCTCGATGAACATACCACCGAGGCTCATGTTGGAGGCGAAGTCGGTCAGAAACTCGTACATCGACTCGTACTCGACTTCCATCGTGACAGGACGGCGTGGTGAGTCGCGGCGATTTTCCCACATGGTCGGCTCCTAGGTAGAGGTCTGTGTCGTTCGCTTATCGCGATCTACGCAACGCGTGGGCGAATCGATCCAACAGGGGACGATCGGCGGGGGCCCAGTGGAGTGTGTGGAGGTCGGACTCGCCAATCCATCGCAGCTCCTGATGCTCAAGAGCTTGGGGACTGCCCGACCTCAGCGAACACCGATACGCGATAAATACCAAGGCGGCGTCTGGCTGGTTGAGCGTGACTTCGCCGATCGACTCGTGTACCTCGATTTCGCAGCCCAGTTCTTCCAAGAACTCTCGCCGTAAGGCGGAAGGCTCGTCCTCGCCCGGCTCTACCTTCCCACCGGGGATCTCCCAGAGGTCTCCGTGCTGCTTGCCTGCTGCGCGCATTCCGACGAGCAACCGGTTGTTGTCGATCAGGGCTCCACCCACCACACGCATGATGCCTCCACACGCCACGCTACAGGTTACCCGACTCCAGACGGAGGAGACAGGATGCGTACGGTTATTTCAGGTGAGGCTGTGATCCCAGCGCTTGGCTTGGGCACATGGCGGCTGTCGGGAGATGTGTGCATACAGGCGGTCGAGCAGGCGCTCGCCTCTGGGTACCGCCACATCGATACGGCCAAGCTGTACGGGAACGAGCGCGAAGTCGGACACGCGCTGCGCGGGTCAGGCATTCCGCGGGAAGAACTCTTCGTGACCACCAAGCTGTGGTGGGAAGATTTGGGCTCTGAACGCATCGCGCGTGCGATCGACGAGAGCCTTGAGCGACTGGGGTCCTATGCCGATCTGCTGTTGATCCATTGGCCCCATCCGGACCTTCCGGTAGAGCCCATGCTGGAGGCAATGTCAGCGGCAGTCGAGAAGGGTCAAGTCAAGCATCTGGGTGTCAGCAACTTCCCTGTCGCGTTGCTCGAGCGCGCGGTTCGTGTAGCGCCCGTCGTATGCAATCAAGTCGAGTATCACCCCTACCTCACTCAGACGCCGGTGTGGGAGGCGTGCCGACAGCATGGTGTGGCCATGACCGCCTACTGTCCACTCGCGCAGGGGCGTGTCGCGGACGACCCGGTCCTCATGGAGTTGGCGCAGGAACATGACCTCACCCCGGGTCAGTTGACGTTGGCGTGGCTCCTGTCGCACGAGGGGGTCGTCGCGATCCCCAAGTCCACCAACGCGCAGCGTCAACGAGACAACCTAAGGGCGGCCTCTGTGACCCTCTCCGAGGAGGTTCAGGCCCGCGTCGCGGCGCGGGCCCGCGGTCTTCGGCTCTGTGACCCCGGTTTCGGTCCGAGCTGGGATGCCGCGTGAGGGTCCTCTCGCCAACGCCTGCTGGGCTGCGAACTGCGGTCGGATGGCTGAACGCGTCTCAGCCGGTGGGCATGCCCACGGAGACGGTCTATGGTTTGGCGGCTCCCTACGACGATGTGCGCGCGGTCGCCGCGGTGTATGAAGCGAAGCGTCGCCCACACTTCGACCCGCTGATTGTGCACCTTGCCTCTTCGAGTGGGCTCGAGGCGGTCGCTGACTTGTCTGGGTTCTCGGATACGGAGCGAAGGACGCTTGAGGTTCTGGTTCAAGACGTTTGGCCCGGGCCGTTGACGCTCGTCTTGCCCAAGCGAGCGGTAGTGCCTGATTTGGTGACCTCCGGTCATGCCACGGTCGCGGTTCGCTGTCCGGACCACGCCGTCGCGCGGGGGCTGATTGAGCTGTTGGGGCGTCCGGTCGTCGCGCCCAGCGCCAACGTCTTTGGGCGTGTGAGCCCTACGGCTGCATCGCATGTGGTCGACGAGCTTGGAGATTGCGTGGTCGGCGTCCTCGACGGTGGGCCGTGCCCGGTGGGTGTGGAGTCCACCATCGTGCAGATGCTTCCCGGTGCGGCTCCGGTGTTGCTTAGGCCGGGGGGGCTGCCACTTGAACGCCTTCGCGAGACGCTGGGGGAGGTCGCAACTTCGATGGCGGGGGACCGAATCATAGCCCCTGGGCAGCTCGCGCATCACTACGCGCCCGCTACAGCGATGGTCTGTTGGTCGGAGTCGGTTGCAGAGCTATCGGATGCGGTGCTGGAGGAGCGCTTGGCGGGACAAAGAGAACCGGTAGCGCTCTTGGTGTTTGCCGACCTCGATGGTGCCCTGGCGCGACGGGTGGCACGACGCGTGGCCGCCGATGTTCGGGTGGTGCCCTTGTCACTCGACGGCTCTTGGGTGTCCGTGGCCCACCGCTTGTTCGCCACGTTGCGGGAGGCGGACGCTTCCGACTGCACGCGCATCGTGGTCGAGGGGCTTCCGCGTGATCATGGCTTGGCGCCGGCGGTGCACGACCGAATCACACGGGCTTCGCGCGGTCGTCTCTAAGGTCGCTGCGTGAGACCCCAACACCTCGTGGGCGTGATGAGCGTGTGCATGCGGACGTCGTGAGTCTCAACCGATAGGGTGGCTGCGATCTGTTCGTCGTAGGCGATACCGATGCGCCACAGGTTCGGATTGGCTGCAAAGAATCGGTCGTAGTGCCCACCACCTTGTCCCAACCGGTCCCCCTGTTTGGTGAACGCCACGCCGGGTGTGATGCAGATGTCGAGTGGCGTGAGCGCGTCGCCTGCGGAGGTGGGAACGTTGTACAGGCCCGGGATGAGGTCGCTTCGTCGGCCAAGTTTTGCCGCGACCAGTTGGTCTCCTTCCATTCGAGGGACCGCGAGAGGTTGCTCGCGCTGCAGCAGAGCTTCGATAATGGCCTCAGTGCCGAGCTCGTGTCGAACGCCAACGTAGATCATGGCGCGCGCTGTGGGCTGCACAAGTTGGAGGAGTTGCGCTGAGATCGCTCGTGCTGCGTCTGCACGCTCTTGCGCACTCACGGCGGCGCGAGCCCGTCGAAAACGTGCTCGCAGATCGCGCTTCACCATCAAGAGGGGACCGGCGTGCGCATGGTGACGAACTCTTCTGCGGCGCTCGGGTGGATGCCGATGGTGGCGTCGAGTTGGGCTTTGGTCGCGCCGCAGGTCATCGCGACGGCGAAACCTTGCAAGATCTCGGGCGCATCGGGGCCGACCATATGTGCGCCGAGCACGCGGTCGGTTTGTGCGTCCACGATAAGCTTCATGAGGGTCCGCTCCTCTCGTCCGGCGATGGTGTTGGCAAGGGGGCGAAAGGCGCTTCGGAAGATCTGAACCTCGTGTCCTTCCGCGCGAGCTTGGGCTTCGGTGAGACCAACCGTGGCCGCCGGTGGTGTGGTGAAGACGGCGGTCGGGACCAATCGGTAGGGTACGGGCGGGCGTGGTGTCCCGAAGAGGTGATGCGCGAGGTACATGCCTTCGCACAGCGCGACGGGCGTCAACTGTACGCGCTCGATCAGGTCGCCCAATGCGTACAACCACGGGAGCGTACTCGCGTAGTGCTCATCGACCACCACCCCGCCGGTCGGTGTAAGCGCTACCCCGAGATCTCTGAGCCCGAGCCCGGCGGTGTTGGGACGCCGTCCCGTCGCGAGCACGACCTGGTCGACGTCGAGGACGTGCCCATTGTCGAGGGATACGCGGCGCGCCGCGCTGTCGTGTGTTGAGATGGTGGAGACCTTTCGCCCCATGTGCAGTTGGATGCCGCGCTCGGCGAGAGCGCTCTGAAGGTGGGTTGAAAGGTCTTGCTCGAACCCGCGTAGGATGGTGTCACCGCGCACGACGAGATGGACTTCGCTTCCAAGACCTGAGAAGATGCTCGCGAATTCGGTGGCGATGTAGCCGCCACCCACGATGACGACACGTTTTGGCTGCTCGGGTAGTGTAAAGAGGTCGTCGCTGCTGAGCGCGAGTTCGCCGCCTTGAATGGCATCGGGTCGGTAGGGGATACCACCGCACGCCACAACGACGCGCTCGGCGGTGATCCGCTGACCGGCGACCTCGACCGTGTGCGGCGCGATGAGCCGCCCCCGCCCCGTGACGCGGGTGACGCCGGCGTTGTCGAGCAGCCGCTCGTAGATCCCGCGAAGACGCGTGAGCTCACGCTGGATGTTGTCGATCATGGTCGACCAGTCAAACCCCGATGAGACGCTCCAGCCTAGGCCTTGTGCGTCTGCGAAGACGCCAGAGAGGCTGGCGGATGTGGCCATCAATTTTTTAGGAACGCAGCCCCGATGCACGCAGGTCCCACCCATGTCGCGATCTTCGCAAAGCGCTACCTTGGCTCCCAGTGCTGCGGCGATCCGCGCGCAGCGAACCCCAGCGGAACCCCCGCCAATAACGAACAGGTCGTAGTCGTAGTCGTCCATGAGACGCCCTCCCTTGAGGGCCCCTTATCATCAGACAGCGACGCGTCCTTCTTGTAGGCAGCGCTGCCTAAGCGCGCGCGCTCGTTCGGTGTGTGGACCTTCGGGTGCGTACGGTAAGACGGCATCGAGGCGGTCGGTGGCGCGCTGCGTTGCGCCATTCATCCGTTCGACCTCCGCCAAAATGACCTGAGGCAACACGAGCGATACATCGTGGCTTGCCGAGGTTCGGGCCTGTGTTGTCGCGCTCCCGGGGTCACCCGCTTGTAGGTGCGCGTCGGCGAGGAGTGCTCGTGCGAAGGCGTGCTCAGGAGCAATGGAGACGCATTGTTGAAGGGCAGAGATCGCCTCTTCGTAGAAGCTTGTCCGTGCGAAGAGGGAGCCCATTTCGAGCCAGATCGTTGCGTTACCCGCGTCGGTGGCGGCAGCGTTCGCGTAGGAGGTGACTGCTTCGTCGAGTTGGTTCTGGGTCGCATAGACCCGCGCCAACTCAAGGTGCCGCGCGGTGCAGTCCGGCTCTTGTTCGCACAACTGTGTCCAAACGGGGATCGCCGAAGCTGCGTCGCCCGCTCTCGCGGAGGCCTTGGCGTAGCCGATCTTCGCCATGGTGTCGTTCGCGCCGCCTTCTAGAACCGCAGCCCAGTGGAACGCCGCACGCTCCCAATCACAGATCGCTTCGGCGGCCGAAGCGGCCAGTCGTCGAACCTGTTCGTCTTGGGGTTTGTCGTTGACCCAAGCTTCTAGGGTTTCCATTGCTTTGGCGCCGCGCCCTGTTCGGATCCAGCACATCACGTTTTCGTATTGATTGTTCATAGATGACCTCTCGAAGCACTCATCGGCACATCGTGGTCTCTTGTTGAGCGTCATTTTGACGGAAGACGATTCAGACGGAGGTAGCCAACGCCCAGGCTAGTAGACCACCTTCCAAGACCATCGGTGCAGGGTGACCGAAAGCTTGCAGCTGTGCGGCCGCCGTTCGAGCGCGCTGATCGGATCGACAGACGAGTACGAGAGGGCGTGACTCGCTGGCGAGTGCTTTGAGTGCGCCTGGGTCGTCGTGTGGTGCGTGGTGCTCTACCCACGTAAGACTTCCCTCCGCCCACTCCTCGGCCGAGCGAACGTCGATCCAGCAGGCGTCCCAACCTTGTCCTCTCCGTGCGATCGCTTCGCGCGGCTTGATGAGTTCGACGTTGGCAAGGTCACAGTGGTCCGCCTCGGGCTCGGGAAGCGGTCCGGGCGCTGCCGGTCTTGGGTCGAGACGTAAGGTGTTGAACCGGGTGGCGAGGGCGTCGTAGAGGAGGACGCGTCCGGAGAGCGGCTCACCGATATCGAGCAGCAGCTTGAGCACCTCCATCGCTTGAAGGCTACCGATGATTCCCGGAAGGACGCCCAGCACGCCGGCCTCGGCGCAGCTCGGCGTCGCGCCCGGTGGTGGTGGCGTGGGGAAGAGGTCGCGGTAGCGGGGGCCACCTTGATGACCGAAGACCGAGACTTGGCCCTCAAAACGTAAGATGGCGCCGTACACCCACGGTGTGCCTTCTGCGTGACAGGTGTCGTCGATCAGGTAGCGAGTGGTGAGGTTATCCGTCCCATCGAGAACGACGTCGTGTTCGGCCACCAGCGCTGAGGCGTTGGTTTTGTCGAACCGCTGGGCGACGCATTGGACCTCGACGTTTGGGTTGATCTGTTGAATTCGTTCTCGGGCGCTCTCGACCTTGAGGCTCCCGATCGCTTTGGTGGTGTGGACCACTTGTCGTTGTAGATTTGAGCGCTCAACGTGGTCGTCGTCCACAAGCGTGAGCCGGCCTATGCCGGCCGCGGCCAAGTAGAGCAGGGCGGGTGAGCCGAGTCCTCCTGCGCCAACGCACAAGACCTTCGCGCCCTTGAGGGTGGCCTGTCCCTCCGGCCCAACACCCTGTAGCGTCAGGTGCCGGCGGTAGCGTTCCAGCTCTTCGTCGCTAAACAACATGGGCGAGGTGCTCCGAGTGGATGCGTGTAGTCTGTGGCCCCACGCAGTGCACGACAGGGCCGTTTGCGGCCGCTAATGAACGGGTGTCGCTTGGGCCTTTACGATCTGTTGGTGTTCGCGGTCGTAGACGCGCATTCGGTCGAGGACGATTTGGAAGTTCCGTTCGTTTTGGGTCGCCTCATCGGAACCGCTCGGGAGCTTCAGGCGCTCCATTTGTTGTGCGAAGCCGAAGAGGTCTTCCAAGATCCGATCGAGTCGGTCCGGGTCGACCGCGCTGCGAGGCGTTCCTGAGAACTCGCTCCTGTACGCCTCAAAACACTGGTTTGCCGCGGCGCCGAGTTCGCCCATGCGACGCTCAGGGCTCAGATCTCCTTGCGTATTTTGGACTTCAGAGAGCTCTTTTTCGTACAACTGTGCGTGTTCTTTCATGGCGCGCAGATGCGACGTGTGTTTGGCGTCGTTTTTGTGCAGTGGCTCGGTGCGCGCCAACATGTCTCGCGTGGTGTCACACATCCGGCTCAGCGTGGCGAGGTTACGAGAACCACGCGATTTGGCGGCAAATGACTCTTGATAGGTGGTCCATTGACGACCCTCTAGATCGACGTAGCGCTTGACCTTGTCGATGGCCTCGCCCCGTTCGAGCGCGCTCTCGATGAGTCCCACCTCTTTCTCATACATTTGGCATTGTTGGTCCGCGTTGCGGAGCGCCCCAGAGAGCTCGCTGTTGTGTCGATCGATGAGCGCGAAGGTCTCAAGGTGTGCGCGACGTTTGCGCAAGTTCTCCAAGATCTGCTGCAACCGGTGTGGGTTGCGCGTGTCACGAGACTTTCCGGCGAAACCTCGGCGATAGCGTCCGAAGTTGAGTTGAAGCCACCCGATGGCTCGTGCCACCTCGAGGGCTTTGGGCCCCGCCTTTGCGGTCAGAATCTTGGGCAACTCCCCACGGTAGGCGTCCCGAGCTTTTTGCATCTGTTCGTTGAGGTTGCTGTCGGCCGAGGGTTGGCTGAGTAAGGCCTCTAAGTCAGCAAGGATTTTCTGAAGCTGCGCCACATTCCGGCTGGCTCTGGGATGACCAGCGAAGTGAAACCGGTACGCCGACTGGATGGATTGAAAGCGCTTCTTGATGTCTTCGGTGCTCATGTGTTCCTCATGGGGATCTTCGGATAGTCAGCGGGCAGGCCTGTGTCCTCGTCCCGCT
>Ga0315320_10002767_pt1 | contig 14455 bp, 11 predicted proteins | sample M140m21515metaG_FD_203458 | JGI IMG/M metagenome (GOLD analysis project Ga0315320, IMG submission 203458) | Ammonia-oxidizing marine archaeal communities from Monterey Bay, California, United States - M1 40m 21515 | ecosystem: Environmental > Aquatic > Marine > Coastal | place: USA: California... | reverse complement strand
GGTTGATTGCTGAACTTGAATTGGAAACAGTTTGCTCATCCGCGAAGTGTCCCAATCGTTTGGAATGTTGGTCTTCAGGGACGGCAACATTCATGATTCTTGGCAATGTATGCACACGTCCATGTGGATTTTGCTCAGTGCCAAAGGGAAAAACAGAAGAGCTTGAAGATGATGAACCAGAACGTGTCGCTGAGGCAGCGAGACGTCTTGGGTTGAAGCATGTGGTCATTACAAGTGTCACACGCGATGATTTGCCTGATGGCGGTGCAGAGCATTTTCGGAGAACTGTTGAGGCAGTCAGGCAGGCAACTGGGGCATCAATCGAAGTGCTGGTCCCTGATTTTATTGGCAAATCGGGTGCCCTAGAGCAACTGCTCAAGAGTCGTCCTGATGTCTTTAACCATAACACTGAAACAGTACCGCGACTCTACAGGCAAGTCCGTGGGCGTAAAAGCGTGTATGAGTGGACCCTCAAGTTACTCGCGGATACAAAAAAAATCATGCCGGGTACGAAAACCAAGAGTGGGTTGATGCTTGGACTTGGAGAAACACGAGAGGAATTGCTTCAGGTGTTCACTGATTTATTAAATCACGACGTTGACTTCCTGACGCTTGGTCAATATCTACAGCCAACACTCGACAGTCTTCCGGTTGATCGATATGTCCACCCGGATGAATTTAATGAACTTGGTGAGGTTGCCCGTCGGATGGGGTTTCAGCAAGTTGCATCAGGCCCTCTTGTTCGGTCGAGTTATCATGCTCGTGAGATGGCTGAGGCCTAGGAGATGGAATGCTACACGTCGTGTATTCAGCCCGCCTGCACTGAAAGCATGAACGCCTGTCGGAATCATTTATTCGTCAGTCGACTCATCTAATCCGTGCTCGAGTAGCTTCTTTCTAAGTGTATTCCGATTAATTCCCAGTCTCGCAGCTGCTTTAAGTTGTACGCCATCGCAGGCTGCGAGCATTTGAGCGATGAGTTCTCTTTCAACACGACTGACAACCCGATCAAATAGATTTACATCACCATCTGGTGCAGACGCCATTCCCTGTTCAACAAGGTCACGTGCAAGGCTGTCGAGGTCGCCACCACGGCCAGGCATGGCAACAGCAGATTGCTCGCCACGAAATGCCGGTGGTAAAATTTTAAGTGTAAGCTCATCGCTGTCAGACATGATGACACAGCGTTCAACAACATTTTGTAGTTCACGAACGTTGCCTGGCCAATGATGTCGAGTCAGTGCTTCCATTGCAGATGAATGTATGGTCATCTTGTCCCGTGCATTGTCACGACAATAGGTTTCCAGGAAGTGGTTAACAAGCAGGGGGATGTCGGTTCGCCTTCCTCGAAGCGGTGGTAGGTATATTGGCACCACGTTGAGTCGATAATAGAGATCCTCTCGGAATGTCTCTTTTGCAACTTCATCAAGAAGCTCTCGATTGCTCGCAGCTATCACACGAGTATCGACCTGAATGGTTTCGGTGTCCCCAACACGTTCGAATTCACGTTCTTGTAATACGCGTAGCAGTTTCACCTGAAGTTTCGGTGTCGTTGAGTTAATTTCATCGAGGAAGATTGTTCCCGTATGGGCGGCTTCGAACCGGCCGGCGCGGTTTGCTACGGCCCCAGTAAAGGAACCGCGGACATGTCCAAATAGCTCGCTCTCTAAAAGGCTTTCTGACAGGGCTCCACAGTTTACCCGGACAAATGGTCCGCTTCCGCGTTGCGAGAGTTCGTGGATAGCACGTGCAATAAGTTCCTTGCCTGTGCCCGTTTCACCAACGAGGAGTACCGACGCAGTTGAGGCTGCCACGCGGTGGGTCATTGCGTAGACATCCTGCATGGCAGGACTTGTTCCAATGAAGCCTGCTATGGACTGTGGGTAGTCGTCAGTTGGTTTCCTGAGCATCGGCAGCCGCAGACTGTCTTGGCGGTTGGAAAAGGGCAACGAGGGAACGGTCTATCGAAGAATGACCTCCTCGACTCGAGACATTGTACATATCATTGATGATTCGTAAGGTACTGTTTGTCAGAAGAATACCGTGGATTCGAATACTTTCACCGAGAGCCTCAACCGCTATTTCACGAACGTTTTTGCCTAAATCTGGTGCCCATGCCAAATCAAAAAGTGATTGTTGGGCATCTGGGCTGGGCATGTTTGTCAGCAATCGCATGGCCGGCTCAAATGTTTCAGCATGTTTGAGGCCATTCTGGGCAACGGAAAAAGCCTCCCGGATATCCCACCCGAGGGCGCTCAGCTGAGCGAGTGTATCAAGTGCTGTATGAGCGCGCTGAAGACGATGGCTGGCCTGTATTTGTCGCCAGTTTTGATCAGTTGCCTGAGGTCCAGCGATACGAGTGAGTGTCTCTGGGAATCGAGGTGGCTTGATGACTTCGCGTGCCGTTCCTGGCTGATAGACAGTAGGAAAGAACTGACTGTCGAGCCTGTCTGTTAACAGGGCGTTATCAAAATCAGTAAGACTCAGCACGAGTCTCGTGCGTCGACGGCACGCTTTCTCATCATCAAGAGGATCAAGTACTACAAGTACCGGTAAATGTTCACCAAGTGATTCTTGTTGTAACAATTGGACAACTTCAGAAGCACCTAGGTCCGGTAGGCGAGCAGAGAGGATAACCAGACGGACATCAGGCGATTGTCGAACCCCTTGAACGCATAAACGGCCACTTGAAGTAATTGATGCTTTGAAGCCAAATTGAGCGACACTGCTTTTGAGAAACTCAGCAGTGTCACGATTTGGATATGCAATGAGGACTCGGTCTGTGCCACTTGAGGATGCAAAATAGACCAATCGATCAAAGAGTCGGCTCGATCCTGTAAAGGGAAGGTGTGGTGAAACGGTAGCCAGTGTCTGTGAAGCCTCGAATTGAACGAGTGCCGAAGGGGCGGCCAACGCTCGTACAAGAGGTGGCCGAATTGTAGAGATAGTCGCCGGTTTTAATGTGGATACTTCACGTATTGCTCTCGCTGCAACTGCAGCAGCCAGTGGCATAGACCGGTCGAGAGCATCATCAAGGACTTCTGTTGCTAATTCGGTTGAAAATCCAGTCGGTCCGCTTAACGTTTCAATGATCGCTTCAGTCGGCATCGCATTCAAGGCCGAAAAGTGGTCATCTTGAAAGATGAGCAAAGCTTCGGATTGCGCTAAAAGCACAAGGCGCACGGTGCGTGGATGCACACATCCAAGTCCGGAAAGATCTCGTGCAATATGTCCAGCACGAAGACTTCTGCAAGCGACGGGTGGCAGATAGCGAATCTCCGGCCGGCTCGTTTGCGTGACCCAGAGATACTGCTCCACCGTCGGTCGTGGGCTTGTGATCGATGCTGCGCCCTCGGTAAGGCTGTCAGGAGTTGGAATGCCGATTGGCGTGAGAAGTTGATCAAGTTTTGTTGTCAGCATCTGGCAGGCAAGATCGTGGGTCAACGGTTTACCGCCAAAGTCAGTGTGGCCCCGTTCTTCAAGCTTGACTAAGAGCTGGAATGCTGCCTCTCGTGTTGCTGCAGCGAATTCTGGTGCACAAGCTGGTGCAAAGAGAACGCTTGCCAAATCTAAATTTGCAACTGCATCAGGATTCGTTTGTTTGCCCGCCGGCAAACATCCAGAATTAACAAGAATGTTAAGAGCGTAAATGATTCCCGGGAACCGTTGGAAATCATCAGAGCCAAGCCAAGCGGTGAGTGCCCGAATACCTCGTTCTCCGGAGTCTTCAATAATTGTTTCAGCAAGCGTTCTCGTCCGAAAATCTGCCTCGGATAAAGGCGTTTCATTCAGGGCAGGAACTGTTTTCATAAGAATTTCAACGAGCATTGGAAGCGCATACGTTCCGCCCTCTATGAGCGTAGTAGCAGCTTGTTGCCGCGCGAAAACATTGTCAGAACCCAAATCAACAGCGGCTTGTTTCAGCCTCGAAGTATCTGTTCTTTTTCTCTGAGCAGCGTTTTGCAGTCCATCAATGAGGAACGCTACTGCTTGTACCTGTTCGGGCTGAGCCGTTTTCTTTAAAAATCTCTCGAGACGACTCAGTTCAGCAGTCTGGAAAGACTCACCAAGGTGCGCAAGAGTTTCTTCCTTGTCAGGCTCTTTTTTCAAGGCTTCATCGAATTTCTCAAGAAACTCTGAGGTGGGATCAAGGGCCTCCACAGAGGCAGCACGTATAGCGGCATCAAGCAGTTCCTGTGGTGTTGTCCGTTCCGGAAATTTCAGGGAGTCAACAACAGCCCTCTGAAAAGGGTCAAGTGGATCAGGATGCTTTGTATCCTCAGTCGTCTCCGTAAAAGCTGGGGCCGACAGCACCACAACAATCGCAAGAGCCAACCACCAAGTGAGCCAACCATGTCTAGCCACGAGCCGTCCTTTTACTGCGTACGAACTTACTTCGTGGCAGTCTCTAATTTCTGACGCCACGCTGCAAGTTGTTCGGCAACACAAGCCGGAGCGGTCGAGCCAAAACTCACCATCCGTTCAACTACCCGTGAGGACCCCAAAGCCTGACGTAGAGTGGCCTTCCAACCGTCATATTCTGCGCGACAGGCATCATCAGTAAGTTCAGCCAGGCTGCACCCTTTTGTCAGGGCAAGTCGTACGAGTTTGCCAACGGTTTCGTGTGCGGTGCGCTGCGGCACACCTTCAACAATGAGTGCCTCCATGAGTGTTGTCGCATCGAGATGTCCTTTTTCAATTGATTCACCAATCCGCTTTCGATCAAAATGTGTGTCAGCTACAAGTGGGGCGGCAACACCAAGCATCGCCTCGAGCGTATCGATTGAATCGAAGACAGCCTCCTTGTCCTCCTGCAGGTCTCGGTTATACGCAGTCGGGAGTCCTTTGAGTAACACAAGAATTTGCTGCACGTTACTAATAACTCGTGCCGACTTTCCACGTACCAGTTCAAGTACGTCGGGGTTAATCTTTTGAGGCATGATAGAACTGCCAGTGCAGAATGCCTCTGGTAGATTGAGAAAGCCAAACTCATCAGTACTGTAGATGATCCACTCCTCAGCCCACTGGGAGAGATGCACGGCGGTTAGCGAGAGAATAAACGCAAGTTCACAGACAAAGTCTCGATCGCTTGCAGCATCAAGGCTGTTTGGAGCAATAGCATCAAACCCGAGCGCGGCTTGTGTCTTTGACCGATCAATCGGTAGGCTTGTACCAGCAAGAGCCGCTGAACCTAACGGCATGATGTTTGTTCGTTGTCGACAATCAGCAAGCCGTTGTCGATCGCGATCGAATTTTTCGCACCATACCAATAGCTGATGGGCTGCAAGAACAGGCTGCGCACGTCGAAGGTGTGTATACGCGGGTATGACGAGATCGCGTTCTCGGTCACCCATCTCAAGAAAAGCTTTTTGCAACTCAAGGATACCGGCATCTATGCGATCAATTGCACGTCGGCAAAAGAGACGAAGGTCTGTAGCGACCTGATCATTCCGACTTCGTGCTGTGTGAAGTTTCCGGCCAGTATCCCCAAGTTTTTCCGTAAGTGCAGATTCGATATGAAGGTGAATGTCTTCTTTAGTGGCAGTGAAATGAAATGTTCCTTCACGGATGTCTTTTCGAATTTCTTCAAGACCTTCTCGTATAGCATCGGCTTCAGCCTGTGTGAGTAATCCGCACTCAGCAAGCATTTGTGAGTGGGCGATCGATCCGTCAATGTCGTCGTCAGCCAACCGTTGGTCGAAAGAAATGCTCTCCGAGAAGGATTCAACTCGTTGGTCTGTTGGTACACGGAAGACACCACCCCAGGCTTTTCCGTCTGATTTTTCACTCATAATGATATCTGTTAGGTGCGTCGAGGATTTTCCGGGTTAATAAAAGACCAATGTATCTGCAAAACAGGAAAGAGTAGTCTACCAACCGTTCTCATCAGGCGTTTCTACTTTCCGTGTAGATTGTTCGTATGGATTCACCTTCGTCTTTTTTATCGCCGAACGGCCGACTTGCGGCTCGCATTCCGGGCTGGGAACCCCGTCCCCAGCAGATTGTTATGGCTGACCTCGTTGCAGCAGCAATTGACCAAAAAAAACATGCAATTATCGAGGCTGGGACTGGAACTGGAAAAAGCCTTGCCTACCTCATACCCGCTGTGCTGGCCGCCACAGCTGATCAAGCGTCTCAAGAAGAGAACCATCCGGAGCAACAGCAGCAAACTGAACACGAGGATCAAAAACCAGAAAAGACAAATGAGAAGCGGCCTCGTCGGATTGTCATCGCGACTCATACGATTGCATTACAAGAACAATTGGTGAAGAAAGACATTCCGGTGGTATCGGCTGTCATGCCACATGAATTTTCTGCCGTGCTGGTCAAAGGGCGTGGGAATTATATCAGTCTTCGTCGACTGGCACTTGCGAAGGAGCGAGAGGGAAGTCTGTTTCAATATGATGAAGAAGTCTCGGAACTGGAAGGACTTCTTGAGTGGTCAGGAAATACACGTGATGGTTCCCTAGCAGACCTGCCAACAATTCCGCGCAGTTCAGTGTGGGATGAAGTTCATAGCGACTCAGGGAACTGCATGGGCCGTGCCTGCCCCCGGTATAACGAGTGTCATTATTTTGCGGCTCGAAGGCGCATGAATAATGCGCAGGTCCTTGTTGTAAATCATGCCCTTTTCTTCTCAGATCTTGCGTTGCGTCGAAATGGAGTAAGCCTTCTCCCTGAGTATGACATTGTCATTTTAGATGAAGCGCACATGGTCGAGTCGGTCGCAAGTGATCACCTCGGTGTTGGGCTGTCGAGTATTGCGGTTGAGCGGCTCCTGTCACGTCTTTACAACGAGCGGACAAATCGTGGTTTGCTCGTGCACTATAAACTTGATGATCTGCGTCCAGACGTTATTCAGGCTCGTCGTATCTCGGAGGATTTTTTTTCCGGGGTAATTCACGCTGTGGCGGATCGCGGTGATGGGCCTTGGCGAATCTCAGAACCCAATCTTGTTCCTAATTCGTTAGGAGATGCTCTTCTGTCATTAGGGCGGAAGATAAGAAAAGCATCGAATCGGCTTTCAAAGGATGCCGAAAGACAGGACTTTCAGTCACTCGCAGATCGGCTGACATCACAAGCTGGGTCCATCCGTTTTTGGCTGGAGCAGGATGATCCCGGAAGTGTCTGGTGGGTTGAACTAGCAAGTAGTCGCCGTGGTGCACCACGCGTAAAACTCGCAAGTGCACCGATTGATGTAAGTGGTGTTTTGCGGCGAGATCTCTTCGGCAAAGTAGACACAGTGGTGCTTACCAGCGCAACGCTTTCAACAGGAACTCAAAGCGAGGTGGCAGACGAGACTTTTGATGAAAACTACGAACATGATGCCAAACAGACAGGTTTTCATTATTTGTCTCAAAGGCTTGGCGTCGAATCAGCAATCAAGCGTCAGTTGGACAGCCCATTTAATTATGAATCACAAGCAGAACTTGTTCTTGTGAACCGGCTGCCGGACCCAAGCAGTAGAAGCCAGTACGATCGTGCAGTTGCAGAAATGCTTCGTTCCTTTGTGGTTGATCAGCAGGGCAGAACGATGGTGCTTTTTACAAGTCATCAAGCACTTTCCAGAGCATCAAGTGAACTCACTGGATTTTGTATTCGCAACAAGATTCGACTTGTAAGCCAGGCCGATGGACTTTCTCGAGGGCAGATGCTTGAAGAATTTCGTAATAGCCCACAGGCAGTACTCCTCGGTACAGATGGCTTCTGGCAGGGTATTGATCTTCCCGGTGACCTGCTCACTCAGGTGATTATTCCACGCCTCCCTTTTGCCGTGCCCGATCGCCCACTTATTGCTGCCCGTATCGAAGCTATCAAACAAGCAGGTGGGAATGCCTTTGCAGAATACCAATTGCCTGAGGCAGTGATTAAACTCAAGCAGGGGTTTGGCCGATTGATCCGAACGCGAGAGGATACAGGGCGAGTAATTATTCTTGATCCTCGAATGATTACCAAGCCGTATGGAAAAATTTTTCACAAGAGTTTGCCACCTGCTCGGCTTCGTATTCAATCATTAAACGACTCGTTGGAAGTTCCCTATTAGACGATTGCACCAAACGAGTGGGCTGCGTAGATTCCAGCCGCTGCATTTTATTGTTAAAAAATGTTTTGTAAGTTTTATCTAGCGGGTAAGTAGCAATTCGGCCCAGGTTGTTGGATCACTCTCCCAGGGAAATTCGGGTGTCCCAAAGGCAGGTATCTTTCCGAGCCGTCGGTCAACGGTTGCAGCAAAAAATCGCAGTCGTGGGCTCTCCTCAGGATCCCATCCTGGAAGCGCAGCCGCAGTAAGGAACGCTTCTACTTGCCAGCCTGTTTCAGATAGAGCAGATTCAATGAAAACCGAATTGGGAGGCAAGTCTGAGGCCTCTTCACTCGTCCGGGGGATTTGTGCAGCAACAGCCACTGGTTTGTCAGCAGATTTTCCACCACCAGTTGGAAGGAGGGCCAGTCGTCGGCAGAAACGACCGGCACGGTGGCTTTCGCCTGTAGGTCGAGTTGCAATCCAGAGATGAAGCCCGTCACTATCCTCGGGTTTTGCTGGCTGACACCAGCGGTTCCCCGAAAGTCCTTCAACGTGTGCCCGAACGCCTAGTCCTGCTTCGTTCCAGCCTATGGCAATTTCGAGAATATCCGGCACACCCGCTATGCCTGCTAGCCGGGGTAGGTGGCACGACGTGTCGAGATGGCTTTCCGCCGGAGGCCAGAGGCGGTCCCTCCAAAGACAGGGAAATCGGAGATTAAATACGCTAGTGGGGTTTACAAGTGGCATATGGAACACCTTCCGAGGAAGTCATCTCCAAGGCTGGAGGGTATGCTACACAGTAGCGTGTTTCGTTCATGATCGGTAGGAGAAAGTGTCTGAGGAGAATACTGTCGGGATGCGGGTACTGCAGATTTCCAGCGAGGCAACACCGTTTGCCAAGACCGGGGGGCTTGCCGATGTCGCCGGTGCGCTTCCAGAATCACTCGGGCGCGGGGGCTGTGACTGCACGCTCGTTGTACCAGCCTATCGTGAGGTTTTTGAAAAAAATCTGCCAATCAAAAAAACGGACATGAAGTTTTCGGTTCCTGTTGGAAAGCGAAATCTTGAAGCAACTGTGTATTCATGCTCCCTTCCAGATCAAAAACATAATGTTTTTCTTGTAGGGAATACGCATTGCTTCGATCGAGACACCCTGTATGGTGGTGCTGAAGACTATGCTGATAATGCCGAACGGTTTATCTTCTTCTCGAGGGCCTCGCTAGAGTTGGCTGCTCGACAACCCCAAGCCTTCGATATCATTCATTGCCATGACTGGCAGACAAGTCTTGTCCCTGCCTACCAGAAGCTGCTGTACCAATCGTGGCCGACACTGTCAGAAGCTCGTTCCGTTCTTACAATTCACAACGTTGCCTATCAGGGAATGTTTTGGCACTGGGATATGCTTCTGACAGGATTTCACTGGAAGTACTTCAACTGGCAGCAACTCGAGTTCTATGGCCAACTCAATATGCTGAAAGCCGGTATTGTTTTCGCTGATCAATTAACAACAGTGAGTCCAACCTATGCACAGGAAATTCAGGCTGATCCTGGTGGTTGTGGGCTCGAAGGCGTGCTCGCAGGGCGTGCTTCTGATTTAACTGGCATAGTCAACGGCATTGACCTTGAGACGTGGAACCCAAGAACAGATGAGTTGATTCCTCGGCATTACAGTGACAATGACGTCGAGCAGGGAAAGTATACGGCGAGAGTTGCACTTGCTGCTCGGCTTGGACATGCCGCTCCTGATGATCGACCATTGGTAGCATTTGTTGGTCGGCTTGCTGAGCAGAAGGGTGTAAGCCTTGTACTCGACCTTCTGCACAGTATGGCAGGATCAGGAAAAGTCAGATTTGTCATATTGGGTGCAGGTGATCCTTATTTGGAAGAATCACTCAGGGTTGTCGCCTCAAAGTATCCTGATGCTATTGATGTGGTAATCGGTTTTGACGAAGTACTCGCACATCTGATTCAGGCAGCTGCAGATATTTTGCTCATGCCGAGTCAGTATGAACCATGTGGGTTAGCGCAGCTGTATGCGTTTCGCTATGGCACGATTCCAGTCGTTCGAGCGACTGGTGGTCTCGTGGATACGGTCGTTGATGTGAGCGATCAGACATGTGCAGATGGAACGGCTAGCGGCTTTGTCTTCGAGGATTTCAAATCCGCCTCCCTCGAAGACGCTGTTCAGCGTGCCCTCGCTGCCCACGGAAATAAGAAGCTTTGGCAGGACCTGGTATATCGCGTTATGCAGCAGGATTGGTCCTGGAAGGTGAGTGCTCAGCAGTATCAGGAAGTCTATGAACGAGCACTTGCGAACGCCCCTGTCGATGTTGTGGATGTGCGTTGATGCACTGTATTTGCGTAGTTCGTAGAGCATGGGAAGCCCTGCGACTCTGGTGAATCCATAGAGTCGTTACCAGCAGAATTCTTTTCCCAAACAGCGTCACACGCTGTTGGTCGATACCACATTTTATGAATTTATTTGCTCTACAACGGATCGTACTAGTTGCTGTTCTTTTTTGTTCAATAGGACAATTTGTTTGTTCTGCATCAGCTGGTGAGTGCCGGAAATGCAAAGGACCGTACGGCGGAAAGACGTCGCCCTGCGGTGATACCGGATGCGGTCCACGCTATTGGGGTGCGTTTTGCGATGAACCTTTTCATCCAGATCCTTGCAACTGTCGAAATGAATGGGCAGGTGGATGTTTTCAGTCACCCTCTCTCGATCTTCTCGCGCCGTGGCAGATGCCTCCGGGACAAGGGTTTTGGTCACCAAAGCAGTGTGGCTATACAACTGAGTGCGGCTGTCATACCTGTGGTCCGCGAGGGTGGTTGGATTGCTTGAAGCCGCGATACTGGCTTGACTGACGGCACTCTGCAATCGCATCAAAACAGAATCTGCTACGAGGTACTATCACGAGCAAGTGATGCAGCGTAGGTGATAAGATCATCTCTCTCAATGCATGCGGCTCGTAGCTTTTCACCACCAACAGCACCATGTGCTAGTTCCACAAGCGGCGGTAATGTTGCAGCAAGTGGTGAATTTTGGGATGTGCCGGTTTCAGCGGGTCGCGCCAGAATGGCACTGAGTGCCTCGTCTGGTCGATTGATCCGAGCTGCTAATACTGCAAGTACATCCCAGGCTGCCGGGGCCTCGTACTCATTTGCCTGCTCTGCTTCCTGCCTAAAAAATGTAATGGCTTGATCAGCTTCTTTACCAAGCTGTGCTGAGTAAAAGAGGCGAGACGATGCTCCGAAGTCAGAAAATGGCGTGTCACCCGGATACTGGAACTCCTTCGGAAGTCGACATGCATAGCATGCCAGGGCATGGGCATGTTGAATATCATGAGAGTCGGTACAGATTCTTGCAAAACGAAGCACTGCTTGGAGGTGTGAGGCGTCTACATGAATGCTCTCTTCGTTCAGAAGGCCACCTGCGGATGCTAGAAGATCGACGAGAGTACCTTTACGGCCCTTTATTTCATTTACTTGGTTCGTATCAACAAGCTCTCGCTCGATGAGATCTCTAGCCAGATTTTCAAACACCTCTTTATGGAGATGGTGGATCATGATTTTCGCAACAGGTTCCTGTTGCGTTGGCGGAAGTCCAGCAACTGACTGTTCGTATGCTGTGACTGCATTGCATGTTCCCTGAGCAGCCAGCATCACACGAATGCCAAGGGCAGGGTCGAGGTTTTCCCAGAGCGCTAATTGAATGATTTCCTGAAGCGGCTGATACTCTTCTTCATCGGCCACAGACTCTTCTTGCTCAAGAATCTGTGAGGCGATTTGACTGAGCTTGTCTGCGACCTCTTGAGGTTCAACAGCTGCCCGCAGATACATCCACCCAGAAGCAATCTGCCCTTCATCAAAGAGCTTCCAGCCAACTTCTCGACACGCAGCAATTGTTTTGTCATCAAGTTTTTTCTTGGTCGTCTTATCAGCATCTACAACAGGTCCAACAAGAGGGAGTCCTAGAGATGCACGGGCTCGTAGCAAATGAGCATCAAACAGACTATGCCAACGACAAGAATGACGAAGTGAATCCTCAAGTTTTTGAAACATTGCATCGATACCATTTGCTTCCAGAGTTGCGGTCAGCTCTGTAGCAAGCGAGGCGATGTCTATTGGATTATGGTGAGGCATGTTTTTTGTGCACTTTCACGTTGGAGTTCTCTGCTGATGCTTCTCGCTGCCGTAATGATTCATATGCCAGTACGGCAGCTGTTGCCGAAACATTGAGGCTATCCGCAAGGCCAAGCATCGGAAGAGCAACAGTCTCTAAAACTATGTTTTTCTTGGTAGCAGCCTCCAGCCAGAGAGAAGACAGCCCATGCGCTTCGCTGCCAAGCAGGATGGCCGGTTGGTTTGTAAATTCAACTGCATGCCAGCAAGTGGTACCATCGGGCGTGGCGGCAACAATATTTTGCTTGCGAGAAATGCACCATTGCATAACTATGGGTGTTGTGTCGCATGCAATCGGCATACTAAACACAGTGCCTAAGCTTGCGCGAATCACGGCTGGATTCGAAGCATCAGTTCCTTTCCCGCAAATAATAATGCCACCAAAGCCAGCTGCATCAGCTGTGCGAAAAATTGCACCAAGGTTACCTGGCTTTTCAATGCCCTCGAGAATAAAAAGTGGTGCATCTGGACGAGGCTTGAAGTCTGCTACTGAATCAGTTTGAAAACGCGCAACAGCAACGAGCCCTTCGTTGCGGTTTCCGAAAGAAATTTTTGAAAACGCTCGGGTGCTCAATGGTGTCAGTGAGCAGTCTTGGGCGGAAGCCTGGTGAAGAAGTAGTGAAAAATTCTTCTGCTCTGCGTCTGCTAGGGATGACAATCTGTCGGCATCAAAGAATATCTCAACAATTTCTTTTTTAGCAGTTAGGCACCGCCGTATTTCACGTTGTCCATCGATGAGGGTGAGGCCCGTCTGACGCCGAGCCGTTGCATCGCGCAGCTTCATGGTAGATCGAACACGAGCATTTGATGGACTCGTAATCGTTTCAGTCGTTGTTATTGATTGAAGCACTGACAATTCTGTGATCTCCTTCGTGAACCCATCTTATTGTGATGTGTCCCCAATGCCACTCGAGCGAGCAAACCCGCCGAGAGGGAGCTGTCGTCCGTGAAGATCCATGCATGAAAGTGGACCACTGGAGATTGGTAGCATTCTCGATGATGCCGGTTGAAGTGCAGATGTGAGTGCTGTTGCCAGTCGCTGATGGTGCCATCCAGGGGAGTGTGCAGTGAGGAGAATTGGTCCCTGTGCCGTTGGAGAAAGCAACTGTGCGCAGTCTGTCAGGAGTGATACAAGATGCCTGTCGATAGAAAAGGCTTCTCCCTTGGGACCATGACCCCATGAGGGTGGATCAAGAACAAATCCATCGTATACGTTGCCACGAGTTCTTTCTCGTGCAACAAATCTCTGTGCATCTTCGCAGATCCATCGGATGGATGCGGAGTCAAGATGAGAGGCCGTGGCGTTCCTTCGAGCTAGTTGGAGCGATTGACGCGAGCTGTCCACGTGCACTACCTCAGCACCAGCCTGGGCTAAGGCGAGTGTCGCTGCACCTGAGTGTGCAAACAGTGAGAGCACCCGACTCCCTTTTGGCGTTATTTCAGAAAGCCATTGCCACTGAGGCAACTGCTCTAGAAAAACCCCAACTTGTCCTGACGGTGATGGTCGCACATGAAGCTTTAGCGGACCACCGTAAAGTGGAAACTCAATGTGCCACGGATCAGGCAGGGGGACTGTGAACTCCCAATCACCAGTGCCTCGCCGTGATTCTCGAAAAATGGCATGAGCCTCTTTCCAGAGTTCTGGGTTCTGTCGTCTTGCCGTTGTCGAGGGGAGGGGCCGAATCAGAACGACACCCCCCATGTTTTCAAGACGATAGCCAGTTCCCGAGCGATCAACTCCAAAATCAACGAGTGCTGGATCGGGCAACTTTTTCAAGGTAGATTCGTTCATAAGATGAGGGGTAACTCAATGCGTTGTCGCTGACTACTTTTGTTCCGTTACTCGACCACACCAGCACCCTGTTTACTAAACAAAAGATTCTTCTCCATTCTTGCATAAAGGAATTCCCAATGAAACAAACAGCCTTCGTTACAGTCACCATACTTGCTGGTCTTGCCGTTGTGTTCGTTGCTCCGCAGTGGCGCTTGAGTGCAGAAGAGTCTCCTCGGTTCCAGCGAGAGGGTAATGGACTTCCGTGGGATGAAGGCGTACAGAATTTAATTGGTAGTGTCCGAGAGCCAATGCACAATCACAAACCACCTAGAAACGAAGGTGGGCCAATAATGGATCATTTGATGAGACGTTTTGATGAAGTAATTGTACGACTTGATCGTATTGAGCGGCGTGTTGGTAGTGGACACAATCCAAACGGCTACCGTCCACCGCATGGGCCAGAGCACTTTGGG
>Ga0315320_10002765_pt1 | contig 14457 bp, 10 predicted proteins | sample M140m21515metaG_FD_203458 | JGI IMG/M metagenome (GOLD analysis project Ga0315320, IMG submission 203458) | Ammonia-oxidizing marine archaeal communities from Monterey Bay, California, United States - M1 40m 21515 | ecosystem: Environmental > Aquatic > Marine > Coastal | place: USA: California... | reverse complement strand
CTGACATCATCGCGTTACATCAGCAGGGTGTCAGCGAAAACATCATTACAGCGATGCAGAAAGCTCAGCACCGCCCCATTGCTCGCAACAACTTCGCAGCACCCGCAGTAAGTAACCCCACCCCACCCACTTGGCACGGGCCAGCCATCACCCCCACGCACGGGTATCATGTGGTTCCCCACTATCCTCGGCCCAGATGCTACTACTACCCTGAACCGATTTACCACCATCATCATGGTTACTCGAGCAGAATTCATATCCGGTTTTGAGAAAGCAAAACGCTTCATGTTATGAAAATCTGTCTTATCACTGCCGGCCGCTGGAAGATCTTTAACGCTGTTCCTGCTCAATGCCGCCGGCAAATTTCTTGATCTGCTCGTGCAGATGCCACTGGCCTGGATCATCGAGAAGACAAGCCTGCTCAATTTGCAACGCTTCTTTCTTTCTTCCCAGCAAGAAAAGGATCTCGGCAAGTGTATCTCGATAGGTGGTGCTTTCGGGCTCAGCGCTCACTGCAAGCGTCGCAAGGTCCAACGCGTCATCTAGACGCCGCTGATTTTTTGCTGCAACCCAAGCCACGTTATTGCAAGTCATCGCATCGTGTGAAAACCGCTCAGCATGATCCACACCAGCATCGATAATCTGATCCAAGACGGTATCCGCAATTTTCTCCATTCCGACCAACCGCATCAAAGGTAGCTGTTCCTCAGAAAAACTGATGGCCAACGGATCTAATTCAAGAATACGCTGCAAGCATTCAACCGCAGTGTCACGATCCTTTGCGTTAACCGCGGCCTTCAATCGCCACTCTTGGGTCATAAGTGGAAGTGTCACATAAGCACTTCCTCGATAGCGTTCAGAATCGACCATCCCAATCACAGCAAGGTCAAATAAGCGAGCGGCTTCTTTAGGATGTTCCTTCTCGATCGTAAACCCGTACTTGAGAACCAAGTCGTACAGACTTACTTTTGCTGGGGTCGTTAGCATTGAATCCGCGGGTAACGCTGCAACGGGGAGTAGTGCTTTGTAAACCTGCGTCGCCAGGTCCGTTTCACCATGTTCACGAAGGTAGCCAGCGATATCCATCCGAAATTGAATGGATGGAGAACACAAAACCACTTCGAGCTTATTTTTTAGAGAAGCGGCCAGTGTTTGATCTCCAATGCGTCTGGCACAGACCCAACGTCCCACGAGTGTTTTCACGGTGGCGACATCCAAATCCCGAATGATTTCAGCAGCCTGCTGTTCACTCGTTGCCGTTCTTCTTGCAGCCAAAGTCTCAATCTGTGCAAACAATTCCTTAGCTTTCACCATGCTTCCAGTCGACAATTCGGCTTCGGCAAGATGCAACATGGCATCACTCCCACCCTGATCAGCGTGTCGCCGCAAGTAAACAGCGGCAAGCTCGTGCTTGCCATGTTTGAGCAACAGACCGTAGACGTTTTCCCGAAAGCGAGCGGGCACTCGGGCTTTCCACCGAGGTGCGTCGAAGCGGTTGTTAATGCTCGCCATCATTGACTCCAACACTTTGTCAACATTGACGCCTGCATGAGTATTCCCTCGCGCGATTTGGCAAACAGCCTCGATTTGCTCACTGAGCGTTTCAGATGCCTGAAGCCCCCGTACAGCGGTCAGCAGTAGCGACAGGGTTGTGTTGTCGCAATCGCTAATCGAATCCGCGAGCAAGGATTTGTCACTAACAACCAACCTCCTGGGATCCCCCTTCGAATTACCGAAAAGCACCAAATCCTCAATCCACTGCCTGCGAATCACCGGCGACAGGCGACTCACCAAATAGCCCCTGAGTTCAGAATTCGTAATTAATCCCGAAGTTTCAACTTCCCACCTTTCACATAATCGTTTTGCGATGACAAACGCGACGTCATCACGGCCCACAGCATTCAAACAGTTGATCAGTAGCACCAGTTTTTCAAGTTCAGCACAAATAAATTTGGATAAGACACCCCTTAACTCCTGAGATTCCTTCTGCCGCTTCAAAGCTTGATCGACCCACTTAGCGTATTGCGAATCGACCAACTCAAGAGGATACCCTAACAGGCCAAAGGTGAGCTCTGGTCTGGAGGATATCAGCGCTACATCCGTCGAAGAATCGATTCGGTGCTGATCTAAAATAGACAAAGCCGCCTCTATCTGGCCGTGCATGGCCAACGATTTCCATCGTATTCCACGCACCTTTTTCGACTCATCAAACACACCCTCCGACAGCGTTTCTATCGCTTCACGACGGAGTTCTTTATCTCCTGATCGATCAGCAGCGATCAAGATTTTTGACCAAGCTTGCGTAAAAGCCTCGCTACCCGCTTCTGAATCCTTCACAACAGCCATTGCATCATCTGCGAGCTCACTCCAACGCGATGCAAGAATCAAACAGGAATGTAGAAACTGCTTATTTTCCAGTTGTCTTGCCTGAGCAATCGCCTCATCGATTTCGCCCACCTGATAGAGCAACAGGACCATGATTTCGTCCTGTTGAATTGCGTCCCAGTCTTTGGCTGACTCGGGTAACAGGCCTTCCGCTTTCAAGTCAGCTCCCATCGATTGAAGCAACTGCAAACGACAAAGTGCAAGGTCGCGACCCTCTGCAACCACGTCGATTATCTTTACCAAGTCAGGAAGTTGCTGACTTTCCACGGCGCGTTGCGAGATTGCCGGGAATCGAGTTGCGAGCATATCTGCAACTTCGCTCTTCACCTTGCGGGAGTCTCGCTCATCCACGGTGACTCCAAGAGCGAAAAGGACGACATCAAAACGCCCTTGTTCAAGTAGCGACTCAAGACGCGATCCAGCCATCTCGTTAGTCAAGCCCCTGTCATCTTCACCGAGCAAAATTCCTCTTTGCCAAGCTTTTTCAATCCATTCCGCGCGTGCGACGACCTCTGGAACAAAGCTTTGCTTCGCTTGCTGCACAACCTTGACTGTCTTCTCTGGATTTTCCCCAAGAAGCCACATCGCACGCTGACGATCCGAAAACTTGCTCGACGATAAGGCCGTCTCTATGCTCCGAAGATCCAAGTCGCCCATCGCACCCGACTCTTGCAGTAACGACGGTAGGCCAGAACCCGAAGGTTGAAGTTTCTGTCCAAATAGCGGGATCGCATCAGCGGAGAAGCAAATGCTGATCACTAAGGCAAGGGCTGCGATTCGATTCATAATTGCCATCTAACCTTAGCTCGTTCCGTGAGTTGAATCCGGGCCACTAGAAAGACGTCGGCGGTATCCCCCGTCGGCAGCACGCGGCCTTACGCTGCCTGCAGTATAGTTTAGCCGGCTACCAAGAGCCGAAAGCGACACAGCACTCCGCGGAATGACGAAAATCCACGTTATGACGTCTCCCCGCGAGTGATGGCCAGTCACTATGATTTTAACACTGTGTGCCAGCCGTCTTTGCCACACAACCACACGACAGAAATGCACCTTGTGCCTGGCACACTGACCCTGCCCACCCCAAAACCGGAGCGAAATCCCCACCATGCCGCGTCGAATTTTCCAAACTTTTCTCGCAACTCTCACCATTCTACCTGCCTTGGCAACGACTGCCGCAGCGGCAGACTCTTGGCCGCAGTGGCGGGGTAAATTTCAAAATGGTGTCGCCACTGGGAATAATTTCCCGACGCAATGGTCTCAAGAGCATGGAATTGCTTGGGAAACGGACCTGCCCGGGCTAGGCGGCAGCACTCCTGTCACCGCCAACAAAACAGCCTACATAACGACCGGCGTTCAAGAGAAGAATCAATTGCTTGCCTTCGACTTGGAAACAGGCAAACAGAAATGGGCAGTAGCCCTGGGAAGTGACCGAGGTGGGAAGCACCGCAAGGGCAGCGGCAGCAATCCTTCCCCGATTGTCGACGGTGACCATATTTTTGCTTACTTCCGAAGTGGCGATCTGGCATCAGTCGACTCAAGCGGAAAAGTCCGTTGGGCTAAGAATCTGCAGTCACTGTTTGGTGAAGACACGCTCTGGTGGGACCTAGGATCATCGCCTGTTCTTACGGAATCAGCGATTGTGGTTGCGGTCATGCAATCCGGCCCGAGTTATCTGGTTGCGTTCGATAAAAATACCGGTGAAGAACTATGGAAATTTGATCGAGCTCTGAATGCCCCTGAGGAAGCTGCCCAAAGTTACTCCACACCAATCGTCGTTTCAGTCAAAGGTGAAGAGGCAATCGCGGTCATGGGCGCGGATCATTTGACAATCAACCGCGCCAGTGATGGCAAACTGCTTGGCAAACTTGGGGGGTTCAACCCAAATCAAGAGCAATACTGGCGATCAATTTCTTCACCTGTCGCAGATGGCAACATCATTCTGTGCCCCTACGCGAGAGGAGACACACTGACGGCAGTTGATATCGACCTACTTGCCGAGGGTAAGGGCAAAGATGCGATCCTTTGGTTTCGTGATGACCTAGGCAGCGACGTACCTACGCCGGCTGCTGGTGGGGGTCGTGCCTACGTGGTATCAGATGGAAAATCATCCAAAGGCGTAATCACATGCGTTAATCTCGTAAATGGCAAATCAGAATGGACAGTTCAACTTCCCAAGTCGCGCGGAGGCTACAGCAGTTCACCACTGATTGCGGGCAACCACATGTACGTTACTCAGGAAAATGGAACGACATTCGTGCTCGGACCACTCAATGCAGTTCAACCCGCAATTGTGTCAAAAAACGTAGTCTCGGATGACGAGCCATTCACGGTCGCAAGCCCAATTCCCTACCAAGAATCACTTCTGCTACGCAGCCGTCACAAGCTATATCGCATCGTGGAGTGAGTCAGGGAGGCGGAACCTGGCTACACCCGTCGAACAAACGGTCTCACGCGTCCCGTTGCTTCCACAACTGGGGCGTCGATCACGACGTGTCGAAATGAGATGGCAACGACCAGTTCACAACGTGCTGGTGAAACAACACCGTCAGTCTAGTATCGCTTTAGTAATCTCTGGTGCCAAAGTAGATGCAGTTGATCATCAACATGACGCCGACGAAGAGAGAACAACTGAAAACAGGCCTAAGAATGTCATAACGTACCACTTGTTCTTCCCCGGCTGCATCGCGCACCGTTATCGCTGACTTGCCACTGACAATCGAACCGATCGTCTCTCCAAGTTCGCCAGTCTGCGGAATCACAAAACGCAGGGGGCTAATGAGATATTTATCGACGCGCCGCCAAACGCTCAGTGAGGGACTTATATCCCCCTGGTTTGACAAGTCATCGGCCTTCAGAATCTCCACCTGATCCGTGTGATGGGCTACGTACACAAGGTTTTGCTCAGCAACGTAGGTGATTGCTTCGACGGTGCTGGGACCTACACAGTCACTTAGGACGAATGCTTTCTCAAGATCATTGTCGGGGGCGATAAGCCTGCATCTGGCATCACTTGTCAGCAACATGAATCGGCTTTCGCCGACTCCGATAACCGAGGTTGGCAACAAGCGATCCGATAAATCCACTTGGGCAATCGGTTCGAGCGTTTCGCTGTCAAACAGTTCGATTGGTTGCTCAGCCCGCGAAACCATGACGACGGCGTCTGAAACCGCAATCACTCCCGCAATCGAAGGATCTCCCTCCAACTCATGCTCAGCGGCTTGAGTCCACGACTGGTCATCCTCAGACCGTGTAAAACGAAGCAACCTAGCCCGAGTCAGAAGATACAAATCGCTTCCACTCGCGGTAACGAAAATTACGCTCGGCGGGGCAATTGCCATTCCTCGTGGTAGCACCGAGGTAAAACCGGCTGGCGCCACCCCCAACATGCTGCTCAGCCGACCGAACAATCCACCGGTCAAGTCAGGCGTTTCTGATGTTTGTTCCTCTTGGGGCTCGTCCGCAGGCTCTTCACCCGCGGCCGTAAGCACCCCGGCGATATCAGTCTGATTCAAATTGCTTCCGCTCAACGTGAGCAAAGAGTCAGCAGCCTTGTAAAGACGCACGGTAGCAGGCGGCAGCCCCAGACTTGGCTCTGGTTCCCAATCATTGTCTGCACTTAGCACCAACAAATCGGAAGAACCGGAACCGAATGGATTCATCCGCCCTCCGGTGGTTCTTGAAGTGACGATGGTGTCTTGATCAATGACGACCGGTGGCAGGACTCGGTCCATACTGATCGCGCCACTGCTAAATATCTCGACCCACTCATTGGTATCTTTGTCATACCTAATCAGCCCACTGCCCTGCGTACTGGCGAACGTCACATCTCCCACAACCGCCATCGATTTGATTCGTGCCGGCCCCGTGACAAATCCGTCAAATACTCCGCCAATGATCCCGACGACAAAACATATTCCACCAAACATGGTCGTAACGCCAATTGCCAAAATGGGCGATCGCCAACGCATCCCGGCAAGCACTGAGACACTGTAGAAAACCGAAAAGAGAAATACAGAAACAGGAATGCACCACAATAATCTCGCATTCCAAATATCAAGTCGCAGCCCAGCCACTAAATAAAGCCCGACAACAAGCTGAATGACACACAAAAAGACAAAGGCACAGCCGCCAATGAATTTGCTGATTAACAGTATCGACCTTGAAACTGGCTTGCTGAGCAACAGATGCAACGACCCGGGTTGCAGCATGTCGGGGATCATAGAAGCAGTGACAAGTATCCCGAGAAAAATCAGGATGAAGCCAAGCAACCAGTCAATGATGAGCGGAACGACAAACTGGTTGATGATCCCCACAAATCGTGTTTTGTCGACAGCGAACTCGGCAGGAAAATCGAAACCGGCGTAAGTGAGACTGATGGATTTCGCTGAGCGTGTTGCAAAGACGCCGGGCATAGCTGCTTCAATTCTCAGGCGTGCACGGCGTCGGCGTTTTGATTCATCAAGTTCCTCATCAGGCAGTGCATCTAGTTCCCGCAACTCGGCCAGCCTTAAAGTTGACGCCCAAGCCTCTTCGTCATACCAGCTTTCATCATCGAGACACTTATTCAAAGCATCTGCGTATACGGAAGTTCGAAGCGTGGTTTCCCCACCTTCACTAACCGCCTTCAACTCTTCAGCAATGTTCTCAGGCATCACCGCAGCCAATCTTCCCACCGCGGTGTCAGCCAACTCAGGATCTGTCAGGCCTTGTGCCAACAACCCCCTGATTCGACTTCGATTCGCCAGATCGCGGGCACCGCGGAACTCCGCGGTCAGATCCTCCTGATACCCGAACGGAGCCAAAGCAGCCAGAACAAGCCAGATCGCTACAAACGCAATCCAAAGAACACGCGACGAAAGCGCGCCATGAAAAGAATCTCGTATAATCGCTAGATACGGTTTCATGAGCCAGAATCCTCTCGTGTCGCTTTTCCGACTAGTTTCATGAAAGTGTCTTCCAAACTTGGCCGCTTGACATCGAGCCTTGCTATCGAGACTCCGCCCGCCCGCACAAGATCAACAATCTGATCGACAGAGTGCTGCTGGTTCACCTTCCCAATAAGCCGATGCGTGCCTCGGGGTGAACCATTGGGGTCAAGCCCCAGACCTAAATCTGGATGACTTTCCGCTGCCCCCTCGATGAATTGATTTGCAGCTGCCTGATCATCGAAACAGACGTCCAAAAGAACGACATCAGCGTCCTGCTTGCCAGCCAGATCTGCAATCGTGCCTGAACCGCGTATTTCGCCATTGGCCAGAACCGCAACGCGAGTACACACAACTTCCACTTCCTGCAGGATGTGACTGTTTAGAAAAATCGTCTTACCTGCCGCACTCAAACGCTCGATTACCTTCCTAACTTCGCTGCGTCCCACGGGGTCCAAGCCGTCTGTGGGCTCATCCAGCACGAGTAAATCCGGGTCGTGAATCAGCGCCTGTGCTAATCCAAGCCGCTGATTCATGCCCTTACTGAATCGCTTCAGAGGTTCCCGATCACGACCTTGCAAACCGACCAGTTCCAGCAACTCGTCACTTCGCTTGTCGATCTGCTGCTTGGACATCGAGCTCAAACGACCATAAAACCTCAACGCGGAGCGCGCTGTATGATGCCGATCGACACGTAATGTTTCGGGCAAATAACCGATCTTGCTCCGGGAAAACTTCGAACCTGCTACCTTCCCAAAAACAGCCGCTTTGCCCGAAGTCGGCCGCACGACGCCTAACAACACCTTGACCAAGGTTGTTTTCCCGGCCCCGTTTGGACCGAGCAAGCCAAACACCTCCCCCCGAGACGCCTCGAGCGAGATGCCCTTTAACGCGTGAACCCTGCGGCTTCCGCGAAGAGACCACTTGCTGTAGCATTTCGCGACGTTTTCGACGTGGACAATGGGGGCATCAGTAGCAGATTTCGAATTCACGTAAGCGTCGCGATCATCAAATAGGTCAAGCTGATAACGGCCATCAAAACCACGCCCAAAGCAAGCCAGCGGTGAGACGGGTGATGCCACGTCGCTTTCTGCTTCTCATCGTCATACAACTGGCGATAACGTGCCCGCTGGTCTTCCGACTCAAAAACGGCATCTTCAAGCAATTCATGCAGACCGTATTGAAGCGAGTATTCCACAACGCCAAAGACAGTGTGTCGTTGATCATACAGATCGACACCCCACCCCTCGAAGTACCAAAGCTGGCTCCCAAAGGAGTGGTCGCTCTCGTGCTGATCAGCAACGCACCGCTGTTGCGCAACTTCACTCCGGTCTGGGCAGAATCTGCCACGGATCATCGCGCGTTTGCAATCAAGATTGACTTGACGAATCGTTCTTTCTGAGAAGCGTCGCGTCCGGGTTTCGGCGCTCACCATTACTCTCCATTCGGCCACACCAGCAAAGCGTTAGTTAAGGTAGTATTACGCCTTGGCGAGCCTTCGTCACGCCCCAAGTGCCCCAAATGCCTGGAGTTACACAAAATAGCTACTCGAAGCGATTCCGATGCCCCTGTCACAGCGGTCCGTTACATTATGTTACCAAGTTCCTAAATGCATACTCTTCATCGAAGGCTGCCTCACAGCCTGCTTGTGTCCGCACCTTCTCCCGAGCACTTTCGCACGATCCAGTCCTGAGTTTCACTCCGCGTCTAACCCCGATATGACCTAAACATGCTTGAACGCCGCAGCCTGAAAGCCCCGATCACACTTGGGGTTGTCATGATCGTGCTGGTTGTTGTTTTGGCCGGCGTCTTGATTCTGGGCAATGTGCTGGGAGCAACCGGGAACCTCGAATCCTCCGTTGCCTTCTGGGTGATCCTCTCCACAGGAACCGTCTTACTCATTGGCGTCCTTGCCGGCGTGATCGCCTACCTGACACTCACCGTCAAGGCATTCAAACTGAACCAGCGGCAGTCCAATTTCATTGACGCAGTCACCCATGAACTCAAAAGCCCAATTGCGTCATTGAAGCTTTATTTACAAACCATGACGCGTCACAGTGTTGATGCCCAGCAACAGCAGGATTTTCACCAATTCATGTTGGAGGACGTCGAGCGACTCGACTTGCTGATCAACCACCTTCTCGATGCCGCGCGAATCGACCGGGGTGGTGACGTGGGCGACGACGAATTGGTTCGTCTGGATGAACTTCTGAAACAGTGTGGATCCTCGATCTGTGTCCGCTATCGGCTGCCAGAAGAAACTGTCACCATTGCATGCGGCGAGATCCAATTAAGAAGTCGCCTGATACAACTGGAAATTCTCTTCCGCAATCTGATTGATAACGCCGTCAAGTATTCCGGCGCGAAGCCTGAAGTAAAAATCCAAGTGAAGTTAGTAGGTGATCAAAATGTTGTTGTGTCCATCATCGACAATGGTCCCGGCATCCCAGCCAATCAGAGACGCAAGATTTTTGGACGCTTCATCCGTCTTGGCAATGAACTGGAACGCAGCACGCCTGGTACAGGATTGGGACTGTATTTAGTTCGGAATGTAGTCAAGAGTCTGGGAGGATCGATTCGCCTGCAAGACCGGGAAATGGGAACAGGAACAGAGTTTGAGGTGAAGCTAGGCGGTGTCATTCCCGCAGAGGCGCCAGATAAACTAGAGACAAGTCACACTAATTAATTTGCGAATGAGACTGTCATGCGGCAACACATCCTCGTCGTCGAAGATGAGAAACACCTTGGGGTCGGTATCAAGTACAACCTCGAAGCAGAAAATTATCGTGTCACGCTGGTTGAAGATGGTGCCACTGCATTGCGGATGGTGAACAACAACGGTGAGTCAATCGACCTCATTGTTTTGGACCTTATGCTTCCGGGCTTGAGTGGTTACACGGTTTGCGAAACGATACGCGATGCGGGAGTAACGACTCCGGTACTGATGCTCTCAGCGAGGACTCTTGCAGAAGATCGGACGCGGGGCTTTGATGTCGGCGCAAATCAATACATGAGCAAGCCATTTGAATTGGATGAACTCCTGAGTCGCATCAAGAACTTGCTCCAAGTCGGCCGCAGCAAGACAAAGCCGGCAAAAGCTGCCAAAACACCCGATGCGATTGTCGAACTTGACTTCGGCAACGTCAGAGTCAATTTCGAAACACATGAAGCGGCAGTCTCTGACCAAGCAGTGAGGATGACTCCGAAGGAATTGAAATTACTCAAATACTTCGCAGAACATAAAGATCGAGTTATCAGCCGAAACGAATTGCTGACCGAGGTGTGGGATCTACCCGGCAATATTCAAACCAGAGCAGTCGACCAATTCATTGCCCGATTACGAAAGATCATCGAACCCGATACGACAACTCCTGTCCACCTGCTGACCATCCGAGATGCTGGATACAGATTCATCCAACATCCAGCCAACAGCTCGACTGCAGAGGATCTCGAAGAAAACGTCGTCCAAGAAAACGTCGTCGAAGAAAGCTCTGATCACAACGAAGAAAGTTCTCAGAACGCCGGAGAAAGCTCCGGGCACGGCCAAGAGGGTGAAACCGGCCCACCCCACGCGTCCTAAGACGCTCGCTGGGCACAGTTTAATTCACAGTCAACGTGGCAATCACAGCCAACGCATGACGTTCAAGTCGTGGTTGACTACTCCGGGCAAGACTGCAGCTCCGGATATGACGAGCTTGCTATCTGGAAAATGCCGCCAACGCTGTGTGTTTGTCCCGAAACCTGCAATCCACATACGGCACAAAAAGTGGCGATGCAAACATGCAGGCTTAGTCAGAAAAAATGTCAGCGCATAAAAAAAGCTCCCGGAAAGTACGTTGTCCTAGGGGGGCGGAGGACGACGCGCTTAAAATCCCGGGAGCCGGTGGATTGGAGTTCGATATAGAATCCGGCATCCTTGCCATCACTCATCGAACGCTTTCCGAGTTCAACACAACTGCAACATGCCCACATCCGTGTGAACAAAGAACAGTCTGTCCGCAGCAACTAATAATTAATTGCCGATGCAGGACCGTCTTGAAATCGAAAACCAAATGCGAAGTGTTTGTTGCCAATCACTCAACATGTTGGGGAGGATAGGATGTTGCGTTTCCGAAGGTCAAGATGGATTCACAACTGAAATCAAGTTTTTCCACGACTGCAAGTTTCACGGTACAGCGGGAGCATCCCGCACTTGGTCGTTAGAATCAAATCCGCTGCAGCTAAATTGTCATCAAGCAGGGTTTTCAGTCGATTCCGTACCATCACCCTGAGTCACTGCCTCTTGCAATGCTCGTGAAACGATCCGATTAAAATCTTCCCCAGGCGTAGCCTCAGCCAGTCCAACCCGTACCGGATCCACTTGGTCATCTAGAGTTTTGATACCTAGTGACATGATTGAGTGACAAATTTGCCCGCCCCGTTGACGGGCCAACTCCGCATCCGCACTCGGCATGCAAACCAACAAGGTCGAATCATCAATCGCTCCGATCCTGTCTACTGATCTTAACGGCATTCGAACCACCTGCAGGATGGAGCGAATCGAGGAATTACCAAGACCTGGTGCACACATCACCACCATCAAGTGAACTGAGACGGACTCTTGTGTGCGACTACGGATATCATTGAACGACTTTTCCAGCGATGTTCGATTTGCCAGAGACGCAAAAACCCCATTGCCTTCGATTGTTCGGAGGATTGCAGTTTCTGATCCCTCTTCATCTGACTCTGAATCACCAAGCGATAACATCTCGGCATTCGGTACAGAAACTTCATCAGGGCTCAATTCAATTAGCGTCGGCTTTTTACCCTGCATCCGATGTGCACAATTCCGGCCTTGCCCTTTGGAATAGTACAACGCGTCATCGGTACGCTGCAGCCAACTCTCCACTGTCTCATCCTCAATCAGCGTTGCAACCCCCGCAGAGGCCGCGACTCTCAGTGGCTGCCCTTCGAATTCAATGACCAACTGCCCGATTGCAGTACGAGCCTGTTCAATTTTCATTGCTGCTTCGCTGATCGGGCACTCATCCAGAATGATTGCAAATTCCTCACCGCCGAACCGTGCGACCAATCCATAGGGCTGTAAGTGAGAGTGCAGTACATTCGCAACAACGCGAAGCACTTCGTCACCAGCCCGATGACCATACACATCATTGAATTGTTTGAATAAATCAACATCCAACAGGGCGAGCGTCCCAGCAGCCCCGGGCCCCTCTGCGTGCCGGCGTTTCAGATAAGCGTCAAAAGCGCGGCGATTTGGCACTTGCGTCAGGGCATCGGTCTCAGCTCTCCGCTCAGCTGACTCGATCTGCATCGTTTGTTGCTGAATGCGATCTTTTGCACTCTGCAGTTGATTCTGCATGGACTCATTGGACTGAATCAGTTGGCTAACAGCAGCAAACACAACCTCGGACGAGGCATCGCCAGCTTCCTGCAGTTCTTCACTTACCTCCTTCACGCGATTCTGGTGTGCATCAACATTTTCCACCATCGTCGTAGCAAATTCACGCAACCTTTCCGCAACCTGACTTAGTTGCTCAGCAGAGAGTTCTTCCCCTTCACCCTGCATCCCACGTTTTTCAATCGTCTCGTGGTAATGATCAGTGTCAAAACCCGTCACTGCACACATGATCCAACCGCAGACAAGTCCGCAACCGGCGCAGCTGAGCGTGATGGCCACGTCAAACCACATGATGCGATGTGCTCCTATATGCGAGAGATTTAGTGGTGCATGTTCAAGCATCGCAACTTCACGATTGCCCGGGCGAACGGATTTCACCCTCCTAGCAGGGATATAGGTTGCCGATGGCAACAGTCAAACAATCGCCCGCCCCCCACTTTGGATTCAGAAAGCTTCACACAAAGGCTGCACGATATTCAGTGCAACCCACAAAATCGCTATTTTCGCTCGTGAACTTCTGCACCCCAATCAGGCAAAAACCTCAATCAATGCTCAATGCCCAGTAGCCAAAGTCAATCTTGCAATCGGATGCATCGTAGCAACCGCCAGCACTGGCCCCACTAACCCCTGTTTATTTCGTCTTTGGGAATGCTATTGAAGATGCATGTGGAAGAGTTCATCAGTGCAGCAGTAGATCCATCCCATTTTGCCTCAGCATTTGCACCATTCAGCAAACCTGTATGACAACGCAAAACTCAAAGATTAAATCCCATTCCTTCACTCCGCTGTATTCCTCGCCACGGGAAGCAACCATGAGCCCTGACAGCCGCAACGCCATCGCCACAGCAGCGAGAGACATCCTGTCAAACAGTTCCGTGCGCGACTTGCGTTTCTTACGAGTCGACAGCAGCGCCAACCGTCTCGAATTGACGGGGCGAGTCGGCAGTTATTACCACAAGCAATTAGCACAGGAAACAATTCGCAGGGTTGCTGGCGGCATGCAGATGGTCAACCGAGTCCAAGTGCAGGCATGAACCGACCCTTCGGTTCCGTTAAGCCGGATATTGATGTGCAGGAAGCTCGTAATTAGTCAGGTACACGCAATTTATCATGCCCTAATTGCGTTCATCTGAGGCATACTTCTGATGGAAATCATCCTCCGTCATGACCTCGACATCGAGATTTTTGGCCTTTGCCAGCTTACTGCCAGCCTTTTCACCGGCAATCAAAAAGTCCGTTTTCTTGCTGACACTTGAAGACGCTCGGCCACCGAGTTTTTCAATCAGCGTTTTGATGCCATCCCGGTTAAACTTCTTGAGCGTCCCAGTCACAACCACTGACTTACCGGCGAGTGGCAAACTTTCATCAGCCGCTTCAACTTCCTCTGTAAGGTCCACTCCGGCAGCTTGAAATTCACTGAAGGTGCGTTTCCCGTGCTCGCTGTGACAAAAATGATGAACGCTTTCAGCGATCGCATCTCCGATCTCGTGGATTGCAGCGAGATCCTCAACACTGGCACTCATGAGTGCATCGATACTGGGGTATTCCCGTGTAAGCAGTTTTGAAACGCGCGGTCCAACATGTCGAATTGAGATCGATGCCAGCACTCTTGCTAAGCCGCGTGTTCTACTTTGGTGAATTCCTTCGATTAGCTTGACTGCATTTGCCTCACCCACCTGAACGTCAATCAATGCTCCGTCTTTTCCCTTTCGTTTTCGCAACCAATTGACATTGGCAATATTCTCA
>Ga0315320_10002763_pt1 | contig 14462 bp, 8 predicted proteins | sample M140m21515metaG_FD_203458 | JGI IMG/M metagenome (GOLD analysis project Ga0315320, IMG submission 203458) | Ammonia-oxidizing marine archaeal communities from Monterey Bay, California, United States - M1 40m 21515 | ecosystem: Environmental > Aquatic > Marine > Coastal | place: USA: California... | reverse complement strand
TCGGCGTTGCCAACAACCTGAAGTCCATTCTGCATTTGAGGTCTATCGCTGTGTATGTCAGGAGCAGGCCCATCGTACCCAAGCATGGGCCAGACGAAATAGCCAGACATCGACTTTCCAATCTCTCCATTAAGTCCGTCAGACCTAGATGCTTCGCACGTCAGCTCCACAACGCCAGCATCAATTGCATTCTGTACTTGTCTGGCGAGAACCTTCGTTCCCATCCCCTGCCCCCTCATGCCGTCTTTGACATACATGAATGAGTTGTAGATTCTAAGCTCACCATCTTTTCCACGGAATATGTACCGTGCATTCTTCGCTCCATTCTCAGCCTTCACGACAGCAGCTACTGTATCGCCAGAAGCATCAGATGTGATTGCTCCTTCATACATTCGAATCTTGACGTGGCTAGTGTCCGTAAGCCCAGCAAGCTTTGCCAGTTCGCTGTCATCATCAAGCCCTGTCTGCCTGACGAACTCTTCCTTACCTTCCCTGTGCATGTTTTCGTCGTAGAAGTCCTGCTTGATTGAAAGAGGCTCTGGGTTTCCGATAGTCCTCAGCATCCCAGTTCCTTTGTCAGCACCAAGCGTTCCCTGCTGCTTTTCAATCCACTGCTTGATTGCATCTGCAACTAACGCATCACCTACATCTGGCGCATCTGGGTCTAGCCCCGCTTCCTCCATAGCATTGCTCATGGAGTAGTAGCCGTCCTTGACAGGAGTCTTCTCAGCCATCTCGTCGAGCCTGAGCAGGTACTCAAATTCTGATTCGTCACCACTCTTGCTAAGTTCTTGGTTGTAACCAGAACCGGCCTTCTTCTCGCCTTCCTCCTCTTCATCAAGAGTCGATTTCTGAGGCGTTGGTTGCTCAAGCTCAGTTCCGTCATGAATGAAACCATCGCCGTCACCATCCCTGACTTCAAGTCCGAGAGAAGCCGACTTAATCGATGGCTCGTATCCACTGACCCATACGCTCTTCTTTCTTGAGTTGTAGATGTGAGCGAACTGCAGCCGCTGCTCATCGGTCATGTCGATGCCTAGAAGCTCATCAAAGATGCCATCGAGAATCTTCTCTTCGTCAGGCGTAAAGTACTTCATGATCTCAAGCGAGTTCCTGCCATCGTAAGACTTAGCCATCGACTCAAGACCCTTGCGCTCCATGTACTTATTGAAGATGTCGCGTGATCGAGAACCCTCTGACATATCGAACACATAATCCATGCTATCTCCGTACTCAAGCCACCAGTCCCTCCCTTCCTGCGTCTTGTACAGGTCGGAGATGTACTCGACGCCAGGAAAAAGCTCTGCAATCGCGTTCGCGTTTCCTGATTCTTCAATAGGTGCGTCGAATCCAAACTTAGGCCAGACGTAATAGCCGACCCAGCTATTGCTCCGAATGCCGAACGCCTTGATGTACTTGACGCCGTTTTCCTCCATTGAAGGTATTGCTTCTGACATTATCTTCGTTGCGTAACCGGAGGGCGCTGAGTCTGTGAGCGTGAATAGCTCATGCTCCATTGCAAGCTCGCCATTGTCGTCGAACAGGACGCGATCCATTACCTTTATGTTGTCTCCCCCATCGTCAACAGATATCTGGACGGCGGCTGGTCCGTACCTGCTTACTTTCACTCCTGTTCCATTGGGAGCGCCAACCATGCTGATGATGTCTTCTTCAGTTAGGCCCATCCCCTCAACCCAGCTTCTAGCGCCTACGCTGAACTCAATATCCACGCTCCTATTGGCCTTGCCCTTGCGAGATGCAGTTGCGGTTCCACCCGACGACTTGCCGTGTATGCTTTGCTCTGTGCCGTTCTTGTGGTTCGCTGGTCCGTAGTGCTTTACCTGCGGAGGCGTTGCGCCATCGCATGACACAACGCAGCCTGCTTCGATGTCATCGCTGACATAATGAGGCACGCCATTCTGAGACAAGTATTTAGCTGCAAACAGAAGAAGCGGGTCCGAAACCCTGCGGCCATCAAGCTCTGAAACTTCACCAGCAAGGATGCAGGCCAAGTCGAGTTTCCATAGGTCATTATCTGATATCTGTATCACCGAATAACTCCAAGTAGTTCGCCGTTGAGAATCCCGAACGTGAAAGAAAACATCTCTGGGTCTTGCTTGCTGAACTCGTATGCATCAAGACAAGCACGCTCCATTCCAGATGCGAGGATTTCAGTTCCTCCGCAGTCGTAAGACTTTCCGACATATGCCCTATCGCATTCCTTGCCGAACGCTTTGAAGTTAGCTTCGTTGCCAACTTCATCGCTTCTGTAGTATCCACCGTATGCCCTTCGAAGCTCAGTGTCCTTCATGCCGCTCTGCGCGATCCTAAGATCAAGAAACTCGACACAACGAAGCATTGCTGCCGGATTTGAGTATTCGAGAGCGTGACCGACCATGTGCATCACGATGTGGCACGGATCATTGAAGTCAAACTCAACAGTGTTGGTTGCTGGACTGAAAGACGGGCGACCACTGCATACGCAGTAGTCAAAGTTGACTTCCCCGAACGACTCAGGTGACATCCACCGCTCAAGAACCCTCTCGCACTCCTGCACTGTTCTTGGCAGGTCGTAAGTTGAGGAATCCTCTGACATGCGAGTCATGATGTGTGGGCGACCGAATCCAGATACGCAGTCAGTGACCGTCATCTGTATGTCACGACGCGCCTTTTTTGCGTCAGATATAATCTGTCCGCTTGGCATCATGCAGAAAAGGAAGCAGGCAACTTCTGAGATGCAGCTATCGCAAATTAACTTGATCTCTTTCCAGTCATGATCGATGTCGTAGTCGCTCAGGCAAATACCGTACTCCTCCTCAAGTGACTTCATCCATTCGATGCTTCCCCAAGGGTTGTCTATCAGGATCATCGCCTGATGCTCGTCCATGTAAGCGGACCCAAGCGCTTCGTACTTGCGATTTATGTAGCACTCAGCGAAGCACATCACCTGCTCGTAGAACTTCTTGGCGTATTCACCTGACTCCATCAACTCGATTACATAGCCAAGCTCGCCAACGCGACCGTGAACAGTTCCAGATATCTTTCCCTGAGCCTCCTTTAGAAGCCTGCTGTCATCCAACTCTTTCCTTGAGTTATGCGTGACAGACGTTCTGATCATTTCGTGAGTGAGCGGGTTGGAGCAGACGTACTCCCATTGGCTGTAGGTGTTTAGAAAGGCTCTGCAACATCTTCGAGCATTTGCAACTGCCTCATCTCCTTGGCAGTCGCCATCGACGCAACCAAGCATGGGGTTAACCCGCATGATCGACGATATTGCGCATCGCATCGTTTCATTGAGCGATCTCTGGATGGCAGGAGGCATGTTCGCATAACACTGAAACACCTCTGATGGGCAGCAGGCAACAGGACGGATTTTGCCGCCTCTGTCGTACTTGACCCTAAACAAAATCTTGCAGGCTTTTGAAACCTCTACTCCATGCATCTTTGCCCAGTCTGGGCTTATGTCAGAAGCGTTGTCCCCAAGAACTTCCTTTGCTCTGTCCTGAATCCATGACCACAAGCTTTTCTGCTGAGAATCGCTGGGCTCTTCGCTAACCGCTTCGCTTGGGTAGTTGGTTCTGTATGAGTTCTCAGGCTCTTCGTATTTTATCTCTGGGTCTGGATCATTTGAGTCCCACTGAGACGCCTTCGCATTGTCATACGCTGCATCGATTTGATTGGAGCCGATATTCTCAGACATCTGGATAACAATCGATTCCATCTGGTCGAAGCCCACAACGCTATCGCTGAGAGACTTAACAAGACTTGAGTACTTTGACTCCGGCTCTTGCCCTGCTGCTTCGCTGACTTCCTTGTCACTGTCCTGCATTTGTTTTCTCCTGTGGCTTGCCCCAGATTCTTAGTCCAGTGCTTCCTCCTCGCTTGATCCAGTCTGGCGTAGACTCACTGGCTAACAAGTGATCGACAGACTCTTTGTAAAGTTCACTTCGATCAAGGCTCGTAGCTTGGCTTGGCATTTCTGGCTTTACGGCCATGCCGTCAGTCGAGTCTATGTATGCAAACTGCATGTTTTCATTCGACTTGTGCGCGTCATGAAACGCCTTGAAGTTCTTTGACCCGTGGACGTAGCTATCCGCATAGAGGTGAGCGTCAACCATTCGGCCCTTCTTTTCGGCACGCTTTACAGCACCGAAATCGGGATTTGTCCACATCTTCCTTGGGTCTGCATGAACATAAACAAACGTAGCCTTAATGCCTCGCTTTTCAAGCTCCGATGCGACCCACGGCATCTCAGTGCTGTTCTGCTCTCCCGCCGAATCCCATATGGCAGCGGCCTTGCTTGCGATTGACGATATCTCTGGGTTGTTTGCAATAGAGAATCCCTTTCCCGCTGACACACCACCAGCCGTAACAAGCACATGCCTTTGATCCTCTGGAAGCTGCATTACAATCTCATCGAGATGCTCGATAAACGCCCTCTTTGCAATTGCGTTGGCTGTCTGATGAAGAGCCGTGTTGTACGTTGACCTTTGCTCCTTGTCTTTCCAGACCGGATGCAGCCCCTTCGCTTCGTCGGTTGCGAACACAACAGGACTGTCACCAAGGTCTCCGTTGAGCATTTTGTCCCTGAACTTATCAACCATTCTGTCTGGGTTCGCTTCGAAGGCGGACGCGAAACTATCCTCAACAGCCCTTTCGTCTGGCGTTAGGTTCGGAAGCCTCGGTATTGCGGGAGGTGGAGGCACATCCATAGAGGGCACGCCGACCTTTGCGAAATTCTCTACGCCATCACCGCTTGTGTCTTTAAGCTCAGGCTCGTACTCAAACTCAGCGATCACGATCTCTTCCTGATCGTACATGTCCATCCACCTTGCAATCGACTCGTCAAGATTGTTTGAGATGGCGCCTTCCTCTGGAGTCATCTCAGATATTTCAGAGTCGGGCATTTGTGGATCAGCAGCCTCTTCAGGCTCCGGCCTAGACTGCAACTCTTCAAGCTCGCTCTCGGCCTGCTTCTCTTCCTTGGAAGAAAGCTTCTCGCCCTGCGATCTTTCGTACGGGGTTCCGTCCTGAACATATCCATCACCATCGTGATCGTATGCGTCAGGGTTGTAGGAGATGGTCGCAGACTTTTTCTTGCTTGCGTTATCTAAAGCACGCTTCTTGGACTCAGCCCAAGTCTTGCCAGAGTCACCACCCCAGAGAAGCCACGATATGTAGCCAGCATCGTCCTCGCCTCCCGACTGATTGCCATCGTGACGAGCGAAGAAGCTCACCATGCGACTGACAGTCTCTGGGCTCATCTGCTTTCGATTAGAGATGTCGCGAGCGCGAGCAACACCAACAGAAGTTCCGCCTTTTCCATGCTTCTTCCTAAGCTCCAGACCTCGCTTGGCATTGCTTGCCATAGACTCCGTGGGCTTCAAGTCAACATCCGAAACGGACTTGGCAACTGAATCAGCCTTCAGCCTGAAGCTTTTTTTTTTCGAATCCGAGTCTAGCTCCTCTAGGTCGATGCCATACATCGCGAGGAACTCTGGATCATTGATCTCGTCTTCAGTGAGAAACTCCCTCCAGTAGCTCACGTCAGATGCACCAAGGCTTTTCTTCTTGGCTCTTCTGGCTGATCGCCAGTCAGCGTAGTTCTCAACTGCGTTGCGGTCACCGTACTTCGGGTTCTTCACGAAAACTGTATTGCCGATACTGATCGCTTCGTCACCGCCAACAACCTCTCGGCCCTTGCCTCGCTTGTCGTAGAAGAACACAGCCTTCTCTGGGTTGTAGCCAACCGGCGTCCAGTCGTTGATGTCTGACGGTATCTCTTGGCTCTGCACTAGCTTTCCTGTGATCACAGCTAGGGGCCATTTATTCTTCCCCTTCATGATCGAGAGAGCGCCCTTTTCTCCGCTGGAGAACTCAACGCCACCATTAACTCTTCCGATGTGGTCAAAGCCCTTCACGGCTCCGATTTTTCTGCCGCCTGGCGACTCATGGAAAGCAACAACGAACTGGTTGTACGTGTTGTAGTAAGGAATATCGATCCTGAGCTTCGTTACCTCGCCCTCTGGAAGCTCTCGGTTCTTGTGAGCAAGAAGCCTCTTGTCTTTCTTGTCGCCTCTTGGCCCGTAAGTCCCAACCAGCTTGTTTAAGATATCGTCCTTGGTTGGAAGCTTCAGCGTTGCGATCCACTCTTCGTTAACTGAATCACCAATGCTCTCGAAAGGCTTGTACCGCTTCAGTTCGTCATTGACGCTGCCTCCAGCAGTGCCGCCTTTGGCGCCTTGCTTTGGCTGGGAGGCAGGAACGGTAGCCGAGGCTGTCTTGCTTGTGTGTACATCCTGAGAAGAGCCGCTCTTGTGCGGGCCAGGACCGTAGTGCTTTGGCTGGGACTCAACGCCGTAGACTTCCTCAGCAATTACATCAAGCTCTGCAAGCTCGTCCCTGAGAGAATCCTCAAACGACATGAGCGACTTCTTGAGCGATGGATCATTGACCCCAGATGTCTTTTCTGAGACAGAATCAACTAGCTTCGAAAGAGAGTCGAGAGCTTCTACTACTTTGCGCTTCGAGTCCTCATTTGAGGACTTGTACAGATCATCCATTTGCTAACCCTGAATCCATCCAGTGACTTGTGACACATGAATGGATTTGAGCTAGAGCAGGGTCTATTAAAAAGACTTGCTCTACGACTTGCGTTTTCTGAGACGCCTGAACGACTTGGCAATAGATGGCGATGGATCAATGTGCATCCAGTAAATCTCCGGCCTTCGCATTATTCTCGTTCCAGCGAGTGGATGATCAGAGTCACTCTCGGTCACCAAGGCAAGCGACTTCTTCTGGGACACACCGACCATGCCATCAAGCATACCGATGTGCGACGAAGTGAAAACGTTTTGATCAGCGAACTTGCCGGTCGTTTCGTAGACTGCGTTCTGCGCGAAAGTCTCAGCCCACAGTGCGGGCCAAGCTGATCTCGGAAGAGTGGTTGCATGTGCAACCATCGCGTTCATTTCCCCGCGAGTACTGAAACTGTAACCGCCATTCAGGTGAGCAACAGCGTCATGGACAACACGAAACACATCGTTGTAAAGCATTGGCTTGCCATCACTGGTAGTCACTGGCGACATCTCAAGCAGTGGATGGCTACTTGACTCGCCAGCGCCATCGTCGCCAAAACCGTTGTTCGTCATGAAGAAGTGAAACTCACCCGTCTCCTCGACTCGCTGCCTCATTACGTTGCTTGATGGCGACCAAAGCTTGTCCGGCGAAGACTTGTACGGCTCGCCCTCTCCCTCCCAAGCGTAGACTTTAAGACCAGATCGCTTGACCGCCTCGTATTGGCTTAACAAGTGCGACTTAAAGTCCTCGTAGGACTCAAGCGTAGAGGCGTCTGGAAGGCCCGTAGACGCGACCTGTTCATCCGCGATTGATTGCACCTCCGCGTCACTGGGCAGCGCCAGGTAGCCCGCTGGGCGCTTCCACGGCGTTGTTTCGACTCCGTTAAGCACCATCCACTCGTCTAGCTCGTCTGAAAGCCTTTGCTTGGTGTATTTTTCAGTGATTCCGCCGACAGCACCATGCACCGATTGCGGACTCCCGCTCTTGTGGTTGTGTGGTCCGTAGTGCTTCGCTTGCGGGTCGATCAAAGCATCCTGCACTGAGTCCCAAAACTCATCGTCCATCTCCCAGCTTTTCTTCTGGTTGCGATCAATGATCTTCAAGCCACCCGGCTTCAGATCGTTGATAGCTGCCGCAAACGCATCAAGCTTGTCGTTTCTCACCACTGCGTAATAGGCATCGTTCCTGTCTTGGTACGCAACGCCAGTGTGATTTGGGAACAGCTCGCTCGCTCTCGATGTCATGAACCGATACAGTGATCTACGACCGTCACCCTCGGTAGATGCTTTGAAACGAACGTACGATGGGTTCTTTTGCTGAAGCACTGACGCGAATCTTTGGGTAGCCTTCTTCATTACCTGACGGGCCTTGCCCTTCGCCCTGCCAGTTGTCCCAGACTCAAGCTCTTCGTCGTAAAACGAAAAGTCGTATCCCTTGCTACCATCACCGCCAGCCACTCTGTGGTTGAGAAGTGTATCTCCGCTTACGTTGTCAGGAAAAAGAGCCGCATGGTAATTCTGGCCTGCCGCCTTAAATTCAGTCATGAGCATACCATTCATCGAATAGAACTCTCCATGCTTCCATTCAATCTTGGAAAGCTCGTCTGGGTTCTTCCAGTCTCCCCAGATTCCGCCATCACTCAGCGCAGTAGGCGTTGGCTGCTCGTTTGGCGTTCCGTCAAAGATATATCCATCTCCATCGCCATCTCTCACGTAACCGAAGCCAGGTATAACGTATTTTTTAATCGACGGCTTTTCGACGACGATTGCGTCATCCACGCCCATCAATGCATCGTATGTGTCTGGAGTTTTCTTAACCCAGTCAGCGTTGCTCAATATCGAATCAAGATTCATTTCTATTCTCTTTTCAGTTTGCGATTATGCCGCCGACCTTGCCGGATGATGCAATGATGCTCAGGTACTCTTGCTCGTCGTATGGGACAGCCCCACGCTTTGGAGTCACAGCCTTTGCTGGAACATCCTCTGACAATGGCATGACAACGAACTCAGCTTCAACAAGACAACCTGGCCCCGTGGCTGATGTGGAGTAGACAGACGAAGCTGGCACTACCGCTGAGTACATGACGCCGACTTCATCCTCGCTTGACATGCCAGCGAAGTTGTGAGCGGTACTAAAGTCAGAGGACCAAGAACTAAGCGGGTTGCCTTCAATTTTGTCATCAGTGACGTAGTAGTTGCTTGCAGGCTTGCCGCCAAAGCCACTGGTTAGATTCCCTGCCGTGTTGGAGTTTGCTGGCAGTGACCTTCGAGCATTTAGTATGTCAACAGCCTCCTTGTACCCTTCGTCTATTCTGTTGCTGCCTGAAGAGTAGTCGCTTTGATCTTTCATCCGATATCGCGCGCCGCGATACAGCGGTAATTCCGTTATGCCTTGATTGACAAGAGCCTCCTGAGTGTTTTCATACGTTGCTCTCGCAACAGCTTTAAGAACATCGCCATGTTCAGCGATAATTGCATCAGCCCTCTCTTCACTCTTGTCGCCAGCCGCGCTGATCTCTGGGACGCCAGACGCTTGCCCGATCTCCATAGCAACAATCTTTTGCATCGCCACAGAGTTTATGTTTCCATTAGTAGACGACTTGGCCCATGAGTCATTTACTGTCGCAGCAATTCCAGCAGCCATCACTTCAGGGCTAATGCTTCTCTTTATGGTTTGCGTAGCGACCGCCTGACCTCCGTCATAAAGGAACCGCATAGGGTTGTTAGATATGTCAGCAAGAACAGCTTTGCTTATCTCTGGGTTGCCCTCGCTTGTGCCACCCCTGTTCCTAAGTCGCATCACATCGTTTGCGTCATCGATATCCAAAGACTCTTGAATCTTTGACTCGATGTACGCATTGGCCTCAACGAGCCTATCGTATGCCGTTGAATCATATCCATCGTCGAACCTAGCTGGATCAGCAGATGCGTTACTGAAGATATCAGAAGCTTCCTTGAAGTCTGTTGTGCCGTACGCATCAAGCATCTCAGAGAGAGTGCCATTGTTTGCAAGCGTTGCAGCTATTCGCTCGCGAGTGAAGTCTATGTCAGACTTGGCAATGCTAGCGGCAATGTCGTGCATTCTGTCGCCTGGTACTCCAACGGCGTTTTTGGCAAGAGCCAGCGCCTCGTTGCTGATGCCTCTCTTCTCAAGCTCCGCAACAGTTCGGTATCCATTGTCGAGTGCGACCTTCTGCTTCAAGGCTACTCTTACAGGAGAATTGGCTGCAATATCACCAGTCTCGGTAGTCGCACTCATGTTCAGAGAAGTGCCGCTCTCATCTGTGTACAAGAAGCCATCAGACCATTCATCATCAATCCTGTTTCCATCAAAATCGCCGGACTCAATAACAGCCTCTTCAGCCATATCGACGAACAGCCTATTTGCAGACTGCCGGTTCTCCTCAACCGTTTTCTTCATTCGACCGGCAAAAGCAGCAGGGCTTTCGTTTGTCTCAGTCTTTGCAACATCTTGAATCGCTTTAAGCTCTGCCTGCCTTTCAGATGAATCAAGGTAGTCAATTCTGTCCTCCACTGCCTTGAGTGTGTCAGGAGTGAGTATCATGCCGCTGAGTTTTTCCTCTGCTGGCTGCAAAGCTGCCTGTAGAAGACCAAGGGACTTTTCGTCGTACTGCGATATGTATTCCTTGAGGGATACATTTTTTGAATTAGCCTTCATCGGTATTTCACGATCAATAGCCTTCCCTAGCTGCTGCTGAAAGTAGTCAGTGTGCCTAGAGTCAGGGTCTAGCTTGGTTAACATATTGTTGGCGGACTCGACTACGTAGCTGTAATGGAAGTCCTTTATTGACTTCGGGTCATAAGCATTTCGACCAAGCACGTCAGAAACCTTAGCCATCGCGAGTTTCGTCAAGTTCTCCTTAACATTATCAGGAAGTGTCCCAAAGTATTCGAGAGAAAGCTTGTCTACGTCCCGTATATCGCGGCCATCTGCATCACGAACCAGAGCATCGGCAACGGAATCAAAAATCCGGTGATCGGCTACGTTCAAATCGAGCCGGTTCATGCGAGCCTCTTCTTGGAAGTTCACACTCTGACGGGATGCAATGCGAAGCTTTTTGTATAGCTCTTCGTCACCAACACCTCCCGACTTATGGAAGTTTGAAACTGGTCGCTCGCCTGCTGTGCCGTCATAGATGAATCCGTCACCGTCCCCATCCTTGATCTCTTTGCTGTAGTCCTTCATCTCATCCTCAAGAGCTAATGATTGGATCGCCGATGTACTCGACGCATGTGAGTCGCCATCGTGTTTCCATCATTTCGAGGCGAGCGTTCAAAACCACCCATTCGGTCCCTTCGCTATCTTTCAGCAACCACTTGTTGCCAATCACCTGAGCCTTGGCCGAGAAGTTGGCGTCCCACGATCCGGTCATGGTGCTTACCCATGCGTGCCACACACACTTCTCAATGTCACCGCTGACGCCATCGAACAGGGTGTTGTCTGCGACATCGATTGGTCGCTTCTCAGAAGCCGAGATAGCTATCGGCTGCGCTGGGTCGTAAGTGCCTGTAGACTTTCGCTCATAAAGAGTTGCCGGTTTGATCGCTGGCAACATTGAGTACAGGTCATCGAGCTGTGATTTGTCCATCAAAAAACCTCATGAAGTTCCTTCCTTGAAACAACATGAGGTTTACATACGGTCAGTGCATTTTCTACCAAGACGGTCTAATGTCACTGAACAGGTATCGAGTACTGCTTGATGATGTTGTCGTACTGGCCTAGCAGCGCCCCGATGTCGCCGGAACTGAGCTTGCTGTACGAGTAGTAGTCGTAGCTCTCGCTCTGGTAGTCCTGCGATGCATTGCGTTTCTTTACATTGCCGAGAAGGTTCTTGAACGCAAACGCGATAGCTGGGTCCATTACCCCGCCATAGCAGTACGTGATTCGGGCTCCGCGAGCGTTGTACTTTTGGCCCATCGTACCGGCGGGCCAGAGCTTCCACCGAAGAACGATTCGACCAAGAACATTCTCGGCGTAGTCCTCTCCCTCAACCCAGTACTCCTGAGAGTCCAAAGTCTCGAAGCCCTCTTCGTCTGGACTTGCACCTGCGCTGTAGTACCTGTCGTGCCTGCGTTCAACCTTGGTGACATCAATCACCGGAAAGTTCATCACGGACACATGCGGTGTAGGGAACGTACGAAGGAAATCAGTCCTGTACGGAGCAAAGTAAATCGATCCGTAGTTACCAACGTTTCCTGATGGAACGGTGCAGGCGATCTTGAACGTATCCTTGCCGAAGCCATCGCTCAGGATCACTGCCTCGCTGATGTCCAGCTCAGACTGCCCATTGTCAGTCATTACCCTGACAGATTGCCCGATCCTGAAGCCGTGATAGTAGGACGTGACCGTAAGGTTAGCCCCATCTGCAACAACAGACTCAGCGAGCTGAACAAAAGTTCTGTTCATCGCCTTGCCCATAGCGTCACCAATACCGGACGTGAGATTGATCACGTCTTCGGAGGACATGCTTGGGTCACCAAGAGCGGATGTTGCATCAGCGAGTGAAATAAACATCAGGTATTAGCCCTTCAGTTCGTCAAGCTTGGCCTTGATCTTCTCAACAGCCTTTGGCCCAACGCCAGGAATCGAATCATAGCCAGATGCCTCGCCCCAAAGGACAAGCTCATCCACGGTGTTAACGCCAGCGTCAGCAAGCGTCTGGACAAGGCCGCTAGGCAAACCAGACTCATCGAGCCTAATGCTTGAAAAGTCCTTCTCTGTTGAAGCAGGAGAAGCCTGTGGGACATCTTCTGTCTTGAGAATCTCGGCGGCGTGCTTCTCAGCCTCTTCGCGTGCCTTGCGTGCTTGCTCTTCTTGCTCTGCGATGAGCCGCTGTGCCCGCTCTCGCTCTGCCTGCTTAATAGCTTCGATCTCAGCAGCCTTTGCCTTGGCTTCTTCTTCCTTGGCTAACTCGGCTGCGAGCTTCTCGTCTTCTTGACGCTTCAATTCTTCGGCTACAAGTCGCTTCTCAATCTCAAGCTTCTTTTCCTTTGCCTCAGCGTAAGCCTCAAGGCTCAGGTCAAAAGCAGCCTCAAGTTCTTTGGCTTTCGTGATAAGCCCAGATACAATTGCATGTCCACTGTGGCTAGATGCAAACCGAAGCTTCACTGTCTCTGGAAGCATCGCAAGAGTTGCATCCTTGACGAAATCACTTTCATCACCAACGAGGTCCAAGTAAGCGTCTGCGAACTCCATCACGCGAGTGCATACCCATTGCTTCTTTCGATTGCCCCGTGCCAGCAGGTCAGATACCTCTGGCGACAACAAAATTTGTTCAGCGATCTTTCGCATTTCTATATCATCCTTGACTGATGCATTAGGGAAGTTTGATTTACCCTTCATTGTCCGTGCGCATCAATCACAAGCAATGCATTGGGCGCAAAAAGAAACGCCCGACATGATCGGGCGTTCCAGTGCAATCCGTTACTAATTCGAGAGTCCGTTCTCTTTGTTACGGTCTAGCCGTTGGTTGGCATTGCGTGGAAAACTTCTCCAAGCAAAACAACGCTTGCGTTGCGAGAAGCAGCAGCTTCAACTTTAACGCGAATCTCAGTCTTGCCGTTCGACAGAATCTGAGGATCGACAACGATGAAGTAAACTTCTTCTTGTCCAACGACAACAGCTTCACCAGCAGCGGCGACAGGTGCAGTGCGTGAGCAGTCAACCTTCTTGAGGTCAGCTTCGCCGTAGTTGCCGCAGTCGGTCTTCTGGATGAAGTATGCTTCGGACGTAGCAAGGTCAGCCCAAACTCCGTCAGCACCTTCTTGAAGGGTGATGGTCATTGCATCGCTGCCAGCAGCAGCGTCACAGAAAACAGCGAGAACGACTTTTTCGAAGTCGGCCATCGCGTACTCTTTGGAAGTCGCGCCACCGTTCACGTCTTGATCAGCAAGAGCGAGCAACGGACGAATCCCTTTAGGTGCGAACCAATTGTTCATTTGAAAAATCCTGTAGGTATCTTTTCGTTTTGCAAAGAAGCCCCTCCCCACGATGAGAAGGGGCTAAGTGTTGGCTCTGAGGTAACTCAGAGTTTTAATTACGCTCGTGCGTCAAGCGAGATGAACGCTGACTGAGTGTTAGTGCCTTGGTAAGGCGTGATCGCTTTGTCGTCGGCACACCGACCATCAACGCGAACAGTGAACTTGTAAGCGACTTGATCGCGAAGCCACTCGACGTGAACCGAAGTGTCTTCGGTGATTCCGCCTTTGCTGATCGACAAGTATTTGCCGAGGTCTGCAAGGACGATATCGCCTTTTGCTCCAAGAGTGCTGTTGAACTCTGTAGGAATAACTGGACGACCCAGAAGAGAGCCGTAGCCTTCTTGGGACAATCCTGTTGGTGGCATGTAAACCAGAGTTGCTGCATTTGCAGAACCCAGTTCCATCTGCATCAACTGAGCTTCAACGTCTTGGTTGATCAACCAAACGTAATCGCTGGTGCGATTAGCGATTCGACGCTGGTACATGTTGATGATGTTCTCACCAACGATGGTGTTAGCTGTCTGTCCACCTTCAGCGGCGACAGAGATGAGGCTGGAAGCGTTCAGGAAGCCTTGTGGCTTTGCAACGCCATCGCCACGGAAAACTGCATCGCCAAGTGCGAAATCCAGTTCTTCGCGAACCTTCTTGCTGACATACTCAACAAGTGCGTAGCTGCTGTCGCTCAACAACTCTTCGGTGACGTAAACGACAACGGAAAGCTTATTCAGCTTCAGCTCAACGCTGTCAACGCCTGGGCGACTTGACTGCATTGGGAACTCTTCGCCAGTCCAGTAAGCCTGAAGGCCACCGGCACGCTTGCCGTTCTTGCGGTTCTCATCCATCGACTTAGGGAAAGCCATTCGGTTGCCGGTAACGGTGTAG
>Ga0315320_10002762_pt1 | contig 14466 bp, 15 predicted proteins | sample M140m21515metaG_FD_203458 | JGI IMG/M metagenome (GOLD analysis project Ga0315320, IMG submission 203458) | Ammonia-oxidizing marine archaeal communities from Monterey Bay, California, United States - M1 40m 21515 | ecosystem: Environmental > Aquatic > Marine > Coastal | place: USA: California... | reverse complement strand
AGCTTGCCAAATGATCCGGAAGACCAAGTTCAAATAACGAAAGGTTCCTGAACGGTGCAGTTCAACCGTATACGTATCACCGGGTTCAAGTCGTTTGTCGAACCCACCGAACTTATCATCGACGAAGGCCTGACCGGCATTGTCGGCCCCAATGGCTGTGGCAAATCGAACCTGGTGGAAGCCCTGCGCTGGGCCATGGGCGAGACATCGGCCAAGCAAATGCGCGGCGGCGAGATGGACGACATGATCTTCGCCGGGACGGCGGACCGTCCGGCGCGGAATCTGGCCGAAGTTATCCTGTCGATGGACAATTCGGACCGGCGCGCACCGGCGCAGTTCAACGATACCGACGAATTGGATATCGTTCGCCGGATCGAACGCGGCAACGGATCGAACTACAAGGTCAATGGGCTGGATACGCGGGCACGCGACGTCCAGACGTTGTTTGCCGATGCATCGACCGGCGCCCGGTCGACCGCCATGGTCAGCCAGGGCCGCATCGGCGCGATCATCAATGCAAAACCGACACAACGTCGCGGGCTGCTCGAAGAAGCCGCCGGCATTACCGGCCTGCATGCCCGGCGCCATGAAGCCGAACTGCGCCTGCGCGCCGCCGAGAGCAACCTTGAACGGCTGGAAGATATCGTCGGCGCCCTGGAGGAACAGCACCGGTTGCTCAAACGCCAGGCACGGCAGGCAACGCGCTACCGGAACCTGTCCGACCACATCAAACGCCACGAAGCGATCCTGCTCCACCTGCGCTGGACCGCCGCGCAATCAGAAAGGGCAGCCGCTTCCGAACAGTTCAACGCGATAGAAGGACAGGTCGCCGAACTGACCCAGGCTGTCGCCGCCGCAACGACCGCTCAGGCCGACGCGTCGACGGTACTACCGGCGCTGCGCCAGAAAGAAGCCGAGGCCGCTGCTGCTCTTCAGCGTTTGATGGTCGCCCGCGATGCGCTGGATGCCGAAGAACGCCGCATCGAATCCCTGCGCGAGGAAATCAGCAACCGCATCGCCATCATCGATGCCGATACCGAACGCGAAAAGAACCTCGGCGGCGACGCCACAACAGCCGTCGAAAGCCTAGAAACCGAAGCGACCGAAATCCGCGCAGCGCAAACCCGCGAAGCCGACGACCTGGAGACCGCCAAGGCAAAACTCGCCGAAGCCCAAGCCGATGTCGCAACGCGCGAGCAGACCCTGGCCGAACTGACCCGGTCCGTTGTCGCGGATGAAACCCGTGAAGCGACACTGACACGCCAGCTCAGCGAATTCGAAATGCGGAGCAATCGCTTTAACGAACGTCGCGCCGGCATCGCCACAGAACAGCAAGAAGCAGCCCAGGCCGCCGACGACGACGGCGCACTGGAAGCCGCCCGCAATGCCGCCGAAGACGCGCGCAACAAGGCGCAGGCAAGCCGCGATGCCCTGCAGGCGGCGGAGACGGCGGCCGCCGAAGCACGCACTGCCGAGAATGAGGCGCGCGAAGCGCACCAGACGGCAGATTCCGCAGCTGCGAAACTCCGCGCAGAACAGGAAGCGCTGACCGAGATGCTTGAAATCGGCGACCCTGAATTGTGGCCGCCGATGATCGATGCGGTCGAGGTCGATACCGGCTACGAGGTCGCCCTTGGCGCTGCCCTTGGCGATGACCTGATCGCGCCGACCGACGAAGCATCCCCTATTCACTGGCGTGTCCTTCCAATGTTCGCCAGCCCGCGCGGTCTGCCGGATAACGTGCGCCGACTAAGCGAAGTCGTCCGCGGTCCGGCGGCGCTGATGCGCCGGCTGTCCCAGATCGGGATCGTTGAGACCGAGGAACAGGGCCGCAAGCTGCACGAACAGCTCGAACAGGGCCAACGCCTCGTATCGGCCAATGGCGCACTTTGGCGGTGGGACGGCTACACCGCCGCCGTAGGTGCACCGACCGCCGCCGCAACCCGGCTGGCGCAACGTAACCGTCTGGAAGAAATGCTGGTCGATGTCGAAGCTGCAGCTGAGAAGGTCGCCGCGGCACAGACCGTCCGGGAGAAAACCGCGGCCGACGCGCGCGATGCTGCCAACGCCGAACGCCGTGCCCGCGAAGCCGTTTGGGCAGCGGACAAAGTGGCTCAGGAAGCCGGCAGCAACGCGACGGCGCTTGCCGAAAGCACGGCCGACGCCCGTTCGCGGGTTAGCGGGCTGAAGGATGCGATTGAAAGCTTGGAAACCGACATCGCCGAGCTGGCGACACAGGAAGAAACGGCCAAGCAGGATCTGCAAAACCTCGCCGACGTGCCGACACGCCGCACGGAGGTCGAGCGACAACAGCGGGAACTCGCCGAGCAGCGCTCAACACTTGCCGAAATCCGCAGCGCCCACGACCGGCTCGACCAAGAATCCGAAACGCGCATTCTGCGGCTTCAAGTCATCGCCAACGAGCTTGCATCGTGGACAAGCCGCGCCGCGAATGCGCTGAAACAGCTCGAACAGCTCACCACACGCCGAGCGCAGGAGATCGAGGAATTCGAGAAGCTCGAAGCACGCCCGGCAGAGATCGCGACCGAAAGATCGGCGCTGCTTGACCGCATCGGCGAATCGGAAGCCGCCCGCAACGCAGCAGCCGATAACCTGGCCACGGCCGAAGCCAGTCTCGAAGCGCTGACCCGCGAACTGCGCAACGGAGAAAGCCGACTTGCCGAAACCCGCGAAGATCGTGTGCGCCGCGAAGCGGCGGTCGAGCAGATCGACCAGAATCTGGCCGTCATCGCCGAACGCATTGCCGAACGGCTCGAATGCCAGCCCGAAGAAGCGCTGTCATCCGTCGATATCGACACGAAAGAAGGCCTGCCGCCGGCCGATACCGTGGAGCAGAAACTGGAAAAGCTGCAGCGCGAACGGGACAATATGGGTCCGGTCAACCTGCGCGCCGAACAGGAAGCGGCGGAACTCGACGAAAAAATCCGCAGCATGGAAACCGAGCGCGAAGACCTGATTGCCGCCATTGCGCGTCTGCGTCAGGGGATTTCCGGGCTCAACCGCGAAGGCCGCGAACGCCTGCTGGCCGCGTTTAACGAGGTCGACCAGCATTTCCGTGAACTGTTCGCCAAGCTTTTTGGCGGCGGCCGTGCCCATCTGCGCCTGACAGAGGCCGACGATCCGCTCGAAGCCGGCCTCGAAGTCTTTGCCAGCCCACCCGGCAAGCGGTTGCAGAGCATGACACTGCTGTCGGGCGGTGAACAGGCGCTGACCGCGCTATCGCTGCTGTTTGCGGTGTTCCTGACCAATCCTGCGCCGATCTGCGTGCTCGATGAGGTCGACGCCCCGCTGGACGACAGCAATGTCGACCGGTTCTGCAAATTGCTGGAAGAAATGATCCGCCATTCGAACACCCGATTCCTCCTCGTCACGCATCATCGCCTGACCATGGCCCGCATGGATCGGCTCTATGGTGTGACCATGGCGGAAAGGGGTGTTTCACAGCTTGTTTCGGTCGATTTGCAGGGCGCGGAACGACTCCGTGAGACAGCCTGACGCAGGGATGATTTCCCCTTTATTTTCAAATACTTAACCTCTCGCCGGGAGGGTTGACAGTGATTATGTCTCACCGTATGGTGCGCTCGCTTTTGCAGGTGCAAAATCACCGGCGATCATATTATCGCGTCAATCTCCTATGACGGAGCGAAAACCACCGAAGTCCCGCGACGATTTAGATGAACGGCTTAGCCAGTTTCGCAATGAGAGAGATATTGCGACCGGGCGGACCCGGAATGAGAAATCGACGAATAACGGGCTCGGATTTGCAATGCGTATCGGGGTTGAATTGGTCGCAGCATTGGTTATCGGGGTTGGGTTCGGCCTATTTCTTGATAACTGGCTGGAGACCAAACCATGGTTCATGCTGACGTTCTTTCTTCTGGGAGCGGCGGCAGGAATGTTTAACGTCTATCGCGTGGTCCGAAATCAGGGCGGCGCGGTTGGGTACCGGCAAGGAGAGACGTCGGAATCCGAAATGTCAAAAACGGATCGGGACGGGGAATAACCGTTGGCTACTGATACACACGGGGGCGGGCAACACAGCCCGCTGGCACAGTTTGAAATCAAGGAACTGGTGCCGATAGAGGTTGCCGGAAATAATATTTCCTTCAGCAACTCCGCACTTATGATGGTGATCACGATTACGGTGATCATCCTGCTGATGATGGTTGGCACGCGCAAACGCGCCATGGTGCCCGGCCGCTGGCAATCACTGGCAGAACTTTGCTACGAATTCGTCGCCAACCTGATCCGCGACACCGTCGGCAATGAAGGCCGCAAATACTTCCCGTTCATCTTCTCGCTGTTCATGTTCATTCTGATCGGCAACATGCTGGGCATGGTGCCATACAGCTTCACGTTCACCAGCCATATCGCGGTTACGTTTGCGATGGCGATGGTGGTGTTCATCGGCGTGACGATCCTCGGCTTCGCCAAGCACGGCATTAAGTTCTTCACGTTCTTTGTGCCGCCGGGTGTGCCGGTCTGGATGTGGCCGCTGATGATCCCCATCGAGATCATTTCCTACCTGTCGCGCCCGGTCAGCCTGGCCATGCGTCTGTTCGCCAACATGCTGGCAGGACATACGTTGCTGAAGGTGTTTGCCGGGTTCGTTCCCGCGCTTGGCGCAGCCGGCGTTCTACCGCTCGCCTTTGTCGGTGCGCTGACGGGACTTGAACTTCTAATCGCGTTTTTGCAGGCCTATGTTTTCGCGATTCTCACATGCCTGTACATCAACGATGCATTGCATCTTCACTAGGCGGGAATGGTAACCGAAACGTCGGTCCCGCGCGAATAAACCGTAAGAAAGGAACTATAAAATGGAAGAAGCAGCAGCCAAACTGATCGGCGCCGGACTGGCCGTCATCGGCGTCATCGGAGCCGGTATCGGTATCGGCAACATCTTCGCGGCCTTTATCACGGCCGTCGGACGCAACCCGGCAGCCCGTAACGAAGTTTTCACGATGACGATGCTGGGCTTTGCGCTGGTCGAAGCTATTGCGCTGTTCGCGCTGGTTATCGCCCTTATCATCCTCTTCGGCTGATACGTCCAAACCTTCGTTAGGGTAGCGCTGCTAAATGCCTCAACTTGAACAGATCCATACGTTTCTCGGCCAGATATTCTGGTTGTTCGTCACCTTTGGATTTCTCTACGTCGTGCTCTGGAAAGCGGCCCTGCCGCGCGTTACCTCGATCCTTCAGGAACGCCAGGAGCGCATCGACGAAGATCTTCGCAAAGCCGAAGAGTTCAAGCAGGAGGCCGACGACGCCATCGCTGCCTACGAAAAGCTGGTGGCCGATGCGCGGGGCCAGGCACAGGCAGTCATCCGGGAGGCAAGCCTCGCAATGGCGGCAGATTCCGCGGTACGGCACGATGCCCTGACCGCGCGGATCAAGGCCGACGTCGCGGAAGCGGAAGCCCGGATCGACAAGGCACGCGACGAAGCGATCGGTAATATCCAGACGGTCTCCGCCGAAGTTGCCCAGGCGGCAACGTCGCGGCTGATCGGCAAGGACGTGTCGACCGGCGACGCCGAAGCCGCCGTAGCGAGCACCCTGCAGGAGCGTAACTGATGGATTGGTCGGATCCCACATTCTGGGTTGCGGTTGGCTTCGTTATCTTTGTCGCTGCCGTCCTGAAGATGAAGGCGGGCTCGGCGATCACCGGCATGCTCGACAAACGTGCCTACGATATCCGCAAGAGCATCGACGAGGCTGCCAGCCTTCGCGAAGAAGCCCAGCAGCTTCTGGCCGAATATCAGCGCAAGCAGCGTGACGCAGTAAAGGAGACCGAAGAAATGGTCGCCCACGCGCGCGCAGAAGCCGCACGCCTGGCAAAGGACGGTGCGGAGAAGCTGGAAGAAACCCTCAAGCGCCGTGAACAGCTAGCGGTCGAGAAAGTCGCCCAGGCCGAAGCGGATGCCCTCCGCGAAGTGCGCGCAATGTCTGTGGATATCGCCGTTGCCGCGACGCGCAGCCTGATCGCCTCCAACATGGATGCCACCAAGTCGGGCGCCATGGTGGACGAAGCAATCTCGGACCTGTCGAAAAAACTGCACTAATTCTTCCCGCACACGGGATATGAAAAAGGCGGGGTTTTCCCCGCCTTTTCTCATTCGTGTCTCGTCGGTCGCCCTACTCCGCGGCCGCGTCGTGAATTTCTTCAGGCCGCCACCGCAGGACCGGGCGCCGGGCGGCTGCGGTCTCATCCAGGCGCCGGCGCGGCGTGTGCACCGGCGCATCATGAAACGCCGCCGCATCGCCCGCCTTGGCCCGCGCCGCAAGGTTAAGCATGGCATCGATAAATTGATCCAGGCTTTCGCGGCTTTCGGTCTCGGTCGGTTCCATCAGCAACGCGCCATGAACCACCAGCGGAAAATACATGGTCATCGGATGGAAACCCTCATCGATCATCGCCTTAGCGAAATCGAGCGTCGTGACATCGGTTCCTTTCAGAAAGCCGTCATCGAACAGCACTTCATGCATGCACGGCCCGTCATAGGCGAGGCTGAACACATCCGAAAGCTGGGCGAGCAGATAATTTGCGTTGAGCACGGCATCCGACGACGCCTGGCGTAACCCGTCTGCGCCGTGGCTCATCATGTAGGCCAGCGCGCGCACGAACATGCCCATCTGACCGTGAAACGCCTTCATCCGGCCATACGGCGTGGAATCGGGAGCATCCCCCGCATGCTCGATCAGCTCAAAACCGCCATCGCCATGCACCACCCACGGCAGCGGCGCATAGGATGCCAGAGCTTCAGACAACACCACCGGTCCGCTGCCGGGACCGCCGCCGCCATGGGGCGTTGAGAACGTCTTGTGCAGGTTCAGATGCATGCAGTCGATGCCGAGATCGCCCGGACGCACGCGCCCGACGATGGCATTGAAATTGGCGCCGTCGCAGTAAAAGAACGCTCCGGCATCGTGCACGGCCTGCGCTTGCTCAAGAATTTCGTCTTCGAATAATCCGCAGGTATTCGGATTGGTCAGCATGAAGGCCGCGACATCGTCGTCGAGGGCTGCTTTGAGCGCATTGAGGTCGACCCGCCCGCGGTCGGTCAGTGGGATCGATTCCACGGAATAGCCGCAGATTGCCGCCGTTGCCGGGTTGGTGCCGTGCGCCGAATCCGGCACCAGCACCCGTTTGCGGGCATCGCCCCGCGCTTCGAGCGCCGCACGCGCGGTCATCAGACCGCATAGCTCGCCATGGGCGCCGGCGGCGGGTGACATTGCGACTGCCGGCATCCCGGTCAACGTCTTGATCCAGTGCGCCAGTGTATCGATCAGCTTCAAGGCACCCTGCACTGTCGATTCCGGCTGCATCGGGTGCAGATCGGCAAAGCCCGGCAGACGTGCCATCTTTTCGTTGAGCCGCGGGTTGTGCTTCATCGTGCATGACCCGAGCGGATAAAAGCCCGCATCAATCGCATAGTTTTTCTGGCTTAACCGCGTGTAGTGCCGCACCACCTGCGGCTCCGACAGACCGGGCAAACCGATGGCGTCTTTGCGTTCAAGCCCGCCCAGGCGGCTCTGCACGGGTGGCGGTTCAGGGAGATCGACCCCGGTCCGGCCGCGTGCGTCCTGTTCGAAGATAAGCGGTTCTTCCATACGCAGGCCGCGGTTCCCGGTATGGGTTTCGGTGGGTCCGGTTTCCATTACACGGCCTCCTTCAGCGCTATACATAGCCGCTCTATATCTTCGTCGGTTACTGTTTCCGTCGCCGAGACCAGCAACAGGTTCGCAACATCGTCGTTGCCGGGTAGCAGGCGCGACACCGGCACCCCAGCAAGGATACCGTCGGCGGCCAGGCGATCGACCAGCGGCGCAGCCGGCGATACCAGCCGCACGGTAAGCTCGTTGAAGAACGTCTCATTCACAATCTCGAACCCGGCCTTTGCGAGGCCATCTGCCAGGAGGACGGTCTTGGCATGGTTCAGCGCGGCAAGGCGGCGAAAGCCGTCTTCGCCCAGCAAAGACAGGTGAATTGTGAACGCCAGCGCGCACAAGCCGGAGTTGGTGCAGATGTTGCTCGTCGCCTTTTCGCGGCGGATATGCTGTTCGCGCGTGGACAAGGTCAGCACCCACCCTCGTTTACCGTCGACGTCTTCAGTTTCGCCGGCAAGACGACCAGGCATTTGGCGGACATATTTCTCGCGGGTGGCGAACAGGCCCACATACGGCCCCCCGAAATTAAGCGGATTGCCGAGCGAGCGCCCTTCGGCAGCCACGATATCGGCGCCCATATCCCCAGGCGCCCGCAGCGCGCCCAGAGCAACCACCTCCGACATGGCCACGACCAGTAGCGCGCCCGCTTCATGACAAGCATCGGCGATCGGTTGCAGATCGCGGACCCGGCCGAACATATCGGGATACTGAACGATCACACACGCCGTGCCGTCACCGATCCGCGCGGCAATATCTTCGTCCCCCCCGCTATCCGGCGGCATGACTTCAATCGTGCTGTCGAGGAATTTCAAAAGTGTTTCGGTGGTTTCCGTATAGTGGGGGTGTAGCCCGCCGGACAGGACGACATCGGGACGACGGGTCACCCGCCGGGCCATCAGCGCCGCCTCGGCACAGGATGTTGCACCGTCATACATGGACGCATTCGCCACATCCATCCCAGTAATCAACGCCACCTGGGTCTGGAATTCGAACAGATACTGCAACGTGCCTTGGGAAACTTCGGGCTGATACGGCGTGTAGGAGGTCAGAAATTCACCACGCTGGATCAGGTGATCAACCGAGGCCGGCACATGATGGCGATAAGCCCCGGCACCAAGAAAAAACGGCACGCTGCCGGCGGCAACGTTTTCCGCCGCCATCGCCGTCAGCGCGCGTTCGACCTCCAGCTCACCCTGGTGAGATGGCAGATCGACCGGCTCTGACAGGTGCACGCTGTCCGGAACGTCCCGGAACAAGGCATCGACCGACGGCGCGCCGATGGCGCCGAGCATATCCTGCCGGTCGCGATCGGTCAGCGGCAGGTACCGCATCAGCTCTGGCTCGCCGTAAAAGCGTTATAGGCGGCCTCATCCATCATTGCTTCGACCTGCGCGGGATCGCTGATGCGGATTTTCATGAACCAGCCCTCACCGGTCGGAGATTGGTTAACCAATTCAGGGTCTTCTTCCAGAGCCGCATTGACTTCGACGATTTCACCGTCAACAGGTGCATAAACCTCGCTCGCCGCTTTTACGGATTCGACAACGCAGGCATCGCCGTTCTGCTTAACTGTTTTTCCGACGTCGGGAAGTTCGACAAACACGACGTCGCCAAGCTGTTCTTGGGCGAAATTGCTGATGCCGACGGTAGCGACATCGCCCTCCAGCCGGACCCATTCATGTTCTTTCGAAAATCTGAGATCGCTCATCGGGTTACTCCTGTCCTCTGTAATATCTGTTGGGAACGAACGGCATCGATGCAATCCGGCCGGGACGGGGCTTGTCCCGCACGACCAGATTAACCGGTGTGTCTTTTTCAGTATTGCCGGCGGCGACGTATCCCATAGCCACCGGACCGCCGGCAGACGGGCCGAACCCGCCCGATGTGACGGCACCGATAATCGTCCCGTCTGTATCGGTGATCCCGGTTCCTTCCCGGGCAGGTGCCTTGCCGTCTGGCAGGATACCGACGCGTTTTCGGAAAACGCCGTCGGCGATCTGTTTTTGGATAACGTCAGCGCCGGGAAAGCCGCCTTCTTCCCGGCGGCGCTTGGCGATCGACCACAGCAGCGCGGCCTCCACCGGTGTTGTGGTTTCGTCTATATCGTGACCGTACAGACACAACCCGGCCTCCAGGCGCAGCGAATCCCGCGCGCCGAGACCGGCCAGTTCCACTTCCTGTTCGGCGAGCAGAATTTCCGTGATCCGCACCGCGTCATCGGATGGAATTGAAATCTCGTAGCCGTCTTCACCGGTATATCCGGAACGCGTGACCGCAAGGCGGCTGCCATCGATTTCGAACGGCAGCGCCGTCATGAACGGCATTTTATCCACCCCCGGCGCCAACCGTGAAAGCACGGCGGCGGCGGCACGCCCCTGCAGCGCGATCAGCGACCGGTCATCGAGTACATCCAGCGCAATATCGGTTGGCAACCCATCGCGCAAATGAGCGATATCCGCCTCCTTGCAGGCCGCATTGACGACCAAAAACAGATAGTCCCCGACATTGGTGACCATCAGGTCATCGAGAATGCCGCCCGCATCGTTGGTAAACATGGTGTATCGCATCTGGCCCGCCGCCAGCCCAGTAATATCGCCGGGGACCAGGGCTTCGAGTGCGGCTGCCGGATTGCCGCCCCGCAGACTGACCTGTCCCATATGCGACACATCGAAAATCGACGCCTTCGCGCGCGTGTGATTATGTTCCGCCAGCACGCCCGCCGGGTATTGCACCGGCATCTCATATCCGGCAAACGGCACCATCCTGCCACCGCGGTCGACATGCAGGTCGAACAGAACAGTCCGTTTCAGATCGGTGGTATCAGTATCTGTTTCGGTCCCGGCGATAGCACGTCCTCCTCACGGATGAGCGGCCCCGAATATCGAAGCCTGCGTGCCCCCTCTGTCCGGTAACCTGAGAGATTCGCCCGCACATTTTGCGGGTTTACGCCTTCGGTGAGACGGCAATTTTCCGTCTGCTTTCCAGAGTAACATCCCCCTACGGTCCATTTGCCTGAGAGTTTCCGGGGCGGTTGCTCCTTCGGCGTCGGTCCAATGCGGTATCCGTCTCTCCCGCAGGGTTCGTCTGTAAGGCTGTATCAACGCCCTGAGGGCGAAAACCTGCCTGATTTAGGGATCATTTTAATGACCGCGGAAACCATTACAACTGCCGCCGCGAATCGAAGATCTCGCGTGTCGGCAAACGGCAATCAGCGTTGTTTCCGGCTGCGGTTGAATTTCAGCTCTTCCGGCGTGAGCTGGAAACCGAGAACGATTTCAAGCCCCGCGCCGTCTGTAGGTGCCTTTACAGGAATCGTCATAGTCAGTTCATCCTGATAGACGAGCCGTGTTTTGTTGTCCTCGAACGCGCCCTTTACGGGCAGAACGCGTTTGCCTTCGGGCTGAGACTGAAACGTCGGGATCGCCACAAAATATTCGAACGAAATCTCGCGATTTCTGTTGGCCGGGCCCCGTTCGACACGGATCTGAACCAGAAGTTCGATCTCCGCCGCGCCCTCGTCATAATCGCAACCGCCCTTGAAATCGACAATTTCAGCTTCAAACAACATATCGGTGATGTCCCGGCCGGGCCCGGGTTTGAATCTCGTCAGATCCTTCGCGTCTTCGAGGATAAAGACCGCCGGGCAGCGATAAACGGCATCCTTACTGAACAGGCCGCACCCCGCCACAAGAAGGCCGAGCGCCGCGACGGGCGTTATCCGGCAAAACCGGCGAATGATATGGCTGCCGTACAAAATCAGGCGGTTCAGAGTTTGCTGTGGGTTCCGTCACAGACCGGAACATCGTCGGTCCGTTTGCAACCGCAGAACCAGACTTTCTGGGTTTCTGTAGCGGCATATTGCTGCGGCGAAAATTCGGTGCCTTTGTGCGCTCCGTCGCAGAAAGGCTGGCTTTTGCTCTGACCGCAGGCACACCACCAGTAGTCCTTACCGGCTTCGACATCGATGCCGTATGGCGATTTCTGGGCAATTTCAGGTGCAGACATCTGGCTTTCCCTTCACGAAATTTTTCCGACGCTCTATATATTTTTTCGACGCTCTATATCAGGTGCACTTTCTTGCGCCGGTTCGGCGACGACTGTAGTTAACGGAACGCGTTTTCACAAGGCGGCGGATTCGCTTATGATGGCGCGGCTTTCCGGGGAAAATTATGACCAAAAGACCTCTTAAAATCCTACTCGCCGGCCCGCGCGGTTTCTGCGCCGGTGTCGACCGTGCTATCCAGATCGTGGAACTGGCAATCGAGAAACACGGACCGCCCGTCTATGTCCGCCATGAAATCGTCCATAACCGTTATGTGGTCGAAGACCTCGAGACCAAGGGCGCCGTCTTTGTCGAAGAACTGGACGAGGTGCCCGAAAACATGCCGGTCGTGTTTTCCGCCCACGGTGTACCGAAATCGGTATTCGCGGATGCAGAACAACGTGAAATGTACTATCTTGATGCGACCTGTCCGCTCGTCACCAAAGTCCATGTCGATGCCGCCCGTCATCAGAACGAGGGTAAAGATCTGATCCTGATCGGTCATGAAGGCCATCCGGAAGTCGTCGGTACCATGGGCCAATTGCGCGACGGCGAAATGATCCTGGTCGAAAACGCGGCTCAGGCCGAAACGGTAACAGTTCCCAATCCGGACAATCTCGCCTTCGTGACCCAGACAACCCTGTCGGTCGACGACACATCGGAGATCATATCCATCCTGCAGCAGCGTTTCCCCAACATCGAGGCGCCGCGCAAGGAAGATATCTGTTATGCCACCACGAACCGTCAGGCCGCGGTCAAAGACCTGGCGGACGAATGTGAAGCAATGATCGTGCTGGGGGCGCCGAATTCATCCAATTCCAATCGCCTAGCGGAGGTCGCATTGACCATCGGGTGTCCTAAATCGATCCTGATCCAGCGGGCGGCGGAGCTTGAAGACGGCTGGCTTGACGGTGTCTCGACGCTCGGCATCACAGCCGGCGCATCGGCGCCTGAAATCCTTGTCCAGGAACTGATTGATTCGCTCGCGGCACAATTCGACGTCACGGTTGAGGAACGCAATATTATTGACGAGAACGTCACATTCAGCCTGCCCCGCGCGCTCAGCGCCTGAAGAGGCGGAACGGTCGGGGATCGTAACCCATGGCGGTCTATACGCGGATGACCGACGACGAGCTGGGCGATTTTGTTGCCCGTTACGATATCGGTGACATCGAAAGCTGCACCGGTATCGCCCAGGGCATCGAGAATTCCAACTACATGCTCCGTACCGGACAGGGCAATTTCATCCTGACGCTGTATGAAAAACGCGTCCACGAGGACGATTTGCCGTTTTATCTCGGGCTGATGAGTCATCTTGCCGAAAAAGATTTCCCCTGCCCTGTGCCCCTTTCGGACAGGGACAGTCAATCGCTCAATTCATTGGCCGGACGCCCTGCGGCAATTGTCAGCTTCCTCGAGGGTCGCGTTGGCGATTGTGACGAACTCACACCCGCCCGCTGCGCCGCCATCGGCGCGATCTGTGCCCGGTTTCACCGCGATGCCGACGGATTTCACCTGTCCCGCCCGAACGACTTAACGCTGGCGGATTGGCGGCGGCTTTTCGATCCGCTCGCCGGGAAAGCCGACAGTCTGAAACCCGGTTTCGGCGAATGGATTGCGGACGAACTTTCATTTCTGGAAACCCATTGGCCTGCAGAACTTCCCGCCGGAATCGTCCATGCGGACCTGTTCCCGGACAATGCCTTTTTCAAAGGCGACACCCTGACCGGGGTTATCGATTTCTATTTCGCCTGCAACGATTTTCTCGCCTGGGACATCGCGATCTGTCTGAACGCCTGGTGTTTCAACCCCGCAGGGACCTTCCTTGCCGAAAATGCACAAGCCCTGTTAACGGCGTACGACGATATCCGTCACCTGACGGCGGCGGAACGCACCGCGTTGCCGGTTCTTGCCCGGGGCGCCGCCATCCGGTTCCTGCTGACCCGGCTGCATGACTGGTTCCATACACCGGTCGATGCGCTGGCCCACCGCAAGGCCCCGCTTGAGTTCGTCCCCCTGATCGAGTTTCACCGCTCGGTATCCGATTACACCCCCTACGGAGTACGCTGACACCATGAGCGACGAAACCGGCACTGTAAAAATCTTCACCGACGGCGCGTGCAGCGGGAACCCTGGCCCCGGGGGCTGGGGTGCGATCCTGCGCTGGAATGGCACCGAGAAGGAGCTCAAAGGCGGCGAGCCCGACACCACCAACAACCGGATGGAACTGATGGCGGCGATCCAGGCGCTCGAAGCCCTGAACCGCGGGGTGAAGGCCGATCTCTATACCGACAGCACCTATGTTCAGAAGGGCATCTCGGAATGGATTCATTCGTGGAAGAAACGCGGCTGGAAAACGGCTGCGAAAAAACCGGTGAAGAACGAAGACTTATGGCGCCGCCTCGATGATGCCATCGCCCGCCATGACGTGAAATGGCACTGGGTTAAAGGTCATGCCGGCCACGCGGAAAACGAACGTGCCGACGAGCTGGCACGTATGGGCCTGGAAGAAGCGCGGTAAGAACGGCATGGAAATCGTCTGGGGAGGAATGATTCTTACCTGCCTCGCGCTGTCGATACCCTTCATTGTCCCCACAGCGATCAAAAGAATCGTAAACGAGACCGGTGAGGAATTATACTACGACCAGTTGTACTTTTCTATCGCGCCCATCGTCTGGAAATCTCATCAGCGCGAAAGAGCACTGTTCAGAAAACACTGCCCGATCCCGTTGTACTAT
>Ga0315320_10002755_pt1 | contig 14478 bp, 13 predicted proteins | sample M140m21515metaG_FD_203458 | JGI IMG/M metagenome (GOLD analysis project Ga0315320, IMG submission 203458) | Ammonia-oxidizing marine archaeal communities from Monterey Bay, California, United States - M1 40m 21515 | ecosystem: Environmental > Aquatic > Marine > Coastal | place: USA: California... | reverse complement strand
AAAGTGTTAGTACCTCCACCGCCGATAGCACCCCAAGCATCTGTATAGCCTTCAAACTGAGCTAAAGAAGTGTTATATCTAAAGTAACCTGCTGCAGCACTTCCGGGTCTTTGAGCCGTAGTACCTACAGGAACATGTACAGCGTCTGTGTTGGCTCCTAAGTCTAAAGACACATCAGGAGATGTTTGATTAATACCAACCCTGTTGGCGCTTACATCAGCAAACAATACACCGCTATCTACATTAACGTCTCCAGAGAATGTAGCAGTTGTAAAAGTTGTAGGAGTAATGTTTGCAGTACCGTCAAAGCTTACACCACCAATAGTTCTAGCAGTCTCTAAAGCTGTAGCAGTTGCTGCGTTTCCTGTAGTGTCTTGATTAAGAGTACCAATTACAAAGTCTAGTGTGTTATCAGAATCATCGTAAGTAACCGAAATATTAGTTTCAGTATTAGAGCTAACCATAGCTCCTACAGTATCTGCAATAACTTCATCTAAAGCCGTACCGTTTACAGTAATTGCATCGGCTTCTAAAGTACCATCAATGTCTGCATCGCCTGAAATATCTAAACTAGAACCAGTAATAACTGTACCCGTAATAGCAGCAGCACTGGAACCACCTATTACAGCGCCATCAATAGTACCTCCGTCAATGTCAGGAGTATTTATATCAGGTGAAGTAAGTACTTTGTTTGTAAGAGTCTGAGAACCTGTAAGAGTTGTAACAGTACTATCAATAGCAAATGTAACTGCGTTTCCTGAACCAGAGGTATCAATACCTGTACCGCCTGTAAAGGTCATAGTCTCGCTATCTAAGTCAATACTTAATGCACCTCCAGTGTCTCCTTGGAAGTCAAAATCTTGAGCAGTAACTTGAGCATCTACATAAGCTTTAACAGATTGTTGGGTAGGCACAAGCGTAGCGCTGTCTGAAGACATATCATCTTCATCTACGAAAGCCGTAATAGTAATCGTACCATCAGATAAGTTAGCGTAAGTAATATCACCTGCACTAGAACCACCAATAGTTACACCGTCTATAGTGCCGCCATTAATATCAGTAGTAGTAAGTACAGAGCTTGCAACTGTTACAATGCCTGTTGAGTCTGCAATAGATCCTGCAGCCGTACCGTCTTTAGCTTTTAAAGTAGTTACTTCAAGATTTGTAGTATCTACTGTAGTGGCATTAACTGATGTAATGTTACCTGTAGTTGATGTAAGTGTAGTAATAGTAGTAGCGGCAATAGTCCCGCCTTCAACTTTGTCACCAGAGATTTGATCGTCTGCAAGAGTTAATGTACCCGCTGAAACATTTAAAGTTTTTCCTGATCCTACTGTAATGTCTGATGTTGCAATAGTTGCTCCATCAATTGTACCGCCGTTAATATCGGCTGTGTCGGCTACAAGGCTATCAATATTAGCTGTGCCATCAATGTATAGATCTTTCCACTCAGAACCTGATGCACCTAAGTCATAGGTATTGTCGGCGCTAGGGAGCAAGTTAGAAGCTACATCAGCGCTAAAAGCAACAGTATCTGAAGCAGCGTCACCAAAAGTTAAGTTGCCTGCAATAGTTGCATTGCCTGTAACAGTTAGATTACCACCTACGCTCAAATCACTTGAGAGTGTTGCTACTCCTGTGACCCCTAAAGTTCCAGCAACCGTGGCGTTGACATCGACATCGAGAGTGTCAATATGAGCGGTTCCATCCAAGAATAAATCTTTGAACTCCAATGAGGATGTACCCAAATCAATGTCGCTATCAGTAACAGGCACAATCGCACCATCTTGAATCCTGATTTGTTCAACAGCCGTTCCACTAACTTCAACGAACACCCCCCATCTATTATTCGTAGAGTCTACTACAATTTTATTTTTAAAATCTAAGTCACCAATCTGAGGAATATTACCGCCTTGTGCTGCGGTTCCATCGTGCCTATGACCAGTAGTAGCACTGCTAGTAGCAGAATATGCAAAAACATTAGCTAACTGATTATATTCGTTGTTAAATAAAGTTGCTGTAATCGTATCTCCGTCAGCAAATGTACTTTGTCGGGTATAGCTCTGAGCCATTTATTATCTCCTTCCTGATGGAGTGTAGTCTACGTAAAGACCATTCACTGTATAGGGTGCTAGTTTATCTGTGCTTGTTATTATAAAACTTACAGTGTTTCCACTGCCTTGCACTGCTTGTCTAATTAGAGGGTCAGAAGCTGCTCCAAATACGTTAGCCCCAAACTTACCTGTTCCAAAAATACTAGGTAGCGGTATGCTATCTAAAACATAATCTAAAGGCTGTGCAATTGTAGGGTCTTCATAGTCATAACGTACACGTAGTGTAGGCTGTATTCCGCCTTCTGGACTTACAGAAACTCGCACATACCGAATAGTTTTTTTAGTACCTACATCTCCAAAATCTAAATTAGGTGTTTGGTAGGCTGAAGTTACATCAGCAGGAGTACCTCCATAATCAAAAGAAGTACCATCATCATGATTGTAAATATACCCGTCTGTGTCGCCATGCCATGTTTGTTCAATACCATCTGTGTCTAAATCTGAAGTTAAGGCCGTAGCTTTAATACCTTGAGTTTCTGAGAACTGAAACCCGTCATTAGTTAAGGTAGCTATAACGCCTTTAGCAGCAGTATTAGCTGTGCCATCTGTATTATAAAATAATCTGTATTGTGACTTACTTCTTAGTACGGCACTTGTGACATCTAAATTATCTATATTAGCAGCTATGCTTTTAATAGTAGGCTGGATAGGTCTACTTACAGTCCCTAACTCAACGTCCCCAATTCGTACCGTACCTGCAACAGTTCTTAACCCATCAGGGCTTAGGAACAACAAGTCACCTGCAATTTCCTGAATACTCTGGGCATCCATGCAACCTACGTTTTTTGTAACCGGCTGCACTACAATTGAGTTAGAATCATTTATATTAAGAAGCTTAAATATACTATTTCTACAAAAAATAATTAAGTCATCACGAAAACTGGCTAGTCCTACTACCTGATCTTCTAAGACAATAGATCCTGCACCAGTACCTGAGAAGTTATCAGGGTCGTTAGTATGGCTATAATAAATAGTGTTAGAAGCTGCACCAGCACCAGCAACTACAAAATGCTTATCGTGTATAGTACCTACTGCTGGAGCAATACTGCCTGATACTGTAACCTCACCTGCAAAAAAAGTTCTTGTGTTTAGATTACCTGTACCTGTCATTCTAAAAAAGTAAGGTTTATTAACGCCGTCACATATAAGAATTTCACCGTAATCAGAAAGACCTTCAAAGAATGAAAAGTTAGTCTGTTTTTGATCAGTACGTGCTAAATCTGAACGACCTGTAAAAGTAGAATAGTTGTCGCCGCTGCTGTGTACGCTGGATTTTGATATTGAAATCCATGAAGTACCGTCTTGACTGAAAAATATACCAGTACCTGAACAAACTATTACGCCGTCTGCATATCCTCTAATACCTAATACTTTATTAGACCCGTTAGGTTTAGCGGCTGAAGCACCACCAAACACACTGAAGCCGTTAATTCGTCTGTAACCACCGTCAGTATCTACCTCAAAGTTTGTAAGCTTAGAAGCAATTCCGGGCTGACCAAGCATCTCAAGCTGGTTAAGGCTGGTATATAACCCACCTTTAGCTGATAGACCAAACGGCTGTGACATTAAATAAACCTCATGCGATCATCTTTAAATTCACCGGGACCGGGACTAATAAGATTTAACTTCATAAGTCTTAGACCGCGCTTATAATCTTCAAGTGCAAATGCAGAGAACTGAGGGCTTTCTTTAAATTGATATACGTAATACCTAGCCCTATTTAAAAGAACAGGTTTATAAGTATTAGGGAATACTACCTCATCTCCAAAAGCAGATAACTCTGTGGGCAAGGCGTAAGCGTAAAACCAAATACGATATACTTTATCAGGGATGTTACTTAGTCCAAACTTACGGTTGTCAGGACTTTTAATAACTCTGTCAGGTACACCGTACTGTTGTGTATCTGCATCGTCTAGGTTTTCTGGAATACGTCTGTAGTCTTTCCAAGCCTCTGTAGTAGTAAAACGTAGGTTACGTGCAGTGTAAGGGGCAGTCTCACCGTCTACACCCACAGTCGTTAAGTAAAAGTTATCCCAGTCTATGTAGCCGTAGTCAGTAGTTAAAGAGCTGCTCGTAGGCTTTAAGGTGTACCAACGCTGTCCTACTACTGTTTCTACATACGCATTGCCATACATAGGATCAGTTTCGCCACTTAAATTAATTGCAAGAAAAGGCCATTGCGGTTCCTCGTTAACAATATCTAAGTAAGCTCTGTTCAAGGCATCTTTTACGTGCTGCTGAATACCGACAGCGGAAGCAAAGCTAGAACTTGTAAGCTCTACTTCGTTCATCTCTCTAAGAAGTTCGTTAGCCAAATTTAGAAAAGTAGCCATTAGTGTGCCTTTTTAATTGGAAAATCGACCGATTTACTTGCGCCTTTGTGAGGTTTAAAACCATCTTTAGGATCTTTCATAAGCTTAGAAGACTTACCTTCTTTCATCCAATGGTATCCTTTAGGGGCGGCTACTTTCATTGTTTTGTTTTTTTAGCTGTTTTACTACCGCATCGTTTTTCCATATCAGAAATAGAAGCGTATCCACCTTTAGCATAACCTACCTTACTGCCGCTGCTATACATTTTCTTTTTCATTATTCCTGCTCCATGCTAAAAGTTTTAGAGTTCTCCCTAGCTATTTCTAATTCTGTCTTATTGCCAAAGATACGATTATAGTTTTCTTGATACTTGTCTTTATCAAAACCCTTACGAAAACGACTATCCTTAGATACAATCGCTTTCCTAAACATTACTGGATTATCGTTATTACCTATTTGCGGCATGTTTAATTCCTTATAAAAGATTGGGGGCTTTTACACCCCCGCTCCTATTAGTCGATTCCGTAGAAAGCTGAAACCAGAGCGTCTGGTCGCAGTACTTTGGCACCGTATACGTGAAGACCACGTACAATGTCACCAAAGCTATCCGGGTCACGAATTACTTCTGTGCTGGTAATCGTCTGAGCCGTAGCTGTAGAAGACATGTGACCAGCAAGACATTGACCTGCAGCGTTAGAAGTTGCAGCAATGTTGTTAGTTTTGTACATGTCAAAACCACGAAGCTTACCAGAGCTTACCAAGCCATTACGGATGGAACCCTGACCAGCGTTGTAGTCAACTGACAAGAGCTTAGAAGAACTTTGTACAAGGACTTCATAAAACTCTGGATTAGCCAAGAACCAGCGACCTTCTTCAGGAACATTAGCTTCGTCAAGGAGACGGGCCATGTGAGAAAGAACGTCAATAGGATCATGCTCGCCTGAAGCGAAACCGATGTCCAAGTTACCAGTACCGTCAAAAGTACCGCCAGCAAGGTCAGTTGCACTATCAGAACCAAGGATGTGGTTCGGGCTTGCAGCAGAAACACCTGCGATCATTTTAGCAATTACGCCTTCGTCAAAAGCATCACGCAAAGCGTAAGCTGCAGAAGAGGTTGCTACATCGCGGAAGTTTACATGCGACATGTTTGTTTCAATATCATCAACGATGAACTTAAATGCGTTAGCAGTATCAACTACCAAAGTAATTTCTTGGTCGGTTAATTTAGTCTGCGTTACATCTGCACCACGCTCATACTGATAAACAGTAATGGTAGGTTCTTTAATGATCCGTACCGTATCGCCAAAGCTAGAGATCTCACCAGCATAGTCAGTGTTCGTAATAGCTTCTGCTACCGAAGACTTCCTAAAAAAGTTAAGTACCTGCTTGGAATATACTTTGGGTAGGAAAAACGAGTTTGTTTGACCTGCTACTGAATTACCAAAGTTACCGTTGGTGTCTGTGCCTTGTTCAAAAAATTGATCTGATTGGTTATAAGCCATATTATATTACTCCTAAGTAGAAAAGATTATCCTCTACGAACCCTTCCCTCTTCCATTGCAAGCTTGATTTCATCTTCAACCCTGTCAAATTGGTCTAGGGACATTTTCGCAATTTCACTTTCTGTCCAAATCTTAGCTTCCTTAGCATCTATATTAGTTGTTTTAGTAGATACCATGTCTGCTGCAGAGTTTTGTGTCTGCCTACGATTTGCACGTTTTTTTTGAGTAACCTGTCCTTTCCCAGTTTCTAACTTATAAAGATCTAACGCTTTAACAGCTAAAGTAACATTATCTGGATTGTTATAAATCCAATCTTGTATTTGATTTGGTTGTTCCTGCGCCCACTCATGAAAGCTATCGTCTCCTCTGATGTTATCAAAGTCAGGATGTCTTTCTTTAAGAGCTGTCTCAGCTTCTCGCGCTGCAATTTCTGCTTCTCGTTGTTCAATAACAGAAAGTTTAGATCGCAATGCTTCTACTTCTTGTTGACTCCGCATGTGAGCTACAGTTTCTACCGTATCATACAAATCAGGGTATTCTTCTCTAAAACGATCTAAGTCCTCTTGAGACTTAGGAGCTTGGTACTGGGGTTCAGCTACTCTAGCTTGGTCCAATAGATCCTGCTCTTTACGTTTAAATTCAGAAAGCTTCTGATCATAATGTTTCTTTAAATCATCATAGCGTTTTTTATAATTAGTATTGGGTTCATCTTCAGAAGAAGGGGCCTTTTTTCGGGTAGCCTTCTGCTGTTGAGGTTCTTCATCATCTTCCGGGTAATACAAACTTTCTGCAGCACTTAAAGATTTTTTTCTTTCTTGTTGTTGCCACGGTTTACGTGCATTATACGGATTTGATACTTCTTCCTCTTCGTATGCCTGTTCGGACATGTTACTCTCCTTTTCTACGGGGCTTGTTTTCTTGCAAGGTAGCCAATTTAAAACGTCTTTAAAATCTGGGGCTTGATACTACAAGGTAGCCGTACTATTGTTTTACCGTCTTCCTCCCATAAGGCTAGGCATTTGGTTAGCTCCCAACATGGTTTGATTGATAAGAGTTTCTTCTTCTTCTTCAAGCATACCTTCTTGTTGTTCTGGAGGTGTTCCTAATAGCCCACCCATCTGGCGAGTTTCACGGTTCATTACACCGCCACTAGACTTTCGTTCTGCATCATCCATCATTGTTTGAAGGTTGTCTGCTCCGATTTCACTGGTGGCTTTTTCGGTGATTACAAACTCTCCATCGCTCAATCGCGCAGGAATAGAATCTGATACACCATTTCCGGGGCCTTCAACTTCTCCAGCTCCCGAAAACTCTGATGCAGTCATAATGACTTTATCAAAAATTTCACTAAGCCTTGAATCTGATTCCAAAGCTCCCATTAGATATTGTTGTTCTGTTTCGTCTAAAGACTCATCAAGCATAAAGCCCATATAGTCATTTTCCATTTGAGCGTCTGGAACCTGTGACTCTTCTGCCGTTGCTTGTTCTTCAGGCGTAAAAGTATCTACAGGCATTTCTTCTTCCATACCCATTTCAGGGGGTACAAGAAGCGAACCTCCTTCAGCTTTCATAGTCCTATCCTGTTCTTTAAACACAGACATTTTTACTGCTTGATCTATGTTTTGTGTCTGCTGTTGAAAGTTTTGTTGAATACGTTCTTGTTGTTCAGGTGACTCAGCCGCTTCCATTTCTTGTTTATATGAGTTATACATCATTCGGAAACTGTCTTCGTCAGATATTTCACCGCCTTCTGCTTTCCCTTTTCTAACGTCAGTAGTGTATTCTTTACCTTCAAACTTAAAAGTTTTTTCACCTGCGTTATGCGCTTTACTAAAAGCTTTTTCAAAAGCTGTAGCTTGTTTTTCTGTGGGCGCTGAGTCGTTCTGAGAATCCCAAGCTTTCATAGCACCTACAGTAGCACCCGCCCCTAACAAAGAGCCTATACCAAGACCAGCCATCCCAGTATTAGCTGCTTTTATAGCAGCTTCTCTAGTATCTCCACCACCTCCTAAATCTTCTGCAACTTTTTGACCCGAAGTAGGCTTTGTTGTTTTTGCGCGATACATTTGTATAACTTTTTCAAGTGTATTATCAGCCCGACCGCCACCACGTTCAAAAGCTATTAATTTTTCAATATCTTTTACTTGAGCAGTAGTTAAATCATTATTATTTGCTACTTCTTTAATAGTAGTTTGTTTTTTAGAACCTGATGGAGCAGCTTCTACTTCAGAATGTACTTTATCTATTTTAGCCCTTATTGCTTTTTGCTCTTCGTCAGGCCCAAATAGTTTAGCCACTCTTTTTGCAACGGGGGCTAATGCTTTGGTTATACCGCCTACTACGTATTCTTCTCTGTCCAGCATACTTTTACCCATCTTTTCTCTCCATTGCTTCTTTAACGCTGTCCTTTAAGGTCTCTAACTTAGCCAGAGAACTCAGCCTCCCCTGACTGCGGTACAGCTCCAGTTCCGATGTTGCCACCGCCAGTACCTGTAGCTCCAAGGTCTTGGCCTTCTGGAGGTGCTCCTTCAGGGCCTCCCATAGCTCCGGGTTGTTCACCAGTGGGGCCAACTTCCGCGCCAGTTGCCTGTCCAACATTATTCTGCATCCCTATAATTTGAGCCATCAGTGCTGCTTCTTCTGGATCGTTGATCAGCTCATCTGGATCAAGGTCAAGACTGTAAGCAAGCTCGCTAATTAGCTTGTTCATTTTAATGAATGGTGCAATAGCAGGATTCTGAGCAGTTTGTAAGAACATGGTCAAGCGTTGACTACGTACTTCCTTCTGCATTAAGCTATTAGTACCTGTGGCTTTTACTTCTAAGTCACCTTTAACATCTAACTTAGACTCTAAAAACTGCATGTTCCATTGGAAATACGCTTCACCCATTGGCTTTAACAAGAAATCATCAAGGTTTTTAATCACGGTCTTAATGTTAAGAGATGCTGCGCCAAGTAGCATGGACATTCCTGAAGCAGTTCGTGTCATGCTCTGGACACCTGTTTGACCGTGAGAATAGCTTGGAATACCTGTTTGTTCGTCTGCAAGCTGTCTGAATTTATCAAACATCATCATGTTTTCTTGTGAGGTGTTAGGAAACTTTAAGCCATTAATCGCTTGTCCGGGTACTCCTGCTTGTCTTCGGAATACTTTGCCCGGAAATATTTCCATACTTTGACCGCCCACAAGAGCAGTTTCGTCTACATCAAAGACTAATGATCCCGACAACGCTAGATTGTCAATTGCCATACGTGCATGACCATTCATGATCTTTTGAGAATCATCCATGTTCTCTGCAACGCCAATACCAAAGAAGCTGTAAGGATTTCTTTCGTATGGGAAGGCATGATAAGGCAACCTGAAAGGCGTAAAGGGATTTATTACTGCTCGTAACATTTGACCATTGCAGATCCAAGCGTTTACTTGTACTTCATCTAGGTCATCTACTTCATCTGGAATATCCATACCAACTTGGCGAGCATACTCAGCATCAATAACTCCCCAATACTCCAAAACTTCAAACTGTCCAGACCCTGCTTCACCTGAACGATTATCATCTTTTAGTTCTTGTTCATAGTCTTTTTCTTCGTAATTAGGCCCTAGCATTAAGGCTTCACGAATTGCATCTTTATTAAAATAAGGCATTTTAGATAATGAACGCAGCTTAGTACGGTTCATGCGATGCCTGTGGAAAACGTACTCTGCTTCGTTTATGGTTGTAGCGTTAGGATCAGGGAAAAAATCCCAAATGCTGACAAACTCAATACGAGGAACGCGCACATCAATTGGAGAATATCTCCTAAATCCTTCTTCATTTTCTTCCCAACGACTCAATGTTTTATTAAAGTTAAATGGCCCCTTTACGATGCCTGTTCCAAATAGAGCAGACTCAAAAAGAGCGTTACGTATTTCACTAGCGCCGTTAGATTCTTCAATTTGGTCATGAATTAATTTCTCTAAACGTCTTGCAGCTTCTTTTGCAGGACTAACTTCTATTGCGGCTGGATTAGGACTGGCTCCATCTACAAGCTTGTCTGCTCCTTGTACTTCAAGAGGCGTTACATCAAATTTTCCAGACCCGTAAGTAGCTCCGGGCTTTAATACTCTACCGTCACCCTCAAAACCTACATCAAATGGATTATCTTTTTCCTCTTCTTTATCTTCAGGATTTTCTTCTGCCGAAGTTTCAATGCCGGGAAGAGGATTTTGAGGGTCTAGGTGAGCATACTCGCTAATACCTTCTGGTACTTTAGTTTCTGAAATGCCAATAGGAAACTTATTAGCTCCGAATATAACATCTACTAGCTGTCCAAAGGCTGCTAGAACCTTTGTTTTAGTTACTTTAACAAAAACCCTAGATTTTTCTGACTCTCTAAAACGTACATTTTTATCATACAAACCACGATAGTTGTGATAGGCAGTTAACCAACGCCTTTCATCAATGTCTCTAGCACTTTCAGCCTGTTCGTAACGATCCATAAGAAGGCCAACAAAGTTATTACGCAAGGACTCCTCTAAAGTCAGTTGCATACCTTGTTCGTCTTCTACTTGCTCAAAGTATAGCTCGTTTGCTGTTAAGCTATTTTCTTCTGCCATATATTAATATCCGAAGTCTGCATCTGCGGGTGTGTATGCTTGTTCCATACGTAAATGTCGCATTTGTGATAGTGGGTCATTTACTCTTGGCCTTGACATAATAAGATACCGTAAGGCATCGTAGGCGTGGTCAGGCGCATGAGTATTGACATCTTCAGGATTAGTCTTATCCAGAGGAATACTTTGAAGCTCGCGTATCAGGCTAGGACAGCTACTGAAAATCTGTAATCTTGGTCGTCCGCTTGGCTGAAGCCTCAAGTATTCGTGGATTTGAATTTTACCCTGTATTCTATTTTTATCTGCTCTTCGCAGTTTATGGCCCTGTCTTACCAATGTTTCACCAACTGTAGGGCCTGTAGTCCCAGTACGGGACCACGCTGCTGTATCTAAAACCCCTTGAACTGAATAAGGGTCTTCTACTTCCATCTCTGTTATTATAGTGCCTAAATCCTGTCCTGTCAAGCCTTTACGGTATAATTCTCTATAAACAATGAGGGTGCCATCGCTTGGGTCTATAGTAGCCCAAATACAGGCTGACTCACTGGCGTAGCCATAATCTATTCCTTTAACTCTATCCCAGTGAATCGGGATTTGAAATGGCGGTATTACATGGTCTTCTAAACTAAATTCAGTAAAGGCTGCGCCCTCATTAACATCCCAGTTACCTTCTAGTAACTGTTTACGTTGTGTTGGGGGTAAGGCTTTAAGCATCTTCTCATAACGACCATCCATTGCTAGAAAAGGATTATCTTCTAAACGAGCCGGTATAAACTTTCTTGTAAGACCATCTTTACCGATAAAGCTTGTATCAGGCTCTGATGGTAATATGTATCTATTCTTTACCCAATGAGCACCTACGCCACCGGGGTTAGCAGTGCAGCGCATGTAAGGAATAATTTCTGAATCAGTAGTACGTAATCTTGAAGCTAAGTAGTTCCAGCTAAACTCTGTGGGTAGGTGAGTAATCTCATCAAAACCTATCCAACTATAGGCCTGTCCCTGATAACGATATACATCTGCATCACGTTCAAGGAAGCCAAACTCTATCTTAGCCCCGCTGGGGAAGTTCCAAAGCTTTTCTACTTCACGGTATTTACAGCCGGGGAAAGCCTTGGGATATAGCTCTCGGCTCTTGTCTATTAGCTCTCGTAGCTCTGGCATAGACCGTCTAATGATCAATGCCCTGTGTGCGGCTCTGTGAGCGTATCTGAGAGGATCTACGAGCATTGCATAGCTCTTACCACCCCCTGCTGCTCCACCGTACAGAACGTCTGTCTCGGCTGCTGCGAGGAACTCTGTTTGAGGCCCATCATTTGGAGCAAAGATAACATTTTCTTTTGCTTCTTGTTGAACTTGCTTGGGGGTGTTTGATAGCTCTTCGGGGGTTATAATTTTATCAGAGTCTGAGTTTTCTAACTTTTTTATTGTTTGCTTTGTGTTTTTTAAAGATTCTTTATAAGCATGTAGCTTAGATTCAGTCTTAGCTATTTTCTTTTGTTTATCTTTTATAACTCGGTTAGCAGTTAACTTAGCCTTAGTTTGACTATGATAATTATATCCTCTGCCTTTTGAGCCTTTAGGTCTACCACCTTTTAATCTAGGTGTACCATCTACCTTAAAGATAAAGTTATTATTTTCATCTTTAAGATACTTATCTGGATTAATTTCCCAATCTTTCATTGTCAATTATATTCTTTAAACCTTGATAACTTAGTTTACGACCTGTTTTATATTCAATCCAAGAAGAACCTTCTCGTAAAGATATTACTTTATTAGATACTAATTCTTTTATTTCATCTAATACTTTTAATTCTTCTTCTATCGGTATTAGTTGTTTATCTTCTTTTTTATAACCAAAAGGTATATGCCCTTTAAGCTTCCTCGTATTCTCCATCAATAATAACCTCTTGTTTAGAAGGTAGTATAAATAAACCTCCTTCAGCTTTATGACTTACATCTATACGTTCTGATTTACCTAAGCCTACACGGTCTAGGATTGTCTGTGCTGCTTGTAGCCTCATGTTGGCCTGTGGAATAGGTACATCAGAGTTCATGACTTCTACAAGTTTTAAAGCAGCTTTTGGAGCTGACTGGGCTAGGATTCCTTCAGCTATGTCTAATATTTCTTTTTTTAATGATTTTACAACCTGATAATGACCACTATTGTACCCAGCCAACTCCGCTGCCTTCTTCGGATCACCTCCTTGTTCCACTAGGTGTTCTAAGAAAGAGTGTTGTTTATCTGTTAATTCTTTATTCATACTCATCATTATAGAGCCTATAGCCATTTTGTCAAGTAGTAAATTTAACTTGACAAAACGCACTTTCAGCTATATACTAACGTAATCGGTCCCCCCGGTTACATATAGATATATGTATAAGTTTATCTCCTTTAAATACCCGCCCTACGGGGACAGGAAGCTATAAGATCCCTATAGGATGTTGTCCCCGTAGTGGGTCTTTGAATACCCGACTTATGGTGTCAGAATCCTATAGGGTATCCTTATAGCATCTTGACACCTTAGTGGGTCTATTAGCCCCGCCCAGAAGTACCTGCTTGACACTCCAGAGTTTCCAAAAATGTATAACATTTAGTATATATGGGGGTGGGGGGTACTGGCCTCCTGCCCACCCTCCGAGGACTCCAGAGTTTCTTAGGAAACTCTAAAGATTTCCAGAGTCCAAGCCTCAGAGTTTCTTAGGAAACTCCAGAGTACTCCAGAATACTTTAAAGTTCTTTAAAGTAATATTAAATAAAATTACTTTGTAATTCTTATGTGCTTGATAGAGTCCCAAAGGACTCCCTAGCGTGTTAGTTTTAAAGATTCTTTAAAACTCTCCGAGGGTTTTCAGAGACTTACGAGTATTTCTAGCCATAGTATAATAATACTATGAGAATTCCAGAACTAACTACAAAGTAGTTAAAAAATACTTGACAACCCCGCCAAAAAGCTGCCAATCGCGCAGGTATATACACATGCACAACCCCATCATAATCTATGATTATGAAAATAATTCATGTGACAAAGCTCAAAAAGTTTGCCATCGCGCACGGCCACACATGCACGCGACCCATAGAACTACGTTCTAAAAAATAAGTGTTGACAAGGGTTTCGGCAACTGCTAGGGACGATCACAACATGCACTGATGACATGTGCACATGATGCAGGCTTTCTTCGCATCTTAACAGGTGCATAATGCGCTCATGATTAATCACGCACCAGAAAGCTGTTGACAATCAAATCGGATTCCAGCACCTTGATATGGCCTCCAGCAATTTCGCTGCTTGGCAACTCAGGAGTTTCATCATGGCAACATTCACATACAACATCGACGACAACAAGCTGGCATCTGGCAAACAGTTCAACGCTGTATGCTCACACTACACTAACCTACTCGCCACGAAGTTAAGTTTAACTTCACAAGATCGTTATGTCCTGTTTAACAGGATGAGAGGTGCTGTAGGTCATTACTTCGGAGAAGTATTGAACTCTAAGATGACTCATGGCGATGTGCAATTGGCTTTTCAAGCCACTGTGGTTCCCTCAGACATCTTAATTACTATTAAGATTCCTAGTGTTGCTACACCCAAGGTTCAACCAAAGGTTGTAGCGGTTGAAGAAGCTCCTAAGAAGGGCCGAGGCAGACCCAAAGGGTCTAAGAATAAAGCAAAAGAGACTCCGAAGTCTCCAGAGACTTTAGAGCAACGGGTAGATTCCTTAGAATCTAAGATGGATAAAATCTTAGAAATTCTAACTGCGAAGTAATCCTGAGTCACCTGAGTATGTGAATAAACTACTCGCTTGAATTTAATTAATACTACGAGGTGGTTTATGTGGTTTGTAGATTTTATGGTTAGTGTATTTATATTTTTAATATATTTATTATTAATAATCTCGCTGCTTTGTGTGAGTGTATTTAATATATATTTATTACCAATCACAGTACCACT
>Ga0315320_10002750_pt1 | contig 14484 bp, 8 predicted proteins | sample M140m21515metaG_FD_203458 | JGI IMG/M metagenome (GOLD analysis project Ga0315320, IMG submission 203458) | Ammonia-oxidizing marine archaeal communities from Monterey Bay, California, United States - M1 40m 21515 | ecosystem: Environmental > Aquatic > Marine > Coastal | place: USA: California... | reverse complement strand
GAGCAACAAGGATGCCCAGGAGGCCCATGAAGCGATCCGGCCCACCGATCCCCGTCGCACCCCGGAGCAGCTCGCGTCGTCGCTGAACGAGGAGCAGCTGAAGCTCTACCGGCTCATCTGGAACCGGTTCGTCGCCTGCCAGATGACCAACGCCCAGTGGGACTCGACCGCGATCCGCTTCAAGCGGTCCGATCGCGACACCGGCGCCGTGCTCAAGGCCAACGGCCGGGTGCTCGCCTTCGACGGCTGGACGCGGGTCGGTGGCGTGGCCGCGAGCGACGAGCAGGTCCTCCCGACTTTCGAGAAGGGCGACGAGACCGCCCCGTTCTCGATCGATCCGAAGCAGAAGTTCTCCTCCCCGCCGCCCCGCTACAACGAGGGCTCGCTGGTCAAGAAGCTCGAGGACGAGGGCATCGGACGGCCGTCGACCTACGCGTCGATCATCAAGGTGATCCAGGACCGCAACTACGCCCTGCAGGAGGATCGACGCTTCTACGCGACCGATCTCGGCGAGGTCGTGACCGACAAGATGGTCGAGGCGTTCCCCCGCCTCATGGACTTCGGCTACACCCGCGATCTCGAGAAGCGACTCGACGCGATCGAGGAGGAGCACGTCGAGTGGCGCGAGATGCTCCGCGACTTCTACGGACGCTTCAGCGAATCGCTGGAGCGGGCCCACGAGGAACTCGGGCACGCCAAGGCGGAGATCCAGCCGGCCCCCTTCGCGTGCCCGAAGTGCGGGGCGATGACCTGCTACCGCTTCGGCAAGAACGGACGGTTCCTGAGCTGTACCGCGTATCCCGACTGCGACTACGCCGCCCCCATCGACCGCGCGGGCCGGCCGCTCCTCCCGGAGATGGTCGACATCAAGTGCCCGGAAGACGGCTCCCAGCTGATCCTGCGGACCGGCCGGTTCGGGAAGTTCATGGCGAGTCCGAACTTCCCCGAAGTGAAGTTCGTCCTGAACCTCGACAAGAAGGGCTGCCTCAAACTGCCCTCGCCCCCGCCGCTGGTGACCGACCTCGAGTGTCCGAAGTGCGAGGAGAAGCCGCTCAACCTCCGCGAAGGCAAGCGCGGGCCGTGGCTCGGCTGCAGCGGGTTCCCGAAGTGCCGCGGTCGCGAGGGCTTCGCCAAGCTCGACGAACCCGTCCGCGAACAGCTCGAGAAGGACCTCAAGAAGCACCTGAAGGCCCACCCCATGCCGGTGATCACCCGCATGGACGGAACGCCGATCGAGGAAGGCACGCCGATCGCCGACCTCGTGGTACCGGGCCTCCTGCAGGATCTCCCGATCCATCCCGACGCCGTCGCGGACACCAGCCCCCGCAAGGCCGGCTGACCCGACGATCCGGCTCGACCGAAACGACGACCGCCCGCGGCTTCAGGCCGCGGGCGGTCGTTCCTTCAAGATCGGATCGGGCGCGAACCCGGGCCGCGGGTCAGCCTTCCGCCGGTTCGCCCGTCGACGCCGACTTCGCGGAGTCGTCGGTGAAGGCGACCACCACGAGGACCGCGGCAAGGGCACCGACCAGTGCGAGGGTCCACCAGATGGCCGGGTAGCTGACCCCCGCATCCGGGTACACGATCCCGAGGCGGTTCGTGAGGAACTCCCGCCACCACATCGTCGCGGATCCGAGGTTCGCGGCGGCATCGCCGGTCGCACCGACCTGATCGAGCCATCCGTTGAAGAAGCCCGAGAGGATCGGCCCGACGCCGAGGATCGCGATGCCGAAGGCGGTCTGGGCGGAGTGACGCGCCTCCTTCGGCGCTGCGCGATCGATGAACATGAACGCCGCGGCGAAGAAGAACGCGAAGCAGAAGCCGTGGAGCGCGATTCCGATGAAGGCGAGGTTCTTCCCGCCATCGGTCGCCCAGGCGAAGTCCGCGAACCGCAGGAAGTAGGCGATCGCACCGATCGTGATCACCAGCCGGAAGCCGAGTCGCTTCAGGAACCAGCCCAGCACGCCGAGAACGAAGATCTCCACGATCTGGCCGACGCTCATCACCGCGCCGATGTCACCCTTCGCAAAGCCGATCGCCTCGAGCCACGGCCCGGTCCGCACGAAGTAGACGTTGTGGATCATCGAGATCGCCAGCGACGCGATCGTGAGGATCAGCACGCCGCGGAAGCGGAGCAGTCCGAACGCCTCGAGGAACGCCAGCGGATGGGTCGAGTTCTTCGAAGGCCGGGTGCGGGGAAGCGCGATCATCGCGTAGAGGCCGTAGGCCATCGAGATGATGCCGGAGAAGATCAGGGCGTTGGCGATGAGCGTGGTCGCCTCGGGCTTCGGATCGCCCTGGAAGAACCACGGCATCCAGGTGAGCGAGATGTTCGTGTTGAGGTAGAGCAGCCCGAAGAGGGTGCTCGCCACGATCCATCCGATCGTGCCCCAGACCCGCACCCGCGGAAACGCGGTGTCCGGATCCGTGAGGTTCGCGAAGCAGATCGAGTTGGTCAGCGCGATCGTCGGCATGTAGCAGATCGAATACGCGACCGAGAGCAGCAGGAACGGGGTGAAGTCGGTGACGTACGCGAGGCCGATGTTGAAGACGCCGCCGATGAGCAGGAGCGCCCCGAGGGCGATCTCCGCGTTGAGGAACCGGTCCGCGATCTGGCCGGCGATGAACGGCGCGGTCAGAGCGCCGGACGCCGCGGCGACCCCCAGGATCCAGCCGACGTCGCCGCCGGAGAACCCCAGTCCGCCATCGCCCTTCGAGGCCATCAGGTAGATCGCGAGCACGGGAAGCCAGACGCCCCACACCGCGTACTGCAGGAACATCATTATTCCGAGGCGGATCTTCGGGCCACCATCGAGTGGGGTGGCGGCGGTCGCGGTCGTCATGGTTCCGATCTCCGGATGTCGCCGGCTCCCCGCACCGACTCCGATGACGGGGGCAGACCGCGTTCGATGCTACCGAGAGACGGGAATGCCCGCCATGAAACGGGAACGGGCCGAGCCGACCCCGTACAATCCGTCGATGAGCTATTCCCGACGCCAGACCAGGTCCTTCACCCTCGGCGACGACCGCGTGGGCCGCGTGACCATCGGCGGAGACGCCCCGCCCTCCGTGCAGTCGATGACCTCGTGCTACACCCACGACGTCGACACCTGCCTCGCGGAGATCACCAAGCTGGCGGATGCCGGTGCGGACATCGTCCGCGTCGCGGTCCCCGAGCGGAAGGACACCGAGGCCCTCGCCGAGATCATGAAGTCCACTCCGGTGCCCATCGTGGCCGACGTGCACTTCCACTACAAGCGGGCCCTCGAAGCGGTCGAGGCGGGTGTCCACAAGATCCGGCTGAACCCCGGGAACATCAGCGATCGCGATCAGGTGAACGCGGTGATCGACGCCTGCAAGTCCGCGGGCATCCCCATCCGCATCGGCGTGAACGAAGGTTCGATCATCGAACGCCGGGACAAGCAGAAGCGGCAGGAGGAGCTCGGCGCGTACTTCGAAGGCCATCGCTCCGGGCACCTGCTCGCCATCATGATCGCCAAGCTCGAGGAATACCTCGACATCTTCGAGGCCCGCGACTTCCACGACGTCGCGATCAGCGCGAAGTCGATGGACGCCCGGCTGGTGATCGACGCGTACACCGAGATCTCCAAGCGCTTCGACTACCCGCTGCACCTCGGAGTCACTCACGCGGGCACCCGGGAGACCGGCTCGATCCGGTCGATCGCCGCCCTCGGGACGCTGCTCGCCAACGGCATCGGCGACACCATCCGCATCAGCTACGCGAGCGATCCGGTCTACGAGGTCGAGGACGGCGTCGAACTCCTCTGCTCGCTCGACATGCGACCCCGCAAGGGCATCGAGCTCATCGCCTGTCCGACCTGCGGTCGGATCCAGGTCGATCTGTTCACCCTCGTGGAGGATGTCAAGCGGACCCTCGACGCGGAGATCGAACTCCCGATCAAGGTGGCCGTCATGGGTTGCATCGTGAACGGCCCCGGCGAGGCCGAGGGCGCCGACGTCGCGGTCTTCGCCGGCGACCGGCGTGGCATCATCTACGTTCAGGGCGAGAAGGTCGCGAACGTCCCCGAGGCCGAGATCCTCGACAGACTTCTCCAGGAATGCAAGACCTTCGAGGCGAGGGTCGAGGCCGGCGAGATCGAGCTCGGGCAGAAGGTGGTCGATATCGTCCCGCCCGATCCGATCGGCGAACTGGGCTCCGGGGTCGAAAAGATCCGCTCCGGACTCGTCGAACGGGTCACGATCGAGGGTGGAAGGCCGGATTGATCGTCCACGGCGTCGATCGCCGATGTAGCATTCGAATCCGACGGAACCGGCGGCCCGGCCGCTGCGGAGCGTAGTTCGCTCCCCGGGCCCTTCCGGCCGCGGACGCCGTCGAACCGATCTCCGGGCCCCGAAGGACCTCTTCCGATGACCACCAGATCTCTCCGACCAGCCGCGATGCGCCGGATCCCGAACCTCGACGGACGTGGATTCACCATCGTCGAGGTCCTCACCGTGGTGGGCATCATCGCGGTGCTGATGGGTCTCATCCTCGCCGGCCTGCAGGCCGCGGGGCGGACGAGCCGGCAGACCCGCGAACTGAACACGCTGCGACAGCTGCACCTCGGCTGGTCGAGCTACGCGGCCAGCAACAACGACTACGTGATGCCCGGCTACCTCGACGAGGCCGCGCAGGCCCAGTGGAAGGTCCGCTATCGATACGTGGTCGAGGGCCGCGTCGACCCCGCCATCGCCCAGACCTATCCGTGGCGACTGCTTCCGTATCTCGACTGGGGCTACGAGTCGATGATCGGCTATCTCGATTCAGAAGCCATCGACAACGTTCCTTCCAAGGGAAAGACCGGCGTCATCGAACCGGAGGCCCTGCAGGTCGCCGATCAACCCTGGTTCGGCTACAACGCGTTCTACATCGGCGGCTGGTGGGAGCAGAACGATGCGACCGGCAGCGTGCAGTGCCGATTCTCGAATTCGGAATGGCAGCAGACCTCCGGTGGGACCAACACCATCCCGACCAAGGGCAAGCTCGTGCTTCGAAGCATCGGCCGCGCCACCCAGGCGAGCTCGCTGATCCTCTTCGGAACCTCGACCTTCCGCGGCCCCGGCATCTACACCGAACAGGACGACCGGCTCGCCGGCGCCGCCTGGATCACCCCGCCGATCCTCGCCGACCAGACCATCTGGGGCTCCATCACCGGCAGCGAACGCATCGAGGTCTTCAGCGCCCAGGCGATCCCCTACCGACGCCAGCGAGCGATCACCATCGTGCACGTCGACGGCAGCGCCCGGAGCGAGAGCATCGGCAACCTGATCGACCAGCAGCGATGGGTCAACGCCGCCCACGACGGCGCCGGTGATCCCACTCGTTTCATGCACACGCCGGATTGATCCCGGTCGATCGGGCGACCGATCGTCCGGTCATCCGATCATCCGATTGCGGTGATCTCGAGTGACGCGACGGTCACGTCGTCGGAATAGGCCTCGCCCCCCGCGAACTCCCGGAGCGCGTTCATGACGCGTTCCACGTCCTCCGCGACGGTGACGCTCCCTCGGAGGGCGGTCTGCGTCCGTTCGACGCCGAACTGCTCGCCGGTCGAATCCGGTTCCTCCGCCACGCCATCCGAGTAGAGCACGATCCGGTCCCCCACCCGGAGCTCGTGCTCGGTCATCCCGAAGGGGATGCCTCGCACCGCACCGACCGGAGGCCCGCCGTCGGACTCGATGACGGTGGACTCGCCACCGCGGATGAGCAGGGCGTAGCCGTGGCCGGCGTCGACGGTGCGGAGACGGCCGGTGGAGGTGTCGATCTCCGCCAGGAACAGGGTGCTGAACTCGTTCGCCGCGGTCCGCGACTCGATGAAGTCGTTGAGTCGATCGATCGCCGCGGAGGGGACTTCGTTCGCGTTGAAATACGCCGCGAGCGACGCCTGGATGACCGCCATCAGCATGCCCGCCGCGGCCCCCTTGCCGGCGACGTCGCCGAGGAAGAACGCGATGCGTCCGTCCGGGACGTTGGTGAATCCGAAGAGGTCGCCCGCGACCACGCGCCCCGGACGCGCGTGCATCGAGTAGCGGACGTTCCCGACCTCGCCGTCCGGCGCGGGCATGATGCGTTCCTGAACGCTTCGCGCCGCCTGGATCTCCTGTTCGAGACTCTCCTGACGCCGCTCGAGTTCCTTCCGCTGCAGGTTCCCGAGGGCGAGCCCGTGGAGCCGGGCGATCGCGGCGCAGTAGGCGGCGTCGTCCGCGGCGTCGGCACTGGAGTCCGTCGCATCGAGGTAGAGCAGGCAGTCGATGACGGCACCCGACCGGACCGGCGTGCAGATCGCGGACTGGACGCCGCCCGCGACGATGCTCACCGCCTCGGAGAGGTCCTGCTCGCTGGAGAGTCGTACCGTCTTTCCAGTCCGCGCGCCGGCGATCAGCGTTCGACTGAACGGCGGGTCGTCGGACGCCCGGCCGAGAACGCCGACGACCTCGATCCGATCATCCTCGTCGATCGGCCGCAGGATCGCGGCCCGCGCAAATCCCGTGCCGTCGAGCAGGATCTCGAGCACGCACTCGACGAGCTCCTCCTGGTCCCTGGCCTCGCTGATCGCACCCGCCCGATCCATCAGGAGCTCGAGCCGACGAGCTGCGAGCTGGTTGAGCTCGCGATTGGAGATCTGTTCGACCTGCCCATCGTCGCCGGAGGCGTCGTCGAGCTCGACGATCGCGCCGTCACCGACGTCCTCGCCGCCGGCGAGCTGCACCCGGTAGTCGTGCGGCGGAAAAGCGAGGCGATCGCCGTGACCGACCTGCACCACGGTCCCGGTCTCGATCTGCTGGCCGTTGAGATAGGTGCCGTGACGACTGCCCACGTCGAGCAGCAGGCAGCGGTCTTCCTCGAACCGGATCTGGGCGTGCCGACGGGAGACCGACGGATACGGAAGCACGATCTCCGACTCGGGATCACGGCCGATCCGCAGGGGCTTTTCGCCGTCGAAGGCGAAGGGACCGGCCAGTTCCGGATCGAGCGGGACGAGTTCGAACCGCGGATTCGCATCGCTCACGGAGTCTTCCTTCGATCGGCTGCTAGTCCGGTGATCGCCGCGGTCGCGAGCGACTCGAGTCGACCGAGGGCGCGTTCCTGGCGGCCCCGGAAGAGCATGTACGGGAAGAGGGCCACCAGCGCCACGACGAGTCCCGCGGCGGTCGTGATCAGGGCTTCGGCGATCCCGCCCGAGACCTGGTTGGGGTCGGTGATGGTCGCGTCCCCACCGAGAAGTTCGAAGCTTCGGATGATCCCGATCACCGTGCCGAGGATGCCGAGCATCGGGGCGGCGGTCACGATGGTCGAGAGCAGAAGCAGTCCCCGCTCGAATCGCGGCCGAACCTCCTCCGAAAGGACCGCCACCGTCGCTTCGTCGACCCCCTCCTCATGTTCCACGACGTCCCGGGCGAGATCGGAATACGGCGAACCGTCCCCCGTCACCAGTCCAGTGACCTTCGGAACGTCACCACGACGAAGGGCTTCGGCGAGGGCCCGGTAGCGGCCCCGGCCGCGACGCGAATCCAGGCGACCCCAGAACACGGCTCGCTCCAGCACCACGGAGACGGTCAGGATGCTCAGGAAGAGCAAGGGCCACATGACGAGGCCGCCGCGAGCCATGAAGTCGAGAATCGAATCGATGGAGTCCATCTCCGGATGATACGGGCTCCTCGATTCCGACCGGGAGTCGGCGGCGTGGACGGTTATGCTCTCTCCATGGCCGCTTCCGCTCCACTCCCCACCCCGGACCGAACCCACGCCATGCAGGACGACCTGGTCGAACGGATCGACGCCGCGCTCGAACGCGCGATCTCCGCCCGGAAGCTCGCCCCCGCGATCGACGAGGCCGCCCGCTACGCGGTCCTCGGCGGCGGCAAGCGCCTCCGCCCGATCCTCGCCCTGCGTGCCTGCCTCGCCGCCGGTGGCGAGGTCGAAGATGCGATTCCCGCCGCGATCGCGCTCGAGTGCATCCATGCCTTCAGCCTCGTCCATGACGACCTGCCCGCCCTCGACGACGACGATCTCCGACGCGGCCGACCGACGGTCCACCGGGCGTTCAACGAAAGCGTCGCGATCCTCGCCGGCGACGCCCTGCAGTGCATCGCGGTGGAGATCGCCGCGGAAAGCCCGCGCAATCCCCTGGCGATCCTCCGCGAAGTCCTCGTCGGGACGCGGCTGATGATCGACGGACAGTCCTACGACACCGAGGGCGTCTTTCCCGACGAGGTCCGGGAGGAGGAGGACCGACTTCGCCTGATCCACCGGCTGAAGACCGGGGCCCTGATCCGGGCGGCCTGCCGATGCGGTGGCCTCGCCGCCGAGGCCGACGCAGAAACCCTCGAACGCCTCGACCGCTTCGGCACCGCGATCGGCCTGATGTTCCAGATCGTCGACGACGTGCTCGACGAAACCCAGTCGACCGAGCACCTCGGGAAGACCGGGGGCAAGGACCGCGCCAGCGGCAAGCGGACCTTCCCCTCGATTCTCGGACTCGATGCGAGTCGGACCGAGATCCGATCCCTCGCCGATGAGGCGTCGTCGTCGCTCGACGGGCTCGATCCGGAGGGTTCGAAACCCCTGCGGGACCTCGTCGCGATGCTGGCGGTTCGAACCCGCTGAAACCGGAATCAGGGCCCGTCGAAGCCGTTTTCAGGGGTGTTGATCGTTACACTGGTAGTGATCGCTGATCCTCGCACGCCCCCCTCGGAACGAACGAATGGACCTCGAACTGCTTTCCGGCATCCGAACGCCTCAGGACCTGAAGCGGATTCCGATCGACCGGCTTCCCGAGCTGGCCGCGGAGATGCGCTGGGCGATCTGCAACCAGATCCGGAAGAGCGGCGGCCACCTCGCACCGAACCTGGGCGTGGTCGAGCTCACCATCGCGATGCACTACGTGTTCGATTTCGGACATGACCGACTCCTCTTCGACGTCGGCCACCAGTGCTACCCCCACAAGCTCCTGACCGGTCGGCTCCCGATGCTCGAGGGCCTTCGCACCCGATCCGGCATGTCCGGCTTCCCCGAACCGCGGGAGAGCGACTACGACCTCTTCGCCGTCGGCCACGCCGGCACCGCGATCTCCACCGCGGTCGGCATGGCGCGGGGCGACACCGTCAACGGCGAGGGCTGGACCGAAGAGAATCAGGACGGCCGACGCGTGGTCTCGATCATCGGCGACGCCTCGATCGTCAACGGCCTGGCGATGGAAGGGCTCAACAACGCCGGCACCCTCGGCCGCCAGTTCCTGGTGGTGCTCAACGACAACGGCATGTCGATCGCGAAGCCCCAGGGCGCGGTGGCGGCGTACTTCGACCGCGTCCGGCTCAGCAACTCCTACGGCGGCTTCAAGAAGGCGGCCAAGGAGATCGCCCGGCACATCCCAGGCGGCGAGACCCTTTCGGATCTCTACCACCGCATGGGCGAGATGAGCAAGGCGATGATCTCCGAAGACACCTGGTTCGAGAAGTTCAACATCGTCACCGTCGGTCCCGCCGACGGTCACGATCTCCCGACGCTCATCGACCTCTTCAACGAGGCCGCCCGCTTCGACCGACCGATGGTCCTGCACGTCAAGACCGTGAAGGGCAAGGGCTACGCGTTCAGCGAGGGGGACGCCACCGCGTTCCATTCCCCGGGCGCCTTCGAGGTCGTCGACCAGCCCGAGGACGACACCCTCGAACGAGAGGGCTGCCGCGTCGAGATCAAGAAGTCCGGCCGGTCCTTCACCGCGGCCTTCGCCGACGGGATGACCGACCTGATGTCGCGGGATTCCAAGGTCGTCGCCTGCACCGCGGCGATGCCCGACGGCACCGGCCTCACCAAGGCGATGGAAGCGTTCCCCGACCGCACCTGGGACACCGGCATCTGCGAGAGCCACGCGATGGACATGATGGCGGGCATGGCGAAGACCGGGCTTCGACCGTTCTTCGCGGTGTACTCGACCTTCCTCCAGCGGGCCTTCGACCAGGCCTTCCAGGAGGTCTCCCTGCAGGGCCTCGCGGTCCGCCTCTGCCTCGACCGCGCCGGCTACGTCGGCGGCGACGGCGCCGTCCACCACGGCTTCTGCGACGTCAGCCTGCTCACGCCCCTCCCCAGGGCCGCGATCACCGCGGCCATGGACGAACCGTCCCTCCGGGCGGCGCTCGACTTCATGGCGGGCTATGACACGGGCCTCTCCGCGGTCCGTTATCCCCGCGACAAGGTGAGCGATCGATTCGCCGCCGAACCCTGCCCGCCGTTCGAACTCGGCAAGGCCCGCCCGCTGGTCGAGGTCGACCAGCCGCACGTGGCGATCCTCGGCTTCGGCACCATGGCCATCACCGGCATGGAGATCCGCGACCAGCTCGGCGACGAGTACGCGGCGAGCGTCTACGACGCCCGGTTCGCCAAGCCCGTCGACGAGGCCCTGCTCGCCGACCTGCTCGGCCGGGGGATCCCCGTCTTCACGATCGAGGATCATTCGGTGAAGGGCGGCTTCGGCACCCAGGTGCTGGAGGCGGCGAATCGGCTCGGCCTCGACACCCGACTGGTGACGGTCTGCGGCATGCCCGACGACTGGGTCTATCAGGGCGGTCGCGACGAGCAGCTCGCCGAAGTCGGTCTCGACGCCACCAGCATCGCCCGCTGCATCCGCACCCGACTCGCCGAGGGCACCACCTCGGCCCCGGCGACCGACCCGTCCCCCGCGGCCCGTTCCAGGGTCCCGGGTGCCTGACCACCCCGTGTCTCCACGCACCCTCGTGCTCTTCGACATCGACGCGACGCTCCTGGCCACCCAGGATGCGGGCGTGGTCGCGTACGAAGTCGCCGGCGCAAAGGTCTTCGGGGTCCAGTTCTCCTTCGTCGACGTCCCGCTCCACGGCCGGCTCGACTCCGAGAACTACGCCGACGCGGTCCGCCGGCACGGACTCGGGATCGATCACCACGAACACGCCGACACCTTCCGCGCGGCGTATGCGACCGCCCTCGAGCAGATCGCGAAGGACCGCGGCGGCTTCGAGGCGTGCCCGGAGATCGAGACGCTTCTGGAACACCTGGCCGACCGGCCCGACGTCGAAGTGGGACTGCTCACCGGCAACTGGGAGGACACCGGCCGCTTCAAGATCCGGGCCGCGAACCTCGACGACGCGGTCTTCCGGTGCAACGCCTTCGCCGATCACGGCGAGCACCGCGACGAACTGGTGCCGGTCGCGCGATCGACCTTCGAAGCGATGCACGGCCGCGAACCCGACCGCATCGTGGTGATCGGCGACACGCCCCGGGACGTGCAATGCGCGAAGGCCGGCGACGCTGAATCGATCGCGGTCGCGACCGGCGTGTTCGACGCCGCGGCGTTGCGGGCGACCGACGCGGACCTGGTGGTCGAGACGCTCGCCCTGACCACCGAACTGCGACGATTCCTCGACGCTTGAGGCCGGCCCCCGCCGTGGCGGTCACCCGCCGTCGGTCCCCACCGAGCGTCTCGACGTCGTGTTCCGGTGCACGCGATGGCAGGCGCGGCACTCGCTGGAGATTCGACCGAGAATCGCCGTCGCTTCCTCCGGGCTTCGCGTCTTCAGCGCCGTCTCGAGCGTCGTGGCGAGTTCGATGGACCGCGTTAGCGTCATCGGCGGCGAGGCGCCCGTCGTCCCGTCCGGGGAAGACCCCATCGGCAGATGCGACATGCTCCGGAACCGTTCGGTGAGGATTCCCGCCTCGACGACCGAATCGAGGTCCGGGTGCGTCGGCGGCGTCCGCCAGTCGTGCTTCGCCAGCAGGCGGAGCCGATCGTGGATGCGATCGAGGTCGGCCATTCCACCCGCGAGATCGGACACGATCGCGACCGACCGGAGTTCCGCCGGATCCACCGCGTCGATGACCGAGGCCGGCTCGGCCTTCGCCTCCGCCACCGCCGCATGAAGTCCGGGGTAGTCCCGGCTGGTGCCGATCACTTCGAGGATCCGTCGGCCCCGGGACGCATCGATCCGCCCGAGCGCCCGAAGTCCCACCGCCGCCGCGGCCGGCGCCCGATGCCGCCCGTGATGACAGTGCAGGTAGACGAGCCCGTCGGCCTCGCGGATCGCCCGGGCCAGGAGGCGTGTGGTCCGCTGGTCGATGCCGTCGTAGCCGACCGGCAGGTGGATGTACCGGATCCCGCGTTCCGTCGCCATCGCCACGTCGGGCCGGGCGGCATCGACCGAGATGATCGTCCGGACGCCGGCCTTCTCGAGGGACTCGAACCCCGCCGGCGTCGGCGCTCCACCGGTCAGCAGGCGGGGATGGATCTCATGAACGAGGGGGAGCCCACGATGGGACTTCGGCGTGACGTCCGGAACCACCGTCGCCACCCGGGGCTGCGACGGCGGCGGTGGCTCGCCACCCGTGCCCGGCGGCGCGGCACCGAAGAGCGTGCCGAGGCTCAGCAGCAGGATGGTCGAATGACGGCTCATGACGACGTCCCGGACGGTAGGCGACGACCGGCCCGCGGCCCGGTGTCCAAATCCAAAAAGAAGGTGGACCGCCATCGACGAGCGCCGAAGACGGTCCACCAGAGCGGGCGAGGAGGCTCGAACTCCCGACATTCAGCTTGGAAGGCTGACGCTCTACCAACTGAGCTACACCCGCGTATCCAAAAACCACCTTTTTCGGCGGACCTTGGCGGGTGAGTATAGCCCTTCCCGGACACGAGTAACAAGGTGACCAGTTCGGAATCTCTCATGGCCAGTAGACCCACCGCCCCCACGATCAGGACGCCCGCCCCACCGACGCCCCGGCCGCGACGATCACGGGCCGAACGAAAAGCCCGCCCCGACGCGTGGTCGAGGCGGGCGAGTGTGTTTGCGTGCGGCGCGCTCGAAGCCGATCAGGGGCAGGTGGCGCCCCAGAAGCTCAGGATGTAGGCCAGGTCCGCCCCGTCGACCGTGCCGTCGCCGTTGATGTCCGAGCCCGTGCAACCGAGGTTGTCCACGCCGATCTGGTTCCGCAGCAGGGCGAAGTCCGCGGCGTCGACGTCGCCGTCGCAATCCAGGTCGCCCGCGAGGGTCGTGTCCACGACGCCGCAGCCACAGTTCCCGGGCTCGGTCTTGTCGGGGTCGTCGGGGCAGTTGTCGCACGCATCCGGGGTGCCGTCGCTGTCCGCATCGGCGGTGTCGTCACCGTTTGAGCAGACGTCCCAAACGTCCGGGATCCCGTCTTTGTCGGCATCGGCACATGAAGCATCGATGAAGGTGTTCCCACTGCTCGAGCCGTCGATCGCTTGCCCGCTGATGCTGTTGAACCCGGAGGCGTCGAAGTTGCCGCAGAAGTTGCAATCGATCAGGGTCGGATTGTCATACCCGTCATTCCGGTTATACATCCCGCCGCCCTCGGAGTTGGCCGAGTTGCCCGTGAACGTGCAGTTGGACAGGGTCATGTATTCGCTCGAATCGTTGTACATCCCGCCGCCGTCGTCAGAAGCCGTGTTGTTCGAGAACGTGCAGTCGTTCAGGATCGGGCCGCTGTAGTTTGAGTTGTACATCCCGCCACCGTCGTCAGAAGCCGTGTTGTTCGTGAACGTGCAGCCGGTCAGGGTCGGAAGGGCGACATCAATGTTTGCCATCCCGCCGCCGTCGCCGCCCGAGTTGCTCGTGAACGTGCAGTTGATCAGGGTCGGACTGCAATCCTGGTTGTGCATCCCGCCCCCGTAGCGAGAAGCCGTGTTGTCCGTGAACGTGCAGTTGGTCACGGTCGAGTTGCTGCTGTTTGTGTTGTACATCCCGCCGCCGTCGTCAGAAGCCGTGTTGTTCGTGAACGTGCAGTTGGTCAGGGTCGGACTGCTGTCGTCGTGGTTCTTCATCCCGGCGCCGCTGCGACCAGCCGTGTTGTTCGTGAACGTACAGCCGGTCACGGTCGGGTTGCTATTGGAGTAGTTGTACATCCCGCCCCCGTAGCCAGAAGCCGTGTTGTTCGTGAACGTGCAGTTGGTCACGGTCGGGCTGCTGGAGTCGTTCCACATCCCGGCGCCGCCGGAGCTGGTTCCGGAGACGTACCCGTTCTGGATCACCAGGTTTTCGAACACCGTCGCACTGGTCTCGCCGCTCTGGCAGATCAGCACCCGGACGCCGCTGGTCCCATCCACGGGGTTCCCACCGTCGAGGATGCTGGTCGGATCGCCGTCGCCGTCCACCGTGCCCAGAATCGTCACCGCTTTGCCGCCCGGGTCGAGGGTGGTCGTGATGTCATACTGGCCCGCCGCCAGTTGGATCGTGTCGCCGGTGCTGGCGTTGTCGATCACGGACTGGATGTCGCCGTTCACCTCGACGTAGTGGATATTGCCGGCGGCGGCGGTCGTGGGAGAAAACCACGCCAGCAGGCAGAAGGCGAGCAGTGACGTCGCCACGCGGAAGGATAGGACTCGGTTCATGTTCATCTCGTTCATCTCAGTATCTCGCTCGTACGGAATGGTCGGGTTGTCGGGTTGTCGTGCTTGCTCGTTGCCGCCGCGGGCGAATTCT
>Ga0315320_10002749_pt1 | contig 14485 bp, 18 predicted proteins | sample M140m21515metaG_FD_203458 | JGI IMG/M metagenome (GOLD analysis project Ga0315320, IMG submission 203458) | Ammonia-oxidizing marine archaeal communities from Monterey Bay, California, United States - M1 40m 21515 | ecosystem: Environmental > Aquatic > Marine > Coastal | place: USA: California... | reverse complement strand
GTGTGCGCCGCCCTGACTTTACCCGTGAAGAGTATGCAACGCTTATACGCAAGTTACCTAGCTGGATTGATGCAGGGCGAGAGGGCAAATCTCGCGATATGCGGCACTTGCTGCGTGACTACATTCTCATTCTTGCCAACACAGGCATGCGGCATGGCACAGAAGCAGAGAACCTATGCTGGAAGCATATCAGTCTATTTGAAGACAAGGGCCTAAAATACCTTGAGATGAGCGTAACGGGTAAAACAGGACGCCGCGATATCATCTGTAGGGCAGGTACCATAAACTATCTCAAGCGCATTCAAAGCAGATGCCCTGATATAGCTGATATGAGCTTTGAGCAGCTGATCAAATCAAAGCTAGATGCACCTGTGTTTAAACTTCCTGATGGCACCGCCAGCGCAAACCTGCGTCAGACATTCAAGATATTTATGAAAGACACTGGACTGTTGACCTGTCCTCGTACGGGCCAAGATCGCACGCTGTATAGCTTGCGCCATACTTATGCGACGTTCTCACTGCTAAATGATGGAATGGACGTACATACTCTGGCTGTCCAAATGGGTACGTCTATTTTGATGATTGAGCGCCATTACAGCCATCTCACGCCGCGCCTGAAGAAAGAGATGCTCACGGGCAAGCGGTATGACACCCCTCATAAAGACTACACCGCTGATCTTTCCAACGGTTTTGCCGTCACAGATGAAGATTTGCAGCGCGCAATTGATGATGTGGAGATTGAAGAAAAGCTTCCCAACGAACCAAAAGCAACTGCTGTGGCCAAGTCTGGCTTGAAGCCCAGTGCAAATTCGAGCAGCGATACAAACGACAAGAGTACGCAGGTCAGCTTAAAAGCGTTGGATATGCTCAGCAGTGGAGCTTTATCAGAAAAGTCTGCCCTTGCAGCAATCGGAACACATCAAAACGCCTACAGTGTTGCGCCAGACGTACGCATCAAGGCGCTTGAACTGGTTGAAGAGGGCAAGCTGTCAGAAAGAGGACTTATTGAAGTTTTAGGCGTTTAGGCAGTTATATGCAGGGCTTAATGCTGAAAGCGCTCCACCGCTTCACTCAACTTCTTAGAGTTCACATCTATGTACCTCGTTGTGAAAACTGACTATGTTTCAGTAACCAACATTAAGGTTTTAATATGGATGTAGTTATTATTGGTGCTGGCCTTTCCGGACTTACCGCAGCCGTAACATTGCAAGAAGCGGGCATCAGCGTGCAGGTGCTGGAAGCAGATGCACAAATAGGAGGTCGCATCCGCTCAGTACGTGATGGTGCCAGCACTCAAGCCGTTGCTGATCTAGGCCCAACTTGGGTCTGGCCAAAATATCAACCCGTTGTGGCTCGTTGGCTGAGTAAGCTTGATATCAAGACGTTTGATCAATTTAACGAAGGTAACGCAGTAATCACAGGCTATGGGCCAGAACCGTTCTATCAACGGCTGCCTGGACAAGATGGAATGGTTCGTATCGTTGGTGGATCAACGACTTTGATAGATACTCTTGCTGAGCGGCTTGGCTCGAGCAACATACGTACGGGTGCTGTAGTTGCTGAGCTTTGTGAAGAAGGACAAGAGTGCATAAACATACGTCTGGATTCAGGAGAAATGATCACTGCGCAAAGAGTGATTGTGGCAGCTCCGCTACGTGTCGTTGCCACAACTATCCGTATGCCGTGGGCACCACCAAGCCTGATCAAGGCTATGCGAGAAACACCAACTTGGATGAGCAGTCATGCAAAGGCGGTCGTTATTTATGACAGGCCCTTTTGGAGAGATGCTGGATTATCTGGCCGGATAGCCAGTCAAACTGGACCTCTTGTCGAAGTCCATGATCACACATGTGCAGAAATGCAGCCGGGAGTGCTGTTTGGCTTTGTAGGGTGGTCGCCAGAACAACGGCAATTATCGCCAGACCAATTAAGACAGGAAATTTTAGCCCAACTTTCAGATTGCTTTGGTAAAGCTGCAGCTAAACCCTTGGAACTGGTAATTCAAGACTGGGCCACTAACCCACGTATTGTGACTGAGCTAGATCTGTCACAATCTGTAAATCATCCTGAAGTTGGGCCAAATAATCTGAGGGAGGAATACCTCGATGGTCGAGTGCAATTTGCAGTGAGCGAGGTTTCTGAACGCAGTCCCGGTCTCATTGAAGGCGCTTTGGCTATTGGCGAGAAAACGGCATTTGATTTTCTCGAAACTGTTGTGTGAAGGTTAATATTTACAGGCTTTACCTAGTAAATACATTGGTGTTCGAGTGGGTGCGCAATACTACCCAAAATAGATTTGCAAGCTTTCGCGGCCGAGTAAGCATCAAGTAAGTCTGGGCTCTTAGTTGCCATTCGCGGCACCTTGTCCAAAGGTCTGCTAACGCCTAATTGCTAAAGCAACTCCACTGCTTCACTTAATTGCTCAGAGTTCACATCTATGTACCTCTGTGTCGTGGATATATGGGAATGTCCGGCAAGCGCTGCCAGCAAGCGTACACCAACTCCCTTGTTTGCCAAACGGGTAATGTACGTCCTGCGACCTGAATGACTTGAGGCGTCCTTGAGACCAATTGCTTTGTATATGTCTAAGAACAGCTGGCACATTGTGTTGGCCGAGAAGTGACCGCCCTTTTGACTGGCAAACAGCGGACGCTGTGGATCTGCGAGGCGTATATAATCACCATACTCGCGGAGAGCCTTACGTAATCGCTGATTGAGATACACCGTGCGTGTTTGCCCACCTTTGCTCTGCTGTGCGCTTAGGATGAACTGTGTGCGAACAGCACCGTCCTCATCAAACACGTTGCCCACTGTGAGTGCTGCGATTTCCTTGGCTCGGAGCCCTGCGTAGAAACTAACCAGTATAATGGTCTCATCACGAATTGGATGACGTCTGCTGCGGCAGTAGTGTATAACCCTGCGCAGTTGGGCTTCATTCAGTGTTTGTGCCTGGCGCATTGCAAAATCCCCTCAAAATCTAACGTTATGCTAGCTTTGAATATAAAGTCTGAGGTATTGGTCTTCCTACCGAAAAGACGCCTCGCCTGAATCTTATATTTTTCAATGAGTTAAGCTTAAACCTCATACTATGTGTGTTATATGAGGTTTTAGGCTGTGTGATTGAGCTCAGGTTAATATCAGCGGTCAAAGCGTTGCCACTTTGCTGGCTATAACTGTCTCCTCGACGAGATCGATTAAATCACGCGCAGTGCCATTAAAGCTTTGCAGCATTTGGGTCACATCCTGTTTCGTTGGATTTAGGCCTTCCGCCTGCAGCATACTTAATACACGTGGAACCCAATCGGTGTTTGAGGGAGGATCTATGTCCAGCACTCGAAAACGTGACAGCATCGCTCCCATCATTCGGTTTTTATGGTTGGTCGTTGCTAAAAAACGGATCAGGTGGCGTTTGGTGTCCATAAACTCACGAAACTTTGGCTGCACACTGCGCAGATCCATCTCGTCAATCTCATTGATGACAATCAGCGCCTTGTCCGAGTTGCCAAACATTTGATAGTTCACTTCGGCCATAATCTTATCTTCAAAGTCTTTCCCGAGGCTTGCGGCGTTGTATTCCCAACGCATGCAGTGGCCCTGTGCGCGCAGAAAATGATTTTGCGCTATCACGCGCGCGGCTTCTGTTTTGCCTGCGCCGGGTGGGCCAGCCAACAATAAAGGTTTTGCGGGTGGTTGATCGCAGTACGATTTGATCACAGCCGCATTCAGCGGGTTGGCAATGACCAAATCGGCAAAAGTATGCGGGAGATGTTTGAGGTCAAATGACATCCTCAGATCCTTTCAGTGAGTTTGGAGATCTATGGGACAGCGTGATGCTGCCCCATAGGTTGGCATAAATTAGCCATAGACATGGCTTGCAGCGCCGTTTGTGTAAGTGGCGTCACCCGATGCCGATATCGTGGTGTTAGGGCCTACGCGGATCATCTTAGAGGCGAACTCTTTTACGTCGCGTGCGCGCTTACTGGCAAGATCGCCTGCATCAAGCTTGGCGAGGCTTTCTTGAGCGCGCTCATCAAGGTCTTTGCCGGAGGATACAAGAACAGCGTCGATGATGCCTGCTTCATTGCAACCATAAACAATAGTACCCGTGCCGTTGTCATTGCAGCGTACCAGGGCAACGGCATAGTCCTCCTCGTAGTCGGTGTTTGGTTGGATAAAAGTTGGCAGATCAAACGTTGATACACCAACCTGCACTTCTTGCAGCCCCTCTAGGGCAAGCTTTTTGAAGTCTTCTTTGGACATGGCAGTTGATTTTGTCGACGTGGACACACGGCGCACTTCTTCTATACCACCACATTCCTGCACATAACTGGTGAAGCTTTGATCAGGGCTCTTCATGTCATGAGCAATAGCAACTACGCGGGCGTAGGCCTCTTCACGGCGTCCTTGGTTTGCAAACACATAGCGGATCACTTTGAGCGCCAAGCTGGTGTTGGCTTGGGTTTTAACTTCAAGGTCCGTTAGCAAAGCTGCAAACGCACGGCGCTTGCCAACTTCCGTTTTGAGCTCAGCATAGAGCGCGTACACGCTTTCGAGGATCGCGTATAGCTCATCGTTAGATGCGCGCAGCGTGCCTTCTTCCCAAGTTGCGCGTGCTGTGTGCATAGCATCAAGGCGCTTGTGGATATCAGTTTTAATTTGAGTTTGAACAGACATAGTTCTTCCTTTCAATTGAGGTCTGCAGTGTTGTGCAAACCGTTGATTAAAAGCCCGCCGCCAATGAATATTGCCATCGGCAGGAGATGGGCCACAGCATTAAAGTGTTATGCTGAGACTCGTATAATCGTGGATCCGCCCTAGTTTTTGAGTCCAAACGCCTGAAACGGAGATGGAGTCATGCCCAACGACTGGGCCAATGAAAACGCGGAAGCACTCAGCTTTGTTACTGCTCCGCCTAACAATGCAGAACTTGCGCACACTCGCTTCAAAGGCAGCCGAAATCTGCCTTATAAGGATGCTGAGCCATATAAATCTTCGCTTTATTATTGGTGGTGGGCATTTTTAAAGCGCAACACAGATTATAGGCAAACATGCCAAAAATGCGGCACAGGCAAACTGACACGTCTGTATAGAGACTTTGGCAATATTTTTGAGGGAACTTTTTTAGAATGGTGGAGGGGCCACAAGACACTGTTTGCAGAACAGCGCAGTTTGAAAGCAAGCGGCGAAAATGATCACAACATAATATATCATATTGATCCCTATCGCCCACTTCACCATATCCAAGAGGAGATAAAAGCACTCCACATGCGCGCACACGCAATCATGCCTAGGCTAGGCTCTAGGTCCAACTCAACTGCCGAATATCCAATTTACACAAATGTTTCCGCTCATACCCTACACCGCGTCTTAACTATATGGGACCTAAAGCAAACAAAACCCAACGATAGCGCTTATGATCTAGGCATATTGGCAGGGCTACGCCCGAACTTGATGCCTGCGTCCAAATACGGCGCCAAACGCACGCTAAAAGCACTTGAGATTGAGCGCCATAACCGGCGCGCACGCATCAGCATATCCAATCAAACCAACCGATATTTGCGAACTGCGGCGCAATACATTGAGAATGTTGGGCTTGGTGAATTCCCTAAAGCGCTGCGTCGTTGATATTTTTATATTGATTTTATTTACAAATAATCCAAACACGCTGTTTGAAAACGCCATGTTTGAGTTTTTTGTCAAACACGCTGTTTGCAACAGGAGTGTTTGGTCAATTGTAAATAAACGCCGTGTTAACACGGCATGTTCAAACAGCGTGTTTGCTCCCAACCTTACTAACTCGACAGACTTGCAGTGCTCACTTTGTGGAGGGCAGAATTGCTGTGTTTGTGTCGAGATGATCTGTGTTTGGCTTCAATATTCCTCCGCCAACATAATAGTGAGTATGCGTGCTGTAACTGTTGGATCACTTGGATCTGGTGAATGCATCTGAAGATCAATGTCGTAGTAATCGATCTTCCAAAAGATGGTGTTTTCACCAAGTTGAATTGAACCGAAGTCATGCTCGAGGAACGGGTCGTTTATGGGCGTGAAATCGTTGTATTTGCGTACCTCGTTCAGAATGTGGTCGACATCACACTTGCCCAGCTGGGCAACAGCTTGAGTGACGATCACACGACACTCCCTGAATGTTTGACGTGCTCGATCATTAAGTGCTGCTATTTTAGCTGTGGTAGCGTCAGGCATGTGCTGCAGCTTTGGCAGCGCCTGGTTTGAGTGCGGGTTTGCGCTCTGCCACTTGCGTAATGGCTGTATCCAATTCCCCAGCCTCCGCAGCATTAAGCAAGGTATCAAGAACCCCAAGCACGTCAGCCAATGACTTCACAAACACCGCATTGTTGGTGCCATCAGCTGTGATCACCCGCGCACCATAACGGCACTGCACATACCACCCGCCATCTTGTTCAAAGAACCAAGGCCGAATGCGACGGTGCGTTTTGACCAGCACACGTTCACCCATGTCATTGGTCATCCACTTGTCGCGCTCAACTAGATGATCTTGTTTCTTGAGTGTGGCGGCTTGCACCAGCTTTTGCTCTTTAAGTCCTGCTACGAGCTTGTCACGTCGCGCAATAATGGGATCGCGCTTCACACTACGATCAACTGTTTTAAATGTAAGTTTTGTGAGATGTGTCATGTGCGCTCCTTGCTGTTTGTCTACAGCTAAAGCGTATGTTCACTTTGATGTTTGGGCTACCGAAAAGACAGTCAAGTATATGAATTTGTGTATTAATATGAAATTTTAGGTGATTGCGTATATACGTGCAGTGTTGATCATATGTGTTCGCGCTTAATGATTGGTGTATAAAAAGAAGCGCACGCACACCGACCCTACGCCCATAAAAAAGCGTCTAACGGTTGCTCCGCTGACGCTGTGTTTGCTGTATAACTTCAACTGTGTTTGATCATCTTTGTTTGAGCGTTTGTTGATCGTCTGTGTTTGAACATCTTTGCTTTGTGAAGTCTGTTTGAACAACTGCTCGAACAACTGCTCGTGAACAAGGATGTGCCAAGGTTTTGAACCTACGACATTACAGTGTTAAAACTGCTTAGGTGTTTGCTGCGCGAAGGGGCTTAGCCACGCTTCATCATCTGCAAATCACCGCTTGCCTCATATTGTGCCTTTTGTGTGTGTAATGCCTGTTGCGCTTGCCTAAGCCAGAGTGGGCTGGCTGCCCGTGTAATGCGATGTGCCTGTTGGTCATGATGATACTGTGCCATCGTATCAACCGGTGTTCTGTCCCAACACAGTTCATCTAGCAGCGTGCCACTGCCCATGCGCCAGTATTCGTGTGTTACGTAACTGGCCACTGCGGCACGGTCCTGCACTGGCATGACCCAGTTCTTAGCCAAAGACGCTGTTTGAGTATGGTGCTGCGCCCACACGGCATTGAGAACACAGCACATATGATCCACGTCAAGGATTGGAGCCTGCAGCGCAAAGTGGATGTGGTAGTTCTCAGTATCACCACCTTCGTGTGCAAAGCACCAGCGCGGCACGCGCATGTTCTGACGCTCAGCAGCTTTGCCAAACATCAAACGGTCTATCTTGTTCCAGTAGCTGCGTAGGAGTTTATCAGCGCTGTCGCGACCAATAGTTCTGCCATTCACAAACTTGAGCGTGCCAAACACATTCCAGTCTTGTGCCAGCAGGTGCTCGATCAAAGCCTGTCGTTCTTGTTTGCGCTGTTCATATGTCATGCTCGTCTCCGCATGTATTTATCAACGAGACAAGAAAACCCAGCAAAAAAGGCTGTAGCTGATGAACAGCGTGCCAAACGGCTCACAAACACCGCATCTTCGCTCAATCGAGATAAATACCAGTGCAAGCAGCGCATTGGAGGAAGCATATGAGCATAAGACTACTAGAACACCTACGAGACGAATTGATCCAAACCGGCATTGTTACAAATACGCCCGAGTTTTGTCGCAGTTGGCTTGGGCGCAGTGAGGGCTATATCCGGGTGCTGCGCTACAACCGCATCGATCCTAGTGTTGAGACACTGACAATCTGTTCCAACAAACTGGGGTATTATGCGGCGCGCTTAAATGGGTCAGATGCTGACGAGCATAAGGCTTGGGCCGCAAAGCTGATCAATCTTAAAGCCCTATGTGACAGTGCCATAGCGAGGCAGGCGGAAGCAGTGTGGCGCGAGCCTGACCGGATGGCGCTATGAGCATCTGTCCGAAATGGGTTCTACAGCCGCAAAAATCTGCGCTGCGGTTTTTTATAGGCCAGTACTTATCATTCCGAGGTGGTCTTTTGCAGGCCCCAAGCTTGCGGGGCAGGGAGTACGGCAATGGATGACCGCAAAGAGCTACGTCGTCTAATCGATGTTATTGAAAAGTCCTCGGGTAGCGGCAGCCTTGAGCAGGCAGTTGATGACATCAAAACCTTTGCCAACACCGCAAGCTTTCTAGCCAACAAGCTTGATACGCGGCTCAAAGGTGGTGAGGTGAAGGCAAAGACCAAACCCAAATCGCGCGTGGGAAAAGCAATAGCGTCAGCGCCCAAGCCTAATATGCCAAAGTCACCAAGTTCGCCGCCCGATCCATCTTCTGCAAATACATCCGGTATGCCAACAGCGACCAGTATTGCAACGTCACAGGCTGACTTTGACCGTCTCAAACCTCAGAGTTCGCAACCACCCGTTGGGCCAAGTTGATCGCAGTGGTGTCTGTTGCCGTCTGTGCTGCGGTTTAAGGGCTCGCACTTAATCATGCCACTCTGTGTGGCAGCTAACGCGGGTTGGTGGATTACACAGGGTTTTGGTGCTCAAATGCACGTAATGCGGTTTAACGAACACGTTTGATTTTGAGGTTATATTTTATGCAGGCAGGCATAGTTTAGATGGAATTAGGCAAGTTCGGAACTTTGAATCCCTGTATTTCCGCCACATACCTTATTTTTATAATTAAATTTCAACAACTTAATAAATTTATCAGAAATCAGCCCCCACATTCGCCCCCACAATATTGACCATACACGCAATTTCCAACTCGGGAGCGCACACCCGCGCGTCGCTGCAAACAGGTTTGGTTTGACATGCGGTTAGGCGGCTGTTTGCCTGCTGGCGCCACTCAGGTCCGCTTAAGGCGCTACGCAGGCTGGGTGTTGGGTTAGATTGGCTGTGTGGGGCATAGGTGCTCCACTTCTACTCACGAGACAATTTCAAGCTCAATCGAACCGCCCCTCTTACTGAGTGGCGCCAACTATTGAGTGCATAGATTCAGGCTGTGCTAGCGATCTGATGCGAGTTCTCATTCGTCTGACAGCACCGACAAAAGGGATAGATGACCACGGTTATTGAACTGCCAACGCCATCAGTAACAGACCTGCGACTTGCTAAATGATATATACACCGTATAGATATGTTGCATGTATTTGATCCGTATCCTTCTGGTCATGCTATTGACGTTTTCCACCTCGCTCTCAAATGCGATGGACGCAGGACATATGCCAGTTTCAGACCATACACACGCGACTGTTGAAGATATGGCTGATGCGCAACCTTTGTGCTGTCAGGGCAGCACAGAACACGCCCAGACTTGCCATGCCCTACTGGCTCTTTTTCCCACTTTGACTTTGAGTTGCACTGCGCCTGTTGCTGGCGAGGATGTGTTCTGCACAACCGGCGTGCTATTGACCGGTTTTGAACCATCCGGCCCTCTCGATCCGCCCCGCGCTGTGTGATGCCAGCCGTGCCGTTCCATGGTGCGGCGCAGACTGGAAGTCACATCAAAGCGGGCATTGCCCGATGCCCTTACCATTGGGCGCACCCTTTCGAGAGGAACATCTTATGAAACCGATAAAAACAATTCGGGCCTTTACACCCGCCCTTGCACTTGCACTTGGAATGGCGACGTTAGGCTGGGCTGGCATGGCTCATGCAGACGACCATGTGGCCATGTCCCATCACGGCACCATGCATGTCATAAAAAGCCCGACCTGCGGCTGTTGCAGCGCATGGGTCGCACTGGCCCGCCAAGAAGGCTATGACATCGAAGTGACTGACACAGCAGATGTGACAACTGTAAAGCTGGATGCAGATATTCCCAGCCATATGTGGGCCTGTCATACAGCGACGGTTCACGGCTACCTCGTTGAAGGCCACGTTCCGTTTGAAGCCCTTGCAAAGCTGTTGGAAGAACGCCCCGACATCACTGGAATTGCCGTCCCTGGTATGCCCGGTGGCTCTCCCGGTATGGGGAATGATCCGACTGCCCGCTATGATGTAATCGCCTTTGGTGGCGATGCGGGTGATGGCGAAGTCTTCTATCAGGCCGGTCTGTGAAAAGGATCGCTCTGATAGTAGTTGGTGGAGCGGCCCTATTTGGGGCCACTCTCTACGCATTTAGTAATGTTTTGGCAGAAACGGACCGCGTCGTTTTACGCGACAACGATCCTGCAATCGTCGCGCTTGGTGCCAATGTCTATGAGGCAAACTGTGCCTCCTGCCATGGTGCCGATCTGGAAGGTCAGGCCAACTGGCGGTCTCCGGGTGAGGATGGCCGGCTTCTGGCACCCCCGCATGATGAGACTGGACACACATGGCACCATGACAGTGACACGCTGTTTCAGCTGACCAAATATGGCGTTCGTGCGTTGATCAATGATCCTGACTACGCCTCGAACATGCCGATTTACGACGGCGTTCTAAGCGATGAAGAGATCATTGCCGTGATAAGCTACATTAAATCAACTTGGTCGGAGGAAATCCGTGCCCGACACACTGAAATGGAAAACAGACAATGAGACAAATGACCCTTGCGCTGCTCGTGCTGGCTGCATCCACAACCGGAGCCTTGGCACACTCAAAGGCTGAACAAACCACACCTGCCAATGAGGCGACGATCGAAGAAGTTGAAGCCATTGAAATGCGCTTTGATGATCCAATGCGCGTGACCGCAATCACGCTGACCGGACCGGATGGTGACGTCAGCATCGAGCGAGAAACCGGCATGGACGCGGTGACAGAATTCCGTGCGCTGCCACCTTCCGACCTGCCGGACGGAGCCTATACCGTTGATTGGCGCGGTCTGTCTTCTGACGGCCATCCAATGCAGGGCACGTTCAGCTTCACAATAGCTAACTGACCGACATGGAAGGTCTGGCACCAATAGATGGATGGGCCATAGCGGCGATTATTGCGAAGGCGGTGGGCTACGGCGCGGCGCTTCTTGCCATGGGCGGGCCACTGTTTGTTTTAGTTTTTCGAAGCTCGTCCAATGATGTGCGGCAACTAGCTCGGAAAGTCGCTGTTATCGCGGCTTTGATCGGGCTAGCGGTGCTGGCTTTGCGTTTTGGTATCCGGGCCGCCCGTATATCTGGAATGGGTTTGTCGGGGGCCGTTGATCCGATGATGTTAGGCTTTGTCTGGGACAGTCCACTTGGGGCGGCCGCGATCTGGCGCGGCGCAGGCGAACTGTTGGTCGTGGCACTGCTGATCAGAGGCATTGTCGGCCTCTCGGCCGGGTTGATCGGTGCGCTACTGATCGCTGTGTCCTACACGTTCGTGGGTCATTCCCTTGGTGATCCCCGCTGGTTGCTTGCGTCATTGTTGACTTTGCATTTGCTGGCGGCAGCGTTCTGGATCGGCGCATTGCTGCCCCTACGCCACGCGGTTGGCCAACCGGAGGGAGCAAGGCTGCTTCATCGATTTGGAAACGTTGCCAGTCTTACAGTTGCATTGCTCGTCGTTGTTGGTTTGATTTTTGCATGGCTGATGACAGGCTCATTCTCGAACTTGCTTTCGACCGCTTATGGCAAGACACTTCTTGCCAAGCTTGGCGTTGTGTCGGGGCTGATGGCGTTGGCTGCGCTCAACAAATGGCGGTTCGTTCCGGCACTTGCCTCTGGCACACCCACAGCCGTGCCTCATCTGCGCCGCTCTATTCAGATCGAGGCTATAGCTGTTCTGCTCATCTTGATGGCAACGGCAACGCTCACTTCAATCACCACGCCGCCAGTCAACCTTTGAAGAGGAACATCTCATGACCTCCCTGTCTCGACGCTCTGTTCTGAAAGGCTGGGGGCACATCCCTGTTTTCGGCATCCTCTTTTGCCGATTCCAGCCTGCCTGTACTGTGGGCCGCTCCGGCATCTGCGCAGCTTGCCCCTGACGGGCACTGTCAGACAAAACCAACTTGAGCCATTCAGGGCGGTTTCGTAGCCTCTCCGTATGACAAAACGCGCTCCATTCAGGTACTTCAAAACGAGCCCAGAGATCATCCACCTGGCTGTGATTTTGTACCCCCTTTGGTTGACCATATCCGCTATTTTTGCTTCGCGCCTGCCCACCTGCGCATCGCTGCAAACATGTTTGATTTGGCGCTTGGTGACGCGGCAGTTTGCCTGCTGAGGCCGCTATGGTCCGCTGAAGGCGCTGCTCAGGCAGGGTGTGGGGTTAGGTTGCTTGTACAGCCCTAAATGAAAGCCACTTCTACTAACGAGACAATTTCAAGCTCAATCGAACCGCCGCTCTTACTGAGTGGCGCTAATTATTGAGTGCATAGATTCAGGCTGTGCTAGCGATCTGATGCGAGTTCTCATTCGTCTGACAGCACCGATGTGGAGCAATTAACTCCGCAAAACGCCCTTGCTGAACTAGCATTGTTCAGTCGTATTTCTGGGCAAATAATTTCCTTCCTGCATAAGATTTAAGCGCAGAGGCATGCATCTGAAGCATATCGGGATTGCAATATTGTATATTGCTGCGGCGCAGCAATTTGAGTTAACGTGTTCGTAGCTTAAATTTCCTCCCGAAATTATAGTTTTTACTGGCGGTGTCGTTTGGCACCGCCTTTTTTTTGAATAGTGTGACGCCGGTAATAGTCATGGACATGCATAAAACGCATAACGGGGATGCAACTGTGTGTGATGAAATATATCTAAAAAGTAATAAAATATTAGTCATGAAACTTAAGGAGATTAAAATGTTTAAACGACTATTCAGGGCGATGGTTTTAGCCCGTCAGACGTCAGCTGCAATGCAAGCATTGCAATACATGAGTGATCGCCAGCTAGAAGACATTGGCTTCACCCGTGAGACTTTTGTCGAACAAATCAAAGCAAACGTATTGGATGAGTTGGATGCTGCGGACGCAGAAAAATCTCAATCAGCACCAGTGAACCCAAATTTAATAGGCGCCGTGTAAGCAGCGCCTATTAAGGCACATATGTGAACTCTGACTTTTAACTAAAATCCAACATCAAGTCGCCCGCAGTAGTTGCAGTAGCTTTTGTATCGGTCATGGCCATCGCGGCGGCTCTTAAACCTTCAATGGCTGCGTGTGCTGTCGCCGCATCCGGCCAAACAATCATTGTTCTTGCCGTGTTTTTACCGGTTGCAGTGGCTTTAAAGCTGAGGGCGCCAGCAGCCTGGACTTTTGGCCACATAGCGTTGCCCGTCGACACCATGGCATCCATATCCGCAAATTCCCAATCAGTAAAAGTAGCAAACATTTGAGTTTTCCTTTTCTTTTATCACCATAACTAAAATAGGAGTTATTTTGAAACTAAATCTAGTTTTACTTTTAGATTGGTAGGTGCCTGTATGACTGCCCATTTCCGCCACGCGCCTGCGCGTCGATGCAAACGTGTGCGGTTTGGCATGCGGTTACGCGGCTATTTTCCTGCTGGTGCCACTGTGGTTCACTGAAGGCGCTAAAAAGGCTGAGCTTGGGGTTAGGTTGGCCGTGTGGGACCTTCAGGAGCGCCACTTCTACTCACGAGACAATTGCTAGTTCAATCCAACCGCCGCTCTTACTGAGTGGCCTTAGTTATTGAGCGCGTAGATTCCGGCTGCGCCAGCAATCCGATGCGAGTTCTCATTCGTCTGACAGCACCATTGGAACCATTTCACGGAGGAAGTTATGCTGCAATTTTGGTGCTGCAAATACCAAAAGGATGTTCATTTTCGATATATGCTTGCAAAAATTTTGGGTCGCTTACCAGTGCTATAGATGCTTCTTTATAACCTCGGCCATCAAAAGCGTAATATGCTTCTACACAAAGGGCTGTGCCGTTGTCACCATATTTTGAGGAAACAGAAATTGTGCTTTTCAGGGTGTTAATCACAATAGTCACGCCTTCTGAACCATCAGGGTTGCTGTTGAGTGCCCAGCTCAACTCGGCGCCTACAATATTTTTACAGAGGCTTTCGTATTGACCACTACCGATAGATTTGTCGGAGTAATACTCATTCAGGTAGATCGGTTTGGTGCTGAAGCATTCATCCATGAGGTCAGATGCTCTTACTGTCGCTTCTTTACGGGTGTCTGTCACATTAATCAGAGCCTTATGTAGGATGACAGCCAAAATCTCTTTAACTTGGCTCTCACTGCATCGTTGCAAGGGTGCTGTCAGACAAACTTGACGGTTTCGCGGTCGGTCCGTATTTTTGGTTGATGACAGCACATAATCCATTCAAATATTTCAAAACGTCTCCCAAAATCATCAGATTGG
>Ga0315320_10002748_pt1 | contig 14486 bp, 10 predicted proteins | sample M140m21515metaG_FD_203458 | JGI IMG/M metagenome (GOLD analysis project Ga0315320, IMG submission 203458) | Ammonia-oxidizing marine archaeal communities from Monterey Bay, California, United States - M1 40m 21515 | ecosystem: Environmental > Aquatic > Marine > Coastal | place: USA: California... | reverse complement strand
AGCCCGTCGCCAGTCCAACCATTTGTGATCTTCACGCAAGCAATGTTTTAGCGGGCTGTATCGGTTGTCACGGCAACGCCGCTGGAGTCTCCATCGACCACAGCTCGCCGCAAAGCCTCTACGACTCGCTCGTCGGCGTCAGCGGTAACTCAGGTCAACAGATGGTGGTATCGGGCGATGCTGACAACAGCTGGCTTTGGGTGCGCATGAATGCGCTCCAAGGCGAGAGCTCGATGCCCCCTTCAGGCACGCTCGACAGCGACCAGCTCGACCCGATTCGAGACTGGATCAATGGCGGCAGCTTAGACGACTGCTTATAAATCGTGCGGCAACATCGAACGCTTCGACCGAAAATAGTGAAAGGGCGTCGCTAAGCCCAAACCACTGATCCGAGAAGCATAGACGCAGGCATAACGCTCCACTTGCTGAGCGAGCAGGCTCTCATCCGCTCCGGCGCGCATGAGCGGACCCCAAAACGGATTGGTAAACTGGCTCATCGCTCGCAGGCATTCGCCCAAATCCTGGTCAATCTCAACCAGCTGCTCGCGCAGCTTTGCCTGCGTCGTTCGCGTCGAACCTTTAGCGCTCAGATCAGCTGCCCGAGCGTGATCATACTCAACCTCTAGCGCTTGTTTCATCGCCATCAAGCGATCCACTTTGACCTGAATAGGTGCAATCTCCTCGAGGTAGGCGACCTCTTGATCCATCTCAGCCAGAATCAAACACGTTCGCCAATCCAAAAGGTTCTTTGAGACGATCACGTCACCATAAATGTGATCGCCAACGTAGAGAATCTCGTCTCCGCTCAAGCCGAGCAGTCGCTCGAGTTGAGCCGCGTCACCGCCCAAATAAACAGCACCCCTTCGAAGCTCCCCAGAGAAAGGTTTGAGGTGCTCGCCCTCATCGTCCATGACTTCGAAAAACCGGTGCGAACCCGTAAAGAATCCGGGCTTACGTGAGCTGACAATCACCACGTCGAAGAGATCACGCCAGGTCATATCACCGGGCAGATAGTCATCATAGGCAAGCGCCATCACCTGCCTTGAAAAGGCCCACCCTGAGTTGGTGATCAGCATCAGCTGTTTTCCCGCTTTTTTCTGCTCGATCAGCGTTTGTGCTGCGTAAGGGTCGCGCACCAAATAGTTGTCGGGATCTTTGAGCAGGTCACGCTTCAGCTCGCCCTCGATATGCGCCTCATCAAGCGCCTTACGAACAGTCGTCCAGATCCCTTTGTAGTCATGCACTCCCGGTAAGCCTTGGCGATCAAAAAGATCGACCAGTTGAGCGAAGATGCAGCCCTCGCTCAACGAAAACAGCGTATCGAGTTGCATGAATCGATCCGAGGTTAAATCGATCGACGTCACGTAAGCCGAACGCAAGGCGTCAAAAGCCATCGGCTCCAAGCCGTGTCGAGCTTGTTTCACGTAGGCGAAGCGATTGACCTTGAGTAAGTTCCCGAGCTCTTGATCGACGATTAAGCCTCGGATCACGCGCTCGGCGTCAAACTCTAACGCGCGCAGCTCTGGAGAGTCCCAACCGAAGTCGATCAGGTTTTCTTTGAGGTACGCGTACGCTCGCTTTTCCCATTGCGCCGCCTGGTATCCAACCAGCGTATAATCCATGTCGTAACCGATCGCCTTGATGGTCCGCATGTTGAGCGTCCGGTTCACGTGAACGCGCAGCGAGCTCGGGTTAGTGTCTGGCCAATTCGAAGGGTGATGCGTCACGAGGGCGTGCTCCGGCGAGGGGACAAATAATCAGAGACCATCTCAAGCATTAATTGCCGATCCCAAAGGTCATCGAGGTAACGAAGTTGTGACGTGTCAATGACCCGAACAGGGCAGCGTTTCCAACCCTCGATGAAGGTTCCATAGCGGTCGTTGAGTTGGCGAATATAGCGCGCTGAAATAGCCTGCTCTTCCGACCGGCCCCGCTGACGAATTCGCTTTCGTATGACCCGCACTGGAGCATGCAAATAAAACAGCACGTCAGGCGGTCTGATCGCCTCTTTAACACCCTCGTAAAACTCGGCGTAAAGATCCCAATCCCGTGGCTTTATACAGCGGCTGCGCCGGAGCCCTTGAGCAAAGATCTCAGCATCTTCCCAAACGGTTCGATCCTGAATCACCGGCTCTTTGAGGCGCTCAAGGCTTTGATGCATTCGAAACTTTTGCGCCAAAAACCACATCTGACTTTTAAAGGCGTAGCCGCGCATGTCGGCATAGAAGTCCTTGAGGTAGGGGTTCGCCTCATTCGGCTCGTACATGGGGCGCACACCGTAGTGTTCACAGAGGACTTGGACCAGCGTCGACTTACCGCAACCGATGTTGCCAGCTACCGCCACATAAGGATTTAGGGTCTTCCGAATGGGCGCCACAAAGCCTCCTTGAAAACGCTTGGCCTAGCCCCTCCTTAGGACGGTTCGCACGAGGCCGACCAGACCCAAGGTCGAGGTGATGTAAACACCAAGGAAAAGAGCGTCTGCGTGGGGTTGGGCAAGCAAGAAGACGCCAGCGATCACAAGCACCATAAAGGGTAAACGGTCCCAGGCTGATGCTTCCCCAAACAAACGAGCTGCCAGAACGACTGAGAGCACCACGCCAGCTCTTTTAATCGCTTCAAGTAAGCCCACCTCAATCTGTACCACCGCCAGCAATTGCAGGCCGAGCGCTGCGGCGCCGGCGGGGATCAACGCAGCGACAAGCCAAGGCGTTGAGCGGACCACCTCAAAGAGCTGCTTTGGCGCGCGAACTAGGCGCTCGAGCATCAAGGGCAAGGCGACCGCCCACAAGGCGAGCAGCATATAGGTCCAGATCGTCCAACCGCTTCCAATAATCGCCTTATCCAAGACCGGCGCCATACCCCAACAAATCACCGCTCCCATCATACTGCCCACGCCGGCGGCGCCGCCCGATCCGCCGCCGCGAACGATCCACCAGGTCCCGGCGATCACCATCGTTATGCCGAGCATCCCTGGGATACTCAGCTGCTCACCCATCAAAGCCCAGGCTCCTAAAGAGCCGACGACAGGGGTTAGACAAAAGACAGGAAGTACGGCGCTGATCTCACCCAGAAAAAGGGCGCGTATAAAGAGGAAGTTCCCCGCAAGATTCGCGAGACACAAGACGCCAAAGAGTCCCCATCCGGCCGCCGGAGGTGCGGGCAAGGTGTACCCCTGAGACACCACGTAAAGAGTGCAGCCTAAGGCTGCGCCAAGTGGCGCAATGGCTGCGATCGTCACCGGGTCGCGGTGGCGCTCCACCAAGGCCTTGCGGAGCAAGTCGAGGGATACCCAGGCTAAACTACAAAGACCGGCGAGAAGCATGGTTTAAAGGGTGATCATCCAGATACCGACGTCACGCGGTTTGCTCTGCGGCTCCGGGAACAGAACGGCGCTAGGCAGATGAGCGCACAGATTAAATCCAAGGTGAGCGAACAACCCGTTGCTGCGGCTGTTGTCGGCAAAGACCAAAGCCATCAAAACCCGATTATTGAGGCTACGAGCCGCATGAATGAGCGCTTGCCCGAGTCGCCTTCCGAGCCCGCTGCCGCGTGCCAGACGGTCGATATAAAGCGAGACCTCAAGGCAGCCGTCGTAGCCTTGTTTGCCCGGACGAAAGGGGACTGCGCCTGCATATCCGAGCACGCGCCCTGCCTCTTCAAAGACCAAAAGCGGACAGCCCGACGACCAGTCGTAGCGCTCAAACCATACCTGGCGCTCGTCTGGAGTTCGCAGCTGGGTGTCGGCCGTTGCGCTGCGCTCTGGAACCGATTGATTATAGATCCGAGTCAGCGCCTCTAAGTCGCTCGGTTGCGCTCGACGAATGCCTTCATAGGCATCGAGCGCCTGGTCACTAGCTAATGCTTGCGCATCGACCGGGCGCAACTCAGCGGCTCACTCGAGCAAGCAAACGGTCGCCCACCTCAACGCAACTCAAGTTGCCCCCTAAATCAACGGTGGTGTCGCCAGCGGCTATTTGGTCGATCACTGCACGCTCAATCGCTTGAGCCGCTTCAGGGCAGCCCAAGTGGTTGAGCATCATCGCTGAGCTCAGAACCGCTGCCATCGGGTTCGCCTTACCGGTTCCCACCAAGTCTGGAGCTGAGCCGTGTACCGGCTCAAAGAGGGAACACCGCCCGGGGTGAATATTACCCGACGCTGCAGTTCCAAGTCCGCCCTGCAAACCGGCGCCTAGATCCGACAAAATATCGCCAAATAGATTCTCGGTGACCACCACATCAAAGCGCTCTGGATTTTGAACCATCTCCATCGCAGCGACATCCACGTAGAGATGGAAATGCTCGACCTCGGGATATTCCGATGCGACCTCGCGAAAGGTGCGTTGCCAGAGCTCATGACCTTGTCTCATCGCATTGGCTTTGTCGGTCATGCACACGGAGCGGCGGTCGTTGTGCCGAGCGAACTCAAAGGCTGCGCGGATGATACGCTCGGTGCCCTTTCGCGTATACACTGCGCTTTGGGTTGCGATCTCGTCTTTCGTTCCTTTGCGTACCTGCCCCCCAACGCCAACGTACAAGCCTTCCGTGTTCTCTCGGAAAATCACCATGTCGACTTGGTCGGGCCCCTTGCCTTTGAGCGGGCAAAGTTCGGGAGCAAAAAGCTTGATAGGACGCAGGTTAATGAACAGATCGAGTTCAAACCGGGCACCGAGCAAGAGTTGTCGCCCATGCGCCATGTCCGGTACGCGCTGGTCACCTACGGCGCCAAACAAGATGGCGCCATAGTTTGCCCGAAAGTCATCAAAGCGCCCGGGTTCGATACCGACACCGTGCTCGAGATAATAATCGGCGCCGTAAGCAAAGACCTCAAAATCGAGGCTCAGTCCTGCTCGTTGGGCAGCCGCCAAAGCCACGCGTTGCGCCTGCTCGGTGACCTCCGGGCCAATACCGTCGCCGCCAATCACTGCTATCTTATGCGTCATCGCCGCCCCCACCGCTGCTCAACACGGAGTCTCTGACTCATGGTGATCGATTTGGTCAAATCAGTAATGCGGTGGCGGATCATGATGCGGCCCGATCGGCTGATCCGTATCCGCGCGCTCCTGGGAAGCAGTGCGCAAGAAATCGATCTGATCCGCTTGCTGGGTCACCACCTGATTGAGCTGCTCGACCAGGTCTTCAAGTTGAGCAAGTCGCTCTTCTAGATTCTGAATTCTTTGACTGTCCATTAGGTAGTTACCACCTCTACACGCACCACATCCATAGCTTGCTCCACGCCTTTAACCTGAAGTGATTCGTAGGCTAATTTCAAGCCAGCGCTCTTGAGCACATGGCTCACGTCAGGGTCATCGTAAACGGTTCGACTGCAGACCACGTCACCGCCCGAGCTCTGCCCCTCAAGTCGAGCAGCCCGATTAACCGTTGCGCCAAAATAATCGAGCCGATCATTGAGCGTAACGGCCATGGCGCGCCCGTAATGGAGTCCGAGCTTCAGGACGAGGTCGGACTCAGCATGGACTCGGCGCTGCATGCTAATGGCGCACCGCATCGCGTCGGCTGGGTCATCAAAGCTCGCCATGATGGCGTCACCGATCGTCTTGATCAACGCGCCGTGATGACCCTCAATTTCCGAGAGCAAAATATCAAAGTGGGCTTTGACCTTGCTAAAAGAGGTCGCGTCGCCGTCTGCCTCATACATGGCCGTGCTGCCCTTGAGATCCGTGAACAAGAAGGCCATGGGCTGGAGCGAAACCACCGCATCAGGCGCCAAAATCTGGTCTGAAAAAAGGTCACGAAAAGTCCGCATGGCGATCACTCGTGCGGCGGTCAAAACATCTGTCGGTGGCTCACCCTCCTCCAGGCTTAGCTTGCGCTGATGATCGGTCCGATTGATCAACACGATCGCATCCGAGTCACCGATGCGCTCCAAGCTCGACGCCGTGAGTTCAAACGTTCCAAGCTGATCGAGCGCCACCAATTGACCCGAGCTTGCTACTCGAAGTTGAGGCGCGTTCATCCCCGTAATCAAATCGCCAGATAGGCTCGCCTCCTCGCCGGGTTCAATGTTGGTTTGGGCTACAACATGCGGCGTCCGCATCGGCCCCCCAACGCAATAGTAACCCGCCTCGATAGGGCGCAACGCAGCGACGGGGCGAAAGGTGAGTTGCACCGAAGAATCGAAGTCACCATCAAAGCTTACGTTGCAACTCGAGCAGTGAGCTTCGCTTTTGAGTCGACTCAAATCATCGGCTTCCTCTTTCGAGCCACGACACACCGGACAGATCAGGCTCCATCGCAGCTCTAGGTAGCCGTGGCGAGTCGCATGGAGAAAGGTTTTGATCGTCTGCTCTTCATCGAAACCTCGCTCTTGAGCCATCGCGACCGGCTTGATGTGCATCAGATCTAAATCGGTCTCTTCGCGGATCAGGTGAAGCATTGAATCGACGACCGATGCTGGCATGTTCAATGCGACAAGCTGGTCTCGAGCGCGCTGCAGGCGCCCTTCGTTGGCGAGACCAGATTCAGCGGACGGCGCGGGTAGTTTGAACGCCCCCTGCCGATGCGTTCCAATCCGCGCTCGCACCTGATCGACGATATGGCGCACTTCCCGACTGATAACGAACCGAACGACGAGCCAAAGCAGCGGCCTCGCCCAGCCAAAGCGCGGGTAAAAATCCGCCGCAAACCGTAGCTCGCAGCCCTCATCTGCCGGATGAAAGTCAACCGCCCACGTATAGCCTTTGAGGATCCCTTTTGTGTGACGTCGAACGACCGAGAAATGACGACCTTTCTCCCACTCAAAAGGCTCTTCAATATACTCCGCCCCGCCGCCATCGACGACCTGGCGAACCACTTCACCGCTGTCGAGGTTGATGTCTTCTAGGGTGAGTAAGCCGTCACCGCGCAAACGGCTAAAGCGGTCGGTGTCAGCGAAGGCGGTGTAGGCTTCGTCAGGAGACAAGGCGACCACTTCATTCTGCCGCCACGCAACGGGCACACTATTTTCAAATACAGACACCGGTCATTCCTTTGTTCGCGTACGCGAGGCATGCCAAGCTTCCCCCATGAAGCCCGATCAGCAAAACCCCCTAAGCCATTTCAGGTCGGCGATACGCTCCAACGCTCTGTATTTATTTGTTTTTATCACTGTCTCGCTGGCGCTTGGAAGTGCCTTGTTTGCCGGACCTTTGCTCCCATGGCGTGATCTTCCGGATCATTTAGCGCTAATTTCACTTCTTGATCATGCTCGCCTGGCCGGATCCGTGGCCGCTGATCACTACCAACTTCAGTGGCTGCCGGTACCGTATTGGTTATTCTACGGTAGCGTTTGGCTCATCGCTTCATTGACCGCCTGGACCACAGCGGTACAAATCGTAGCCTTTGGTGGTATGGTCGCCACACCCATTGCCCTTGGCCGGTTGATCAAAGCGCTGGGCCGCGACCCCCGCTGGGGGCTGATCGTGATGCCTCTGTTTTTCAATCACAACCTGATGTATGGGTGGGTGAGCTATTGTTTGGGCATACCGGTCCTCTTCATGGCGACCGCAGCAGCGATCCGAAGACTCGATGGCTCATCTGGGATCAAGCCTTTGGCAGCCTGGGGTTGTCTCTTGTTCCTGGCGCACGCCCAACTCGCTGCGTTCTTTGCGTTGATCATCTTTTATCTGGTCCTGAGCTCAACCAAAGACCGTCTGTGGAGTCGCGTCAAAACCCTAGGCGTTCCTTTAATTGCTCCCGTTGTTCTGGGGCTACCATGGGTGATCGCTCGATTGATGGGACAACACAGCCGCGGTGAAGTCACCTCGGGCGCTGCTGTGATCTTTCACGACCCGGTCACTCGACTCAAGCGACTCCCCGACTTCCTGACCAACTGCTGGAGCGGGAACCAAGATGATTGGATGGGGCTAGCGACGATCGCAGCGATTGTGTTGTTGAGTCGACTGCCCAACCTCCGAGCGATTCAGGCGGTAGCGCCGCAGCGGTCGATCGCCAGTGGTCTGGTTCTGGTCACCGCTACTTTGTACTTTATCGCGCCCTGGGAGATCCGCTGGCCGACCAACCAATGGGCAATTTACAATCGCTTCGCTATCTTAACTGTGATGACCTCGGCGATCCTCATCGATGTCCCTTTTCCAAACCACTTGTGGAGGGACCGACGCTGGCCGTCGCTTTGGATCCTAGCGCTCTGGCTGATTCCAGTGTCCATCTTTGCGGGACGGAATAACGAGGTCTATACCGACTTCAATATGCGCAACGCCTTCGTCCTAGAAACGGTCCGCTCGCTTCCGAGCAACCAGCGAATTTTACCGCTCATTCGGGACGCAGGTGACCCCGCCTCTCATCTCGGAGCAGCGGACCAGTTTCACGCCTATTACATCATCGAACACGGAGGGTACGACCCGTACCTCTTTGACAACCCGAGTCACCCTGTCGTCCACCGCGCCCAAACCAAACCGCCCATGCCACCTTGGAATCAGCCCTTCCGACATCAAGCGCTCAAAGCGCTCGAAGAATGGTCCGCTTCGGACTTAGGCAAGGAGCGGCCGTTCAACTTGGTCATTGAGCAGGACCGCCGGAGCTCGAAACAGCGATTGAGCCCAGCCTTTGATCCGCCTAAACAGTCAGGACGCTGGGTCATCCACCAACGAGGAATTCGATGAGACTACAACTCTTCACAACACAACTGGCGGTTTTGCCTTTTGCGCTGTTGGATTGGGGGGTCAGCCCGAGTCATTGGCATAGTTTGCCTGCGTGCATCGGACTCTACGCGTTGCTCGCTTTGCCGCTCGGCTTAATCGGCGGCGCCTTTGAGCGCTTGTGGCGACCGATGGGGCGCGGTCTGGCTCACATCGCTCGTGAGGATGCGAACCGATTAGGGTTCTTAGTCGGACTCGCAGCGACGATCGCAGTGCAGAGCGCGATCGTTTTATGGAGCGATGGATTCAACGCCAAACAGCTGGCGGCCTTGCTCGCCGGGCTTGGGATCATTCCGGCCGGGCTCGTCGGACTCGCTGCCGGTTTGGTGGTTCGGCGAATCGTTCAGATTTTGCTGCCCGGAAGTCACGGACGCAACACCACCTGGCTAGGCGTCCTTGGGCTTTTGGCGACGCTATCGCTGCTGGGTCATCGCTGGAGCCGGCCGGATCTTTGGGCTACCGTTCACTTTCCTTTGCTCCCCTACCTGCCCCTTTTACCGGCTCTGTGGATTCGATGCGGGCAACGGGTTCGAGCGTGGGAACAGCGCCCGCGCTGGCTGGTCAATATTGTCCCCTTACCCCTGCTCGCGTTTACGCTTTGGTTTCCCTCAGTCGCCTCAAACTTAGTGCGCTCCGATGGGGTCGCAGGGCATACGGTGCTGCTCTTGCGCCAACTGATGGACTCAGATGCCGACGGATTCTCGGCGTGGCTTGGCGGTGGTGACTGCAACGACTCCAACAAAGCCATCAATCCTGGCGCTTTTGACGACCCACGCGACGGAATTGATCAAGACTGCGACGGGACGGACTTTACCCCGGCTAAACCCAACCCAGCAGAGCGCTTTGCGCACCTCCCTAAGACCTATGAGGCACCTCGAAATTTGGTGTTTATCACCATCGACACCCTACGAGCTGATCGGATCAGCTGGTATGGAAGTCCTCACGACACGATGCCGAAAACCCAAAAGATGTTGGTCGACCAGGGCGCGGCTCTGATGCGCGCCTACGCCAGCGGCGTTCGCTCGCAGCGCTCGATCCCGTCGATGGTGATCGGTCGCTACCCCTCGCGTCTAAAATGGGGCGCCAAGGGGCGAGACGCAGTCAGCGTCGATCCCGACAATCTGAGCATGGGTGAATTGCTCAAACAAGCAGGCTTTAAGACCCATGCGATCATCATGGAAAAGTATTTTGCGAAGCAAAGCGGGCTAACTCAGGGCTGGGAATTTCACCGCGCCAATCGGATCCAGCCCGGCGTCGTCAACTGGAGCAAATCGACCAGCGCAGCGATCTCCAAATACACGCTCAAAATGATCAAGAAGCTGAACAAGAAAGAGGACCGATGGGCAATATGGGTCCATTATTACGACCCTCATATTCGCTTCGCTCGAAGCCGGTTTGGACACAACGCTAAGGCGCGCTACGACGAGAGCCTCGCAGTGACCGACAAGCATCTTGAGCCTCTGCTCAAGGGAATTGACCGGAGCAACACCCTCGTCGTTTTAGCCTCTGATCATGGCCAAGGCTTGGGAACCCATGGACACCACGGGCATGGATCTCACCTCTTTGAGGAAGACATTCATGTCCCCTTGGTTTTTGCCGGGCCTGGAATTGAGCCCCAACGGCTCCAGGATGTTGTGAGCAATGTGGATATCGTCCCCACCGTCATGAACCTACTCAATCTAGCGAGCGCTAAAGCGCTCTGGGATGGACGAACTCTTGTGCCAGCTCTGTTCGGTCTTGAGATGCCAGCGAAGCCAGTTTTTGCAGAGGCTCTTCCTGATCCACATACCAACGATCACGCCTGGTCGATGCGTCTAGGTGACGACAAGATCATCCATGATCTCAAGCGCCAAACACGGACCCTTTATAACCTTAAAGATGATCCCCAAGAACGCACAGGAAGAGACCCGATCTCTGACCATGATCAACAGCTCGTTCGGCTGCTGAACGCGCACCGAGCGACCGCCACTTGGATCAACAAGGGCGATTATGGTGGCAAACGCAAAAGCAAACCCAAGAAAAAGCTGCGCAAACCCGATCGTATCGAAGGCGATTTGGAGGTTCAAGTCGGCGAGTTCTTCAAGCTGAAGCGCTTTGCTCTGCTCGACCCGCCTCACGCAGGTGCTCGCATTCGGCTCCGATTAAACGTCGAAGTGCTCAAAGAGGTCAAAGGTCGAGTCAACGCGATGGTCCACATCGATGGCTCGACCAAAGATGGCTCGAAGATCTTTCTAAACCGAGACCAAGCGATCAAGCCCGTCCCTGATTGGAAGCCTGGCGAGAGCCGCGAGGTGATGGTCGACTTCTTAGTTCCGCGCAACGCAAAGGGCGGCCAAGTCGCAGCCTTCATAGGCTTCTTCAAGCCCGGACAGCGTAAGTGGAAAGCCCTTGGGCGGTCGGTCGATATTCGCGGCCGAATCAGCACCGCACGCTTTACTCTGAAATAGTCTGCTCTGCGCGCTCGAGGATGGCTTCTTTGTCGAGCTGGCTCCAGCCGATACGCGTCAATTTTCGGTACAAGGTCGAGCGAGCGATTCCCAGGTGCCTGGCAGCCTCGGAGAGGTTTCCCCGTCCGGCGCAGATGCCAAGAGCTAATCGGACCTTCTCGTCGCCGAGATGAACTTGAGTCCCAGCTGCTTTCTTCGGTTTGAGCGCCAAATCCTGAGCATGGATGACCTGACCGGTCGCTAAAATAGCCGCACGCGTGATCAAATTTCTCAACTCTCGCACGTTCCCCGGCCAATCGTAACGCGTGAGCGCCTCGAGCGCATCGGCGTGAAAGCGAAGGTCGGCGTCGTAAAGCTCGAGGAGATGACGTGCGATGGCTGGCAAATCGCTAGTGCGCCGCCGGAGTGGCTCAATCTGCAAAGGAAAAACAGCGATTCGGTGGTATAGATCAGGTCGAAATTCTTGGCTCTGAATCATCTGATCCAGATCACGATGAGTGGCGGCGACGATGCGCACATCCACCTGGCGCTCGCGAGGCTCTCCAAGACGTCGGATTGCGCCCGACTCAAGGACGCGCAGGAGCTGGACCTGAACGGACGCAGGGAGCTCTCCAACCTCATCCAAAAAGAGCGTCCCGCCATGCGCTGATGCGAAGGCGCCGACACGATCTCGGTCGGCGCCCGTGTAGGCGCCTCGAACCGCACCGAAGAGCTCTGCCCCAACTAAATCCGGTGAAAATGCGCCGCAGTTGATCGGCACAAAGGCGCCGCGCCGACCGCTCAGATCGTGAACCGCTTGCGCAACCTTCTCCTTGCCGACGCCGGTCTCTCCTTGGATCAACACCGGCACCCCCGTCGGCGCGACGCGGCGGACGAGACGAGCGAGCTCGAGCATCGATACATCACCTCCGACCAAACCAGGTAGAGCCTCTTGCTGAGCAAGCTGAGCGCAGTCGTGCAGCTCGAACCACATCACCGCACCGCCAAAGCGTAACTCTGCGCGATCGGGTAGAATGGCGCGCTCAACTCTAGCTCCGCCGACATAGGTTCCATTACGCGAGTTCAGATCGACGACCTCCCAGCCCTTCGAGCAGCGCCGAAGTTCGGCGTGCATCGACGAGAGACCGGCACCTTGGGGGGAGACATCGTTACCCCTTCCTCGCCCAATCCTGACCAAACGGCCGCGCAACGGGCGCCTGAGAATACCGGCACCGCTGAGGTAGGCTGGGCCCTCGTTTGCGCTGATGGGCCAGTCCAAAGTTTCGGTCTTAAGTCGTTCGTCCATAGCGCCTCCAAATCAGCTTGAAGGATCCTATTGGCATTTTTTAAGAGAGAATGAAAAGACGCTAAACTAGAGCAGCCCAATGCGTCCAAGCGGCTGCACGTTGAGATCTGGGCTCAGCTCTTGAAAGCTCAAGACACCGATCTCGGGAAACTCGAGCTCAACCAACTTGCGAACGAATCGCCGGATGTCTTGGGCTGTGAGCAGAACCGGTCGCTGACTGGTCGGCCCGCGTTGACCGAGCTCTTTTCTCAGAGCAGCCAGGATCTCTTGAGTGATCTCTGGCTCGAGCGCCAAAAAGGAGCCGCTCGCGTTGTGTTGAATCGAGCTGCGAACGGTCTCTTCAATCTGATTGTCGAGTAAATAGACCACCAAGGTATCCGAACCTCTTGCGGCTCGATGCGAGATCGCACGTCGCAGCGCCGAGCGAACTTGTTCGGTTAAGGTCACGTTGTCGTTCTCAACCGGTCCCCATTCAGCGAGGGTCTGCAAGATGGTTCTCAGGTCTCGAATCGAGATCCCCTCTTCGACTAAGCGTCTCGAGATGTCGGTCAACTGAAACAGTGACACCGATTTCGGGATCGTCTCTTTGACCAAGGCGGGATAGAATTTCTCAACTTGATCGAGCATCTCTTGAACCTCTTGGATACCCAGGAAGTCCGACGCATTGCGCCGAAGCAGCGCGCTCATATGCAAGACGATAAACCCGGCGACATCCCAGCAGGTAATCCCGGCGCTCTCTGCCAAGACACGATCTTCCTCACGGATCCAGCACGCCTCGTTGTTCGTCGCTGGATTCTCCGCGATGCGCGCTTCGATGCCGAGCAGGCGCATACGGTCGACGACCTCATTGGCTAGCACACGACCGGACTCAATCGAGCCGCGCGCCACCGGGACTTCGTTGATTTGAACCTCGTATTGACCCTCGGGCAGATTCCCTGCCCGAACCCTCACACCGGGAAAGCGAACGCCAAGCTCATAGAACAGCCCATCGCGCATCATCGGGATGTAATCCCCTAGGAACGCAGAACCGATCTCCGAATCATCGACAAAGCCGACAAGGTCCTCAGACACCTCAAGCACGATAGGAGTCACCGCTTGCAACATCTCGTCAGAGCGACCGCTTTGTTGTTCGATCTTACGCGTCTCTTCGGCGACTTGATCCTGCGCTTGGCTCGGTTCTGCGCCGCCTTCGACTTGAGGCTCGTTCATCACTTTTAGCGAATAACCGATCACCCCCATGAAGATGGAGAGGATGATAAACGGTGTGGTGGGAAGTCCTGGCACGACGGCGAGCACCAACAAGAACGTCGAGGCGATGACGAACGCCTTGTAGTTGTTCAAAAGCTGAGCGGCGATGTCCTCGGCTAGATTTCGTCCCTCAACCTCACTCGCTACTCGGGTCACCACGATACCTGCAGTGATCGAAATCAACAGCGCAGGGATCTGGCTGACCAGCCCGTCACCAATGGTCAGTAATGAGTAGACCTCGACCGCCTCGCCAGCAGCCATATCCTTTTGAGTGACCCCAACAATCATCCCGGCGATGATGTTGACGATGGTGATGATAATGCCGGCGATTGCATCGCCTTTGACGAACTTCATGGCGCCGTCCATGGCACCGAAAAGCTGGCTCTCACGGTTGAGCTCGTTGCGGCGTGTGCGCGCCTCTTCCATGTCAAAGGCGCCGGCTCGCAAGTCGGCGTCGATGCTCATCTGTTTGCCGGGCATCGCATCCAAAGTGAAACGCGCTGCGACCTCAGCCACGCGCTCTGAGCCTTTAGCGATCACGAGGAACTGGATCAGGGTTAGGATCAAAAAGATCACCGCACCCACGACAAAGTTGCCTGCGACCACAAAGTTACCAAAGGCCGCGATGACATCACCAGCGTCCGCATCGAGCAAAATCAATCGCGTCGAGCTGACGTTAAGCGCTAAACGGAAAAGCGTCGTGACCAGCAAGATCGTTGGAAAGCTGCTCAGCTTGAGCGCATTGGGCATGTACACCGCAACCAACAACATCGTCAGCGCGAGGGTAATATTTAGGGTGAGCAAGAGATCGAGGATGAAGGTCGGCAGCGGCAGCACCAACATGCCGAC
>Ga0315320_10002746_pt1 | contig 14491 bp, 10 predicted proteins | sample M140m21515metaG_FD_203458 | JGI IMG/M metagenome (GOLD analysis project Ga0315320, IMG submission 203458) | Ammonia-oxidizing marine archaeal communities from Monterey Bay, California, United States - M1 40m 21515 | ecosystem: Environmental > Aquatic > Marine > Coastal | place: USA: California... | reverse complement strand
CGAGAAGTTCTCGCCACCGAGCCCCTTCCAGGCGGCGGTGTGGGCATCCGACTTCAACAATCCGGGCCTGCAGCGCAAAGGCGTGATCCTTCTTTCGAACGCGACCTTCGGCGGTGACCGAACCTACGTCGACCTCTACCGGGTCCTCGCGACCGAGAGCACCGATCCGCTGGTCCGAGCCTCGGGCATCCGCGCCCTCGGCCGCTGGGGCGCGCCCGAGGATGCGGTCGTGATCTCGGATCAACTCGGGAACGACTACCTGCAGGTCCGGCTCGAAGCGGCGATCGCGCTTCAGCGGCTCCACGAACCCTCCATCGAGGATCGGATCTGGCGACGGCTGATCGACGAGACCGAGGACGAAGCGATCCGGATCGAACTGGCGATCGCGCTCGGCCAGTATCCGACCGATTCCGCGTTCCAGGCCCTGGCCCTCGCGCTCGAGGATCGAAGCCTCGCCCTCAACCTCGCCGCGGCCGACAGCCTTCGGATCCTGACCGGTCGGGACTTCGGTGTCGACGCCCCCGCGTGGCTGTCGTGGTACGACTCGACCGACTCGGCCTTCGCCGACGTCGAGACGTTCCTCTACCCGACCTTCCAGCGTCCGGTCACGTTCTTCGAGAAACTCGCGTTCTGGTCACCGGTCGAATTCGAGAAGCCGGGCGTGCCCCGCGGACTCGATGAAGGCGGCGGCGAGACGTACGAGGACGACGGGACGAAGGACGGCGTCGAGAAGACCCAGGGCGACCCGACTCGAACCTACGAGAACGTCGGCGAAGGTCCTTGACCGAACCCGACGACGACCACCACGAATCGATCGACGACGAGACGCCCCGGGGTCGCGGCGCCGGTGACGCCGGACTCTCGCCGGACGATCCGATGAATCCCATCCTCACCATGCAGGAGGAGGAGGCGGACTCGATCGAGGAGGGCGTGATCCGCTCCGGCCGGCTCGCAGGCCGCTCGATGTGGTCGGCGATCGGCATCCTCGCGATTCCGGTCCTGTTGCAGCAGACCCTGACCGCCCTGGTCGGACTGGTGGACAAGATGCTCGCCGGCGGACTGCCCGAAGCGATCGTGGTCGCGGCGATGGACGGCGTCGGCATCGGTTCGTTCGTCGGCTGGTTCGTGTCGATCGCCCTCGGTGGCGTGGGACTGGGCGGCCAGGCGCTGATCGCCCGGGCGATGGGTGCCGGCGACGGTGACCTGGCATCCCGCGGACTCGGCACCACCATCGTGCTCGGCGTGGTGTGGTCGACGCTGGTCGGCGTGGTCATGTGGTTCGCCGTGACACCGCTCGCCGCACTCACCGATCTGACGCCCGAGGCGAGTCGTCACGCCGTCGACTACGTCCGGACCATGTCGCTGGGCATGCCGCTCTGCGGCGTGATGATGGTCGGATCGATGTGCCTCTTCGGCGCGGGTGAGACCCTGAAGCCCAGCCTGATCGCCGCCGCGGTGAACGTGGTGAACGTGATCTCCTCCTGGTTGCTCTCCGGCGTCTCGCTCGAGATCGCCGGCATGGAGGTTCCCAATCCCGGCGGCGTGGATCCGCTCGAATGGGGCGTGACGGGCATCGCCGCCGGCACCGCGACGAGCTGGGCGGTGGGCGGCCTCATCACCCTCGCGGTGCTGTTCCGGGGCGTGAAGGACCTGCGGCTCGAACTCCCGCGACTGCGTCCCGAACGGTCGATCATGATGCGGGTGGTCAAGGTCGGCATCCCGACCTTCTTCGAGGGCATCGCGATGTGGGCGGTCAGCCTCGTCGTGGTCGGATTCATCGGTCGAATCGCGGCCCGGGCCGCGGCGTCCGGTGATCTCGCCGACGCGGGCGGACTCGTCGGCGCCCACATCATCACGGTCCAGTGGGAGGCCTTCAGCTTCCTGCCCGGTTTCGCGATGGGGACCGCGGCCGGCGCCCTCGCCGGTCAGTATCTCGGCGCCGGGAATCCCGGCATGGCCCGGCGGGCGTTGATCGCCTGCACGATCATCGGCGTGATCATGATGTCGACGATGGGCGTGGTGTTCATGCTCTTCGGCCGGACCCTGACCTCGGTCATCAGCGACCAACCGGTTCATCTCGCCGAGGTCCCCCGCCTGCTGTTCATCTGCGGGACGACCCAGGCCTTCTTCGCCCTGACCATGGTCCTTCGTCAGGGGCTTCGCGGGGTGGGCGACACCCGGTGGACGCTGCTGATAACCACCTGCTCCAGCTACGGGATCCGGCTTCCGGCCTGCTGGCTGCTGGGAATCCACTTTGAACTCGGTCTGGCCGGCATCTGGATGGGCCTGATGGGCGAAATCGTCATCCGAGGGATGTTCTTCCTCGCCCGCTTCCTCCACGGTGGCTGGACCAGAATCAAGGTCTGAAACACCGATCCGAGCCGTTGCACACCGACGGCGAAGATCCTCGCTAGCATCGATCGAAGTCGGACCGGCCCCCCACCGCCGCGTCATCCGCAGGAATCCGCCGATGATCACTCCCGAACCCGCCCGATCCAAGACGCCATCGATCGATCCGAACGCCGATCCCCTCGACCCGGGGTTCCAGGATGCGTTGGTCGCCGGCGAAACCCGGCTGTCGGCGGAACAGGCCCTCGACGCCTGGCACCGCATGCCGATCGCCGATCTCGGACGACTCGCGGACCGGCGCTGCCGGGTGATCCACGGCGATTCGATCCGGACCTACGTGATCGACCGCAACATCAACTACACGAACGTCTGCACCGCGAAGTGCACCTTCTGTGCCTTCCGGCGGGATCAGGGCGACGACGACGCCTACACCCTCGAGTACGAGGAACTGCTGCAGAAGATCCGGGAGGTCGTCGCGATCGGCGGCACCCAGATCCTGATGCAGGGCGGGATGAACCCCGAACTCCCCCTCGACTGGTACGTCGAACTGCTCCGTCGCATCAAGGCGGAGTTCCCCGACCTCCACGTCCACGCGTTCAGTCCCCCGGAGTTCATCGAGTTCGTCAACTTCTTCGACCCGGCCGGCGACACGCTCGCGGACAAGCTCCGAACCGTGCTGGCGCCGCTGGTGGCGGCGGGCCTCGACTCGATCCCCGGTGGCGGCGGCGAGATCTTCGCGGACGCCGTCCGTCGAAAGATCGGTCTCGGCAAGTGCACCGCCGAAGCGTGGCTGACCGTGATGCGGGTCGCCCACGAGTTCGGACTGAACACCTCCGCCACGATGATGTTCGGACACATCGAAGGCGTCGGGGACCGCATCCACCACATGGAACTCGTCCGCCGCTGGCAGGACGACGCGATCCGCGACTTCGCCGCGGACGGTGGCGGCCGCTACCACGCCTTCATCTCGTGGCCCTTCCAACCCGACAACACGCCGCTGGGCCGCCTCAAGGCCTGGGGGGACGTCGAGGGCGACGACCCCGATGCGCCGTTCCCGGGCGACGTCGTCGGCCTGCTCGACGGCTCCGGCGACAAGGAACTCCACCCCGAATTCGGACGACGACTCCGGCTCGCGGGCGCGACGACCTACCTTCGCACGCAGGCGCTGAGCCGCCTCTACCTCGACAACATCTGGTCGATCGGCTCGAGCTGGGTGACCATGGGCCCGCACATCGGGCAGGTCGGGCTCCGCTTCGGTGCGAACGACATGGGCTCGGTGATGATGGAGGAGAACGTGGTGTCCTCCGCCGGCACCGCCCACTGCCTCAACGAACCGATGATCTGCCGTCTGATTCGAGATGCGGGCTTCGTACCGGCCCAGCGGGACAATCACTACCGGGTGCTCGAATCCCACTTCGCGCCGAACGGTCCGGACCTCGAAGTCGAGGACTGGTCGAAGTATCGGGCGACCTCGCTGCACAAGCAGACGGAAACGAGCGAGGACGGCGCGGGCTGCGGCTCCCACTTCGGCACGACCACTGGAGACGCCTCCGCGATCGTCGACCTCACCGTCAAGGGTGACTGACGAGGGTGAGCGACGAGGTCCGGACGCTCCGGCGCCGGCCCGCTCAGGCACCACCGTCGGACGGATCCTCGGGTGGTTCTTCGCCGGCGGAGCCCGCCGGCGGCGACGTACCCGCCAGCCAACGGTCGACCAGCGCGGCCGGGATCGGATCCTCCACCACCAGGCCCAGGAAGGCGAGCCGCTCGTTCAACCTGTCGCGAAAGGCCGCAGCGTCGACCTTGACGACGCTGCTGTCCGGGCCGGAGATCGTCATCATCATGACTCGATCGGACCGGTCGGCGTCCGTTCGGATTCCGATCACGCACTTCGACGGGCCACCGCGGGGCGTCCCGGGAATCGCGGTCAACCAGAGATCGCCGGCAGACCAGGTGATCCATCCGGCTCCGGGCGTGATGATGGGCGTGGAAGATTCGGGAATCAGGTCTCCGAGACCCTCCGCACGAAGTCGCTCGGGCAGTTTCACGTCCAGCGTGGCCGTCGCCGTCGCCGTCGCCGTCGCGGATGAAATCTCGGGGAGAAGATCCTGCACGATCTTCAGAACACCTTCCGCGACCACCCACGACGAACCCTCCATCCAGGTCGAAGTCGGGGTCGGGGTCGGGGTCGAGGTCGAGGTCGAGGTCGGGGTCGGGGTCGCCGTGGCCGTCGCGGGCGTCGGACCGTTCACCCTCGGGCCGATGCCCGGGGGGATCCTTGCGTTCGTCGAAACGACGGCGTTCAATGCGAGCAGACCGATGAACGCGAGAATCGCGAGGATCGGCACGGTGAGGACCGCGAGCGTCGCCCGCCCACCTCCGACTCGCTGGCCCGCGGCGATGAGCAGGATGGTCGAGACGATCGCCCAGATGCCACTCACCTGGCTTGCGCAATAAGGGCCGAGGCACGGAATCGCGACGATGAGCACGGGTCCGGAGCCGAAGCAGGCGAGGGACACCGTCCGCCCGAGCCCATCCTGGACGGGGCCGGTGAGCCGAAGGATGAGGTGACCGATCAATGCGATGAGCAGCACGCCGAACACGCTCGCGGCGATCGTGAAGCCGCCAAAGATGGAGATGACGCTTGCGGCCATGCCGAACCCCGGCCCGCCGACGGCGTTGAGTCCACCGGTCCAGAGCGGAACGGCCGCGATGACGACGAGCAGCGGCAGGAATCCGACCACCAACGAAAGGACGTTGATCAGCAGCAGGAAGACGAGTCCGGCACCCGGACCGGAATTCCGGGGAATCCCCCTGGCCAGATCACCGGGACGGACCATCGCCCAGCCCGCGGTGTAGATCGTCCGCTTGAAGAGGCCACGGGTGTTGTCGAACCACGGCGCCACCGTCGACTCGATCGCATCGTCGCCCTCGAGCGGCCGGATGATGCACTGGTCCTGCTCGATCGAGGCCTTGCAACCGACGCACTCGAACGACGCCGGATCGAGCAGGCCTTCGTCGGTATCGCCGTAGTAGGCCTGGTCGCAGTGCGGACAACAGAAGCGGACCTCGCCGATCTTGAACTCGAAGTCTCCCGGACGGAACGCGTCCCCGCACTCGGGACAGGCGCCGGGCGACAGGTTCCAGAGCGGGTAGTCGCATTTCTTGCAACGCATGGGGCACCTCCATCAGCGGACGGATCTGTCCGAGCGACCTGCCCACGGCAGACCCGGACCATGATCCCGAGCGGAAGGCGAGCCACCGTCGCCGGGCTCAATCCTCGGGACACCCCTCGGCGATGCGTCGTCGGAACTCCGCCACCAGTCGCCGGGTGACTTCACCCATGCGGCCGGTTCCGATCACCGAATCGTCGATCCGCGAGACGCCGATCACCTCGGCCGCGGTCCCGGTCAGGAACACTTCGTCGGCTTCCAGCAACGTCTCGATTCCGAAGACGTCCTCTTCGACGTCGAAGCCGCAGGCCGGTGCGATCTCCCGCATCACGAACCGACGCGTGACCCCGTGGAGGATCCCGGTGCTGGTCGACGGCGTGAAGATGCGATCACCCTTCACCGCGAAGATGTTGTCGCCGGTGCACTCCGCGACCTGACCGTCCGTGTTCAACATGATCGCCTCGAGCACGCCCGCCTCGATCGCCTCGACCTTCGCGAGGATGTTGTTGAGGTAGTTAAGGCTCTTGATCCGCGGATCGAGGCACTCGATCGGAATGCGGGGGCGCTTGGCGACGACCACCTTCATCCCCTCTTCGTAGAGTTCCTCGGGATAGAGCTGGATCCGGTCGGCGATGATGAACGTGCCCGGCGTCGGGCAGCGGAAGGGATGCAGTCCCAGCGTGCCGACGCCGCGGGTGAAGACCAGCCGGATGTACCCGTCCTGGATGCCGTTGGCGTCCACGGTCGCGCGGATCGCGTCCTCGATCTCCTCGAGGTCGTAGGCGGGTTTCAGGTGGATGAGGGCGGCGGACTCGAACATCCGCGCAAGGTGCGTCTTCAACTTGAGGATCCTGCCGCCGTAGGCGCGGATCCCCTCGAAGCAGCCGTCGCCGTAGAGCAGGCCGTGATCGAAGACCGAGATCATCGCCTCGTCCTTCGGAACCAGTTTTCCGTCGTGCCAGATGTAGGACATGGGCGGACATTCTACCGATTACGACCCGTTCGCGGGCCCGTTGATCGCCCCCGGGGCGGGGTTCAGGAACCGCACCGCCCCCAGTAGGACAACAGGAGGCCGAGATCCCCGGGGCCGACCAGACCGTCCTCGTCGAGATCCGAACGGCACCCGTCGCCCCCCCAGTCGAGCAGGATCAGTCCGAGATCGACGCCGTCGACCCGGGCGTCCCGATCAAGGTCGCCGGTGCACGGGACACCGGGTGTCCGGATCGCACCCGAGCCGAGTCCCCGCGCCACCACGTCGATCAGTGGACGAACCGGCTTCCGCCCGGGATCCGCGATCGAAGCCGGAACGTCGGTCTGCCCGGCGGAATTCATTCCCCAGCAGGCGACGCTTCCGTCCTCGTGAAGGAGCACGGTGTGCGCCTGGCCGGCGGCCACCGCGACCGCTGGACGCGTCGGTGTCCCGGTGCCGGATGGAATGGAGATCTGTCCGAACGTGTCGTCACCCCAGCAGCGGACCGATCCGTCTTCGAGGACGACGACCGAGTGCGAGAAACCGGTGGCGATGGCGATGACCCGATGGCCGCGATCGCCGATCCCCTTCGGGACGTCGCACTGACCGTGGAAGTCGTCGCCCCAGCAGTGGATCGATCCATCGTCCATCAGGCCGATGGTGTGGGTGTTGCCGACGCTCAGTCGCTGAACACCGGTCTCGGGGATCACCGAGGCGGGATCGCAGTCCGCGGCCGCCGGATTGCCCCAGCAGACGACCGACCCGTCCATCATCAACGCGGTGGTGCTGTAGACCGCGGCATGAACCGATCGCACGGGATGTCCGGGGGAACCCAACCGCGGCGGGACGGTGCACTCGCCGTACTCGTTCTCGCCCCAGCATCGCACCGAGCCGTCCGCAAGCACCGCCGCGGTGTGACCTTCTCCCGCCGACACCTGGACCGCCGGAATCTGGAACGGACCTGATCCGACGTCCGAGGGCACGTTCGATTCGCCGAAGAAATTGCCTCCCCAGCAGACGACGTCGCCGCCGTCGAGGACCGCCGCGGCGTGCAGGATCCCCATCGACAACTGCACGATGTTGCCGCGGATACAGGGATCGGATGCGTAGTACGGCGTGCCCCAGAACACGAAGTCCGCTCCGGGCGCGTCGTCCCCGGCATCGCCCGCGGTCACCGCCTCCGCGACGGGCGCGACGCCGGTGAACACGACGATCCAGATCATCGCCATGCCTCGAAGGCGTTCGCGAAGGGTGGATCGTTCGATCGATGTCGGAGGCGTCGACATGTCTCCAGTCTACGTGCGGGGTCACGCCGGCCGAAGAAACCACGCGTCCGAAGACGAAAAGACCCCGCAGACCCATCGGACGGGTGCCGTGCAGAGGATTCAGGCGTGGATCTTGCGTCGGCGGGCGGGCGGAATGCCGAGCTGTTCGCGGTACTTGACCACGGTCCGCCGGGCGATCTCGACGCCTCTTTCCGCCAGTGCGTCGGCGAGTTTCTGATCGCTCAACGGCTTCGCCTTGTCCTCGGCGTCGACGATCTCGCGAAGCATCTCCTTGATCGCCTCCCAGCTGCGATCGTCACCCGCGTCCGATTCCCGGCCGCCGGAGAAGAAGCGACGAAGCGGGAACATCCCCCGCGGCGTCTGCATCCACTTCTCGCTGACCGCGCGACTCACGGTCGCGACGTGCACCCCGAGCTGGTCCGCCACCTCGGTCATCGGCAGCGGCTTCAGGAACTGCGGGCCGTGATCGAAGAAGTCCCGCTGCCTCGAGAGAACCACCCGCACCACGCGGAGCAGCGTGTTCGTCCGCTGGTTGACCGCGTCGATGAGCCAGGTCGCGTCGCGAATCGCGTCGTCGATGAAGCCGCGGTCCTTCTTCTCGAGTTTCCGGTCGCCCTTCATCCCCTCGACCTGGGGATTGATCCGCAGCGGCGGCACCACGCCGTCGGCGAGCGCCGCGACGTAGGTGTCGGATTCGGGCTCGTACTCGACGAGGACGTCCGGCACGACGATGCCCGCGTCGGGGTTGACCAGCTCCCGCCCCGGCCAGAGCGTCAGTCGTCGCATGAGTTCCTTCGCGGTCTGCACGCGTTCGAGCGGCATCTCCGCATCCTTGGCGATCTTCGGCAGCCGGTTCTCCACCAGATCCTCGAAGTGCTCGCCCACCAGCACCGCCGCGTCGGTCCACGCGCCGTCCTCGTCGCCTTCCTGCTCGACGATCGCGTCGATCTGGAGAAGCAACGACTCCTGCTTCGACCTCGCCATCAGACCCGGTGGATCGAGGATCCGCTGCAGCCGGTCGAGCGTGCGGTCGAGCAGTTCGACCGACCAGTCCTCGATGCCGAGCTCGGTCCCCTGTTCGAGGATCGTGTCGAGGTCGGTCTCCAGAAGTCCGTCGTCGTCGACGTACTCGATGAGTCGTCGTCCCGCGGCCGCGACGTTCTCGACCGCATCCACGAACCGCCACTGCGCCTCGAGCTGTGCGGCGAGTCCGAGCCCGCGTCCCGCGGTGTTCGCCATCGCGTCCATCTTGCGATCGCGATCGCCGGTGGTGGCGGCCCGTCGCGCACCGTAGTCGTCGCCGTCCCAGACCTCCCGATATCGGTTCTCGAGGTCCGCGAGGCGCCCGAAGTCCTCACCCGCCTCGCCGGCGATGAACTCGCGTTCCGTCTCCGCGACGTCGCCGCCGGGTTCGCGATCGACAGCGGCGCCGTCACCCGGCTCGACGAGTTCGAGCGCGACGTTCTTCTCGAGTTCCTGTTCGATGCGCTCCTGCAGCGCCGCAAGCGGCAACTGGAGGATCTCCATCGACTGGATCATCCTCGGGGCCAGCTTCATCTGCTGACCGAGCTTCATCTGCTGACGCGTGTCGAATCGCATCGTGGTCATGGCGGGGTCTTCCGGAACGGAGACGCGCTCCCTCGGCGTCGTGCCTGTTGGCGCCGCGGGGCGTCGATCCTTCGACGCCCGACCATCGCGGGCCGCTCCGGGTTGAACCATCCGCGTTCATGGTATCGCCGGCGGAGAGAACGATCTCCGAACGAGAATCCCGGCGAAGGGGATCCGTTTCGGGATCCGCCTCCTCGGCCCGGATTCGGGGTTGGAATCAGTCGATCGGCCGCCGCTCGGTGATCGCATCCGCGAGCACCGCCCGGCTGGCGTATTCGATCTGGGACCCCGACGGCAGCCCCCGGGCGAGCCGGGTGGTCGAGATCCCGAGTCGCCTCGCCTCCTCCGCGACGTGGAGCGAGGTGGTGTCCCCCTCCATGTCGGGATTGAGCCCGAGGACGATCTCCCGCACGGGGATTCCGCGGGCGTTCCGCTCCGGCGTCCGGAGACGAGTGATCAGATCGTCGACGGTCAGACCGTCCGGTCCCACGCCGTCGAGCGGGTCGAGCCTTCCGAGCAGGACGTGGTACACGCCGGCATGCATGCCGGTCTGCTCGAGACTGATCAGATCCCGCGGCTGCTCGACGACCAGCACCACCGATGCGTCACGCTTGGGATCACTGCAGATCGGACACGGATCGACGTCGGCGAGATTCCAGCAGATCGAACAGTGCCTGACCGATTCCTTCACCCGGGCGATCGACCGGGCGAGCCCCAGCGCCTCGTCGCTCGAACTCTTCAATACGAAGAACGCGAGCCGTTCGGCGCTCCGCCGGCCGATGCCGGGAAGCCGCGCGAATTCATCGATGAGATTCGAGACGCTCTCGGGGTATGCGGTCATGGGCACCGACCTCCTCGCGAACCGTGGATCACATGAGCCCCGGCAGACCACCGGGAGGGAGCGGGATGTTCATCTCGGACGCCGCCGCCTTGAGATGATCCGCGATCATCTCCTGGGCGCGTTCGAGCGCCGCGTTCACCGCACTGGCGATGAGGTCCTCGGCCATGCCCCGATCCGCCTCTTCGCCCTCCTTCACGAGGATCGCGAGCATCACGGGATCCACGTCGACCGAACGGATCCGCATCTTTCCGTCGGCGACCGCGGTGACCGCGCCTCCACCGACCTGCGCTTCGACCGTCATGTCCGCGAGCTCGGCGCGGACCTGCTCGAACCGCTCCTTGATCCGGGGCAGATCCTTCATGATCCCGCCCAGTCCGGCCATTCCCTTGAGTGCATCGAACATCATTCTTCCTTCACTGGCTTGGTGACCGGCTCCTCGACCTTCGGGGAACCCTCGATCCTCCTGACCTGCACGACGTGGGCGTCGAACAGTTCCATCGCATCCGCGACCAGCGGGTGCGACTCGACGTCCTGGTCGACGACCGGCGACGGCGCGCTGCTCGACGCCGCGACGTCGACGAACTCGACCCGGATCCGCCGACCGAGCGCCTCCGAGGCCATCCGCACCAGCGGTTCCGGATGGGACACCGTCCAATCGACGCCCGGCGAGGCATCATCGCGGCGGCGAAGTCGGAGACGGTCGCCTTCCAGTCGGTCGAACTCGAAGTCCGCGAGCATGGCCCGGTGCCGAGGCGTGGTCGCGGCCGCCTGCAGCCGATCCCACGGTCCCGCCGACTCGCCGGCGACGTCCACCTGCGTTCCTGAAGAAGCGTCCGTGTCGGGCGCAACCGGTTCCGCCACGGCCGTCTCGGGGTCTGCTTCAGGCTCGGTGGTCTCGCTCGGCTTCCTGGCTTTCCGGGACGATTCGGTCTTCACGGGCGACTCGGCCTTTCGGACCGTCTCATCCGCGCTCGGGCGCTCGGTCTTCCCGGCATCTTCCGCCGCGCGACCGGACGCCGGCATCGCCGCGGGCTTCACCCCGGCCGACGCCTTCACCACCGGGGGTGCGTCAGTGGCGGTCAGCCTTTTTTTTTTCGTCGGCGTCGATGCGATGGCGTCCCCGGCCAGCAACGAGGCGGCCCGCGCGAATCGTTCCGACATCGCCATGCGGGCGACGGCCGCATCGAGAATCGCACGCGGCGAAGCGCTCACCCGGACCCGGGCGCTCGCGGCATCGCACAACGCGATCATGTGCACCAGTTGTTCCGGCTCGAAGTTCGCGGCCTCCTCGACCAGCGCGGCGGCCTCGTCGGGACCGGTACCGAGGATCTCGGGATCCGCGCCACAGACCCCGGCGGCGAGCAGCAGTCGGAACCGCTCGGCGATCCCGTCGAGGGCGCGCTCGGGGGCGAGTCCCTCCCCGAGCAACGTGGACATGGCGCGGAGCGTGCCCGCGAGGTCGCCCCCGCCGATCGCCGCCACCACGTCCCGGACGATGTCTTCCGGCGGCACGCCGAGCACGCGTTCAAGCAGTTCCGCGTCGAGTCGGCCGTCCGCCGCGGCGACGATCCGCTCGAGGATGCTGAGTCCGTCCCGCATCGATCCGTTGGCGAGCCTCGCGACGCGAAGCACCACGGCCTCGTCGGCTTCGATCGATTCCCGGGCGAGGACGTCGGCGAGGTGCGCCGCGATCCTCGGGATCGAGATCGGTCGGAAGTCGAAGCGCTGGCACCGGCTCTGGATGGTCGGCAGGACCTTGTGCGGTTCGGTCGTGCACAGGATGAACTTCACGTGCGACGGCGGTTCCTCCATGGTCTTGAGCAGCGCGTTGAACGCCGCGTTCGAGAGCATGTGGACTTCGTCGATGATGTAGATCTTGAACGGCGAGCGGGCCGGACGGATGCTTGCATTCGCGATCAGGTCGCGGGCGTCCTGAACGCCGTTGTTGCTCGCACCGTCGATCTCCACGACGTCCATGTCCTCGCCCCGGAGGATCGCGTCCTCGACGGCCTTGCCTTCGCCCTCGGATCCGGTGGCGTTGAGGGCCCGGGCGAAGATCCGCGCCATCGAGGTCTTGCCGACCCCGCGGGTACCGCAGAAGAGATACGCGTGGGCGGTTCGATCCCGTTCGATCGCGCGTTCGAGCGTCTCCGCGATCGACTCCTGCCCGACCACCTCGCCGAAGGTCCGGGACCGATAGCGTCGAGCGAGGACCTGGTAGCCGGGAACGGTTTCGGTGGCGGTTTCGGGCATCGAGCACCGGATGTCGGGAGGCCGAGGGATGGGCCGAAGAAGGCGATGGGCGAGGCGGGATGGCGGCGTGGAGGACGGCCAGGCGATCGACGGCCCGAACGACGACGCGTATGGCTGCTGCCGTCAAGCCCTGACCAGGTTGGCGAGCCGTCCGTCCGACGGACCCGACCGTCCTCCACGCCGCGATCCGCGACGCGATGCGACATCCTAGCCCGAATCCGGTTCCGAAGCCCGGAGACGACGATCCGCCGCGTAGAATCTCGGACGATGGAACGAGACGACGCCATCCCCGCCCCGACCTCCCCGATCGTGACCCCCTCGGATCTCGATTCGAGCAAGCTGCGATCGCAGCGGCTGCTGCTGCTCGTGGTCCGCCTGCTCTTCCTCGTCCTGCTCGTCTCCATCTCGATGCTCACCATCGCGGGTCGGCAGTCCGGCCCGCTCGAATTCCGGCTCCAGACCTTCCTTGGCGTCCTGCTCGCCAGCGCCGCGGTGGGCACGATCGTGATCGTGCTCGACGTGATGACGCCCAACAAGCGGCTGTCCTCGGTGGTCGGCGTCTACCTCGGGATCTGCTTCGGCCTGCTCGCCGCGGTGGCCGTGAGTTTCCTGATCGACGTGGTCGCGAACGCGATGGGCGGGATCGAGAGCACCACTTCGATCTATCTCGGAGTCTCGAAGGCGACCCTCGCCCTGGTCTTCTGCTACCTGTCCGTCTCCGTCGTTCTGACGACCAAGGACGACTTCCGGGTGGTCCTCCCCTACGTCGAGTTCGCCCGACAGGTCCGCGGAATCCGACCACTGCTGGTCGACACGTCGTCGCTGGTCGACGGACGCATCGAAGACGTCGGCCGGGCCGGTTTCATCGACGCGCCGATCCTGATCGCGGAGTTCGTGCTGGAGGAACTCCAGCGGCTCTCCGACAGCAACGATCGCCAGAAGCGACTTCGCGGGCGTCGTGGGCTCGACGTGGTCACGAACATGCAGCAGAATCCGTTCCTCGACGTCGCGATCGATGGAACCCGTCCACCCGGCGTGGGCGTCGACGCCATGCTCGTCGAAATGGCTCGCGGCCAGGACCTTCGAATCCTGACCTCCGACCTCAACCTGCGGAAGGTCGCCGAGATCAACGGCGTGACGGTCCTCAACATCAACGACATCGCCCGCTCCCTGCGACCCGCCTCGCTTCCGGGCGACTCGATGGAGATCGAGCTCGTCAAGGCCGGCGAGGAGCCGTCCCAGGCGGTCGGCTACCTGCCCGACGGCAGCATGGTGGTGGTGCAGGACGGCGGCGGCCGGGTCGGCGACATCGTCGAGGCGGTCATCACGAATTCGCTGCAGACCGCAGGCGGAAGAATGATCTTCGCGAAGCTGGCCGACGGTGATTCCGACGATCCGGCGTCGGAACCTCCGGCATCGGGCTCGATCGGACGCGCTGCGACGTCCCAGCCCAAGGCGACCGGCCCCGGCCCCAAGGAAGGCCGCGGGAACCAGGGCGAACGCGGACGATCACCGAGACGCAAGTCTCGTCGGGACTGACCAGCCCACCGACGGTCAATCCTCGACCGAGGCATGTCCGCGTTCGAACGCCGCCATCCGATCCCCGAACGCCTTCGCCCGGTCGAGACCACCACGACCGATCGGCTGCCGGACCTGATGCATCGACAGCGTCGGCATGAAGCGGCGTCCGCCTCGCCCTTCCTCGGAGCGATGCGGCTCGAGGCATCGTGGATCCCACGGAAGCCCGAGAAACTCGATCAGTTCGCGGATCCGGGGCGCCGGCTCGGTCACCAGTGCGGTGTAGTCGACTTCGAACCAGGGGTTCGGCACTCGTTCGCGCATCGCGTTCGTGAACCGGGCCTGGCTTCGGATCATCCGGCCGATCCATTCGAGACGCGTGGTCCAGGGCATGCGATCGTGCGCGAGATTCTGTCCGTAGATCGAGATCGCCACGTCCGCGGGTTCACGATCGAGGGTGATGATGCGGGCCCGCGGGAACCACCGACCGATG
>Ga0315320_10002745_pt1 | contig 14492 bp, 12 predicted proteins | sample M140m21515metaG_FD_203458 | JGI IMG/M metagenome (GOLD analysis project Ga0315320, IMG submission 203458) | Ammonia-oxidizing marine archaeal communities from Monterey Bay, California, United States - M1 40m 21515 | ecosystem: Environmental > Aquatic > Marine > Coastal | place: USA: California... | reverse complement strand
ACTTGATTATGATGACTTAATTGTGCGGGCGGGTGCGTTATTATCACATTCGAGATCAGCGCAGTGGGTGTTGTATAAATTGGACGGTGGCATTGACCACTTACTGATGGATGAGGCGCAGGATACGAGTCCAAGTCAGTGGAAAGTTGTCAAGCTATTAACCGATGAGTTCACGGCGGGGGACAGTGGGCATAACACTAAACGAACCCTGTTTATCGTGGGAGATGAAAAACAGTCAATCTATTCCTTCCAGGGAGCAGACCCTGCAGAGTTTGAAGTGATGCAAAAACGGTTCTCTGATCGTTTGGCTGCGGTGGATCAGAAATTAGAGAAACGGGATTTGGCATTTTCGTTTCGCTCTGCCAATCCTATTTTACAGTTAGTGGACAAGGTGTTTGACAGTGAGGCAGGTGCAGCGTTTCACAAACAGTCACTGCACCGTCCGTTCTTCACTGATCTGCCAGGACGTGTTGATCTCTGGCCATTTGAAGAGAAAATCAAGACTGAAGATGACACACCTTGGTTCAAGCCTGTGGATACGCCAGAACCTGATAACCCACAGATTATTTTGGCCTGTAAGGTCGCAAATTGGGTTGAAAATTTGTTGGCGTCAGGTCGGGAATTACCAGGTAAAGGCCGCGCAATACGCCCAAGTGACTTCTTAATACTAGTTCAAGGAAGGAGGCCAATATTCCACAATATCATCCGGGAACTCAAGACACGTGGTTTACCCATTGCAGGGGCTGACCGCTTAAACGTTGGGCAAGAGCTAGCGGTGCGGGATGTACTATCTTTGCTAAAATTTGCCGACCTACCAGAGGACGACTTGTCACTAGCAGAGGCGCTGCGTTCGCCACTATTAGGTTTCAGTGAAGATGATCTGTTTCGTGTAGCACATGGACGTGGAAACAAAACCATTTGGCAGAATTTACGGGAAAATTTTGCTCAGCAATATTCCAAGCAGATAGAAATTTTGCTCAGCATTTCAAACAGCGTAGATTTCCTACGACCATTTGAATTAATTGAAAGGATTTTGACACGATTTGGTGGGAGGCAAAAAATCCTTTCGCGGTTGGGACTAGAGGCTGAGGACGCGATTAATGAACTGTTGTCACAAGCAATGCGGTATGAGCAGTTGGAAGCACCAAGTCTTCCTGGATTTCTGAACTGGTTTGCCGCAGGCGAGGTCGAGATTAAACGCGAAATGAGTGCTACAGCAGGCCAAATTCGGGTCATGACCGTGCATGGGTCCAAAGGGCTCGAAGCACCGATTGTGATCTTGCCCGACACCGAAGTGCGCGCAGGCAAACGCGATACATCACAAATTATGCCACTAAATGAGGGTGGATTTCTATGGAAATCATCCAAAGACATGGCGCCAGTGGCACAAATAGAAGGAACAACAACTGCAAAAGAGCTTTCCAAACAGGAGCAAATGCGGCTGTTATATGTAGCCCTCACGCGGGCAGAGCAGTGGTTGATTGTTGCAGGTGCGGGGAACTCAGGCAAAGACGCTTCATCAAGTTGGTATAATCTGGTCGAAGACGCAATGCAGAAAAGCGATTTGCTACCGACTGAACATACCGAAATACCCGACATAGGTAAATGTTTAACAATTTCACACAACTGGTCTGAAAAAAAATGTCAGGCTAGGTTAAGTTCTGAGACACCACAAACATCCCTTCCAAATTGGGCGGCACGCACCGCACCTGTGATTACGAATTCCCCTGCACCATTTTCACCCAGTAGCTTGGACGGTGCAAAAATTATTTTGGGTGGCGATGGCGTGGATCAAAATGCTGCGATGCGCAAAGGGCGCCAAGTACATTTTTTGTTGGAGCATTTGGCAACATCAGCTCCTGCGCAACGGCGAGATAAAGCACTACAACTGTTAGTTGGAGAATTTGCTCCAAAAAATAAGACAGAGTTCGAAGCAGTACTAAGTGAGACGATGGATGTATTAAATGATCCTGCCCTCACGTACTTGTTTGCACCTGGAACACTAGCTGAAGTAGAAATATCTGCATCCGTCCCAGAGTTGGGTGGGCGTATCATGCATGGGGTTATTGACCGTTTAGTGGTGACGCCAGATCAGGTTTTTATCGTTGATTTTAAAACAAATTTTCTTGTACCAGATACACCAGATCAAACGCCTATTGGGATTTTACGACAGCTTGGAGCATATCGATCTGCTGTCGTTCAAATGTACCCTGACCGCCCTGTAAGAGCTGCTATTTTATGGACAGCAACACGGCAGTTGATGGCGATAGACCAAAAGATCACGACGCAAGCGCTACAAACAGCTACCATATCTTGACGTTAATGTGCCTGCTTCATAGTTTGGCCGCGACTCAATAGATTTTTTTGGAGACAGAAATGACAACAGTATCCGTAACCGACGCAACATTCGCAGAAGAAGTCACTAACTCTAGCATCCCAGTAGTTGTAGACTTTTGGGCAGAATGGTGTGGCCCATGTAAACAAATTGGTCCAGCACTTGAAGAATTATCAAACGAAATGGCTGGTAAAGTAAAAATCGTAAAGGTTAACGTGGACGAAAATCCGGGCTCTCCAGCACAATTTGGAGTGCGTGGCATCCCAGCTTTGTTTTTGGTCAAAGACGGCAAGGTAGTATCCAACAAAACAGGCGCAGCACCCAAAGCTGCTATACAAGGTTGGATTATTGACAGTATTTAAAATATTAATATTCAAAAGTGTGTAAGGGCTCTTTCAAGGGCTCTTTCACATCGGTATTTTTTGAATAATGTGTAGAGCCATCTAGCGAACTGAATAACAAAACGAATAAGAAGCTAGCATCAGAATACCGAAAAAATTGAATATCTTTTAAACGTCCATAGAACCGTTTCAAGCAAATCAATATAAAGACTGCAAAGATGCAAAAAAGCCTTTGCTCGGGATGATAACCCTTAGATAATGGGTCTTTGCAACTTTCTATGCACAAGATGCGGGTTACATTATCCGTTTTCGCGTAAAATTATTCCCGCAAGATAAAGAGAGCCACAAATGAGTATACGTGCCGTTGCATCGCGCGCGACTATTACAGCCAAAGCCTCTTGCACGCTGTTTGCAACCGTTGCATTTATACCGACAGATTTTGCGGCAGCGACTGTATCATTAGCGGAGAGTGTGTTAATTTCTTCCGGAATAGAAACGCCATGCAAAGATATCGCATTTTTCGCAAGCGGTCTAAGGTAGCTTTTCACATCCTTAGTATTCAACATACCAGTAATCATATGCAGCGGGCGCGGTGGCAAACGTTCAAGTGCTTCAGATAAAGCTTCGCCAGCGGCTGCGTTGTGACCCCCATCCACCCAGACTTCAGAACTACCTGCCTGATCCACCAAAGGACCCATCTTAAGCTGTTGTAAACGGGCAGGCCATTCGGCATTGAGCATCGCATCGATGGCAGCGTCCTCATTCTGGCCCAGCATCCGCAGCGCCATAATCGCAGCTCCCGCGTTTTGCACCTGATGTGCGCCAACAAGAATTGGCATGGGCAAATCCCAAAGACCATTTTCGTCTTGGAACAATAAGCGACCATTTTCTTCCCAAACATGCCAGTGTTGGCCAAATATTTTCAGTGTCGCTCCAACATTTACAGCTTGGCGTTCGATCACCTGAAGGGCTTCGTCTTGTTGAGGGCCAACAACGCATAATGTGTTGCGTTTGAGGATACCTGCTTTTTCAAATGCAATCTTACCAACGGTGTTACCAAGAAATTGTTCATGATCCAACGACACAGGCGTGATGACGCATAATTCAGGCTTGTTAAATACGTTAGTTGTATCCATGCGACCACCCAAGCCAACCTCCATCACGGTATAATCGGCAGCAGTTTCAGCAAAAGCCAAGATCGCAGCACAAGTTGTAATTTCGAAATATGTGATCGGTTCACCAGCATTGGCGTTTTCGCAAATCTCAAGTACTTTGGTTAGATGGTCTTCATCTATTAGCTTTCCGGCAAGGCGAATGCGCTCATGAAACCGCACAAGGTGAGGCGAAGTATAAGCATGAACAGACTGACCAGCAGATTCGAGGCCCGCACGGATCATGGATTGTGTAGAGCCTTTACCGTTGGTCCCAGCGATGTGAATAACAGGGGGTACTTTGTTTTCGGGATGGCCTAACGCTTCCAAAAGGCGTTTGGTGCGTTCCAAATTCAAGTCCATGAACTTAGGATGTAAATGCATCAATCGCTCTAGAATGACATCACTTTGGTCAAAAATTTCAGAAGTCACTTATCCACAGCCTCAAACGTTCCACCGTCTTGGGATGAAGTTGGTGCAGGTAAGTCAGCGGCAACTACAGGTTTTTGCTTGGTCAACATACGAGTAATAGTTATGAGCTCGTGGCGCATATCTTTGCGGTGCGTCACACGATCGAGCATGCCGTGATCTAAAAGGTATTCTGCGCGTTGGAAGCCTTCAGGCAGTTTTTCACGAATAGTTTGTTCAATTACGCGTGGACCAGCAAAACAAATGAGTGCGTTTGGCTCAGCAATTTGCACATCACCCAGCATGGCATAGGAGGCAGTTACACCCCCAGTAGTCGGGTGTGTGAGAACGACAATGTAAGGGAGACCCGCCTCTTTCAGCATTTCAATCGCAACTGTGGTACGAGGCATTTGCATCAACGATAAAATACCTTCTTGCATCCGTGCCCCACCCGCCGCTGAAAACAGAATGAGCGGGCATTTCAACTTCACCGCTTTTTCTGCAGCAGCAATAATAGCATTACCAACATACATACCCATCGAGCCACCCATGAAGGAAAAGTCCTGCGCAGCAACAATAATGTTTGAGCGACCCATTTTGCCCATTGCAATCGACATCGCCTCTTTTTCGCCAGTGGCTTTGAGTGCCGCTTTCATGCGATCTGGATATTTCTTTTGGTCACGGAAGTTTAGTGGATCAGCGTTTGGTTCGGGCACATCAAGTTCTGTAAACAATGCGCCATCAAACAGCGAATAAAACCGATCCCGCGGAGTGATGTGCATATGATGATTGCAATTGGTACAGACATTTAAGTTATCAGCCAGTTCCCGGTGGAAAAGCATCGTGTCACACTCATTGCATTTCGTCCAAAGGTTTTCTGGAACATCGCGTCGAGAAAAAATGGAGTTAATCCGAGGGCGAACATAGTTAGAAATCCAGTTCATGGGAGCGTCCTGATTTGTATGCTTTTCATTCCTAAAGGCGGTTGCAGATGAATGCAATCATGCAGGGTTAAGCGAATTTACGCTCACGGCTGCGTATAAATAAAAGATAAGTGAAATATGCTACAGCAAAAAAACTTAAGTTTGACAAAATCATGGTGCGCACCGATGTCTCGTCCAGTACGTGGGTGTCCGTTACGTAAAATGAAAGGCCATTGAGTGTTCCATCAAGTGATAAAAGCATCATAGATTGAAGGTTGTTTATGAAGTGTAAGCCAATTGCTGCGCCAAGATTGCCCGTACGCACAGTAACATCTGTGGCAATGATACTAAAAAATATGGTGACAATCACGATCAGTAGTGCGTTTGAGCCCATACGTATCGGATCATGGTGCAAGAAACCAAAAAATATGGATGGGACAATGATCCAAACCCAACGTGATTTGAACCGCACAGCCAATTCTTGCAAGAAATAGCCACGAAAAATAAGTTCTTCGGAAGAAACTTGAATCAAGAGAAGTGGGAGAGCGGGGAGCATCCAAACAAGCCATATGCCAAGGGATAAATTTGGGTGAACCTCACCAAACCAAAGACTAAGCACAAAAGTGATAAGCACAATTGGAACCATAGCCAGCACCGCAATACCAAAATTCCGCAGTACTGGACCTGGTCCAACAAGGGCGCACAAGCTTTGGCGCCGAAGGATCAATGTCGTGATCCAAACCGCACCAAGCATCGCACAAAATGTGCTTAAGCGGATGATCGTGTCGCGTGGTGTGGTTGGATCAGTAAGACTTGTGATCAAAATCACGAAAGCGGATGGAAAATCCACACCTAGTAAAACCACATCAAACAGAACAATAAACAACAAAATCTTTGCCATGAATATTGCATAGAATAGTAAAAGCAGAACCAAAGCCAAACCCAGACCACCACGAGAATGCCGGGCTGGCTCAATAAATGTTGCAAATTTATCATTCATCTTTGGCAGCATCTGATGTATCCCCTGCCTAATCTGTCAATTAAAAGATGTACACGTGGGTGTACGTGGTGTGACTATGATCAGCAAGAGAGTAACGCAATCTACCAAAATACCTGCATGGACCACGCGCTTTACAGCAACAGCTGTGGTGATCCTGATGATAAACGGATGTGTTAGCTCAGAGCAACACACCGCGGTGTCAACCGCCGACACCAAGACTGTCACAGTAGCTGGTCAGGATGTCACTTTGGGGAGTGTAGTAGGATACTGCTTTAACAGTCATCTAAGTAAAATTGTTACATCTGGCGCATTTGTTGTACTAGCACCTTGTAATCCTGATGATAAAGATAGGGAAGCTAAAGGTCTGATATTGATAAATATCTTAGCTAAAAAAGACAGTATAAATATAATTTCCGCACGAGATCTAGAAGCGGATTTTCAATCAGACATTGGTCGCGCAGCGCTAAGCCGCAAAGGCAAGGCCACAAACTTAACTGTGCTGGGAACAATGCAGGATAATGGTGTCTATTACGTGCACACACAAGACATAGATGGACCTGTCGTTCCTGATACTACAGATGATCAGTGGCGGGCATTCATGGTGGTTGCCAATAGTTTAGTTTCAGTCCGTGTTGTAAACTTTAAAGATGACAAAATGACAGATGGTTTAGTGTTTGCGTACATGGAGGCAATTGCAAAACGAATTCAGGCGCTTAATTAGGGCGGTAAAGGCGTTTCTATTACTACCTGAGAGCTGTACCATCCCAGAAACAATGACAAGCGAGCAGATGTGAAGATCAGCGATACAAAAGTAATAAACGAAAAAGCAATTCTTGAAATACTGCGAAATTTTCTAATCAAGACGGTGTAAGCGACATTTATATTTGCAATTTTAAATTAAATTTTTACTGCTTTTTAGTAATCACGGGCGGACTATTAAACAAAAAATCTATGCGCAGAAATCCACTTCTTGCTCAAAGCTAGACATTGCAAACCACACTCTCCATCACCATTTCATTAAGCACTGAACAGATAACGCTACGTCCTACGTGACGTTGACGCTAACGTAAAGTAAGATAAAGCATCATCTCAACCGGGGTCTGACTCATGACACACGCCACTTACCCGCACATGCTCAAACCACTTGACCTTGGGTTCACCACGTTACCAAATCGCGTTTTAATGGGTTCAATGCATACAGGCCTAGAAGAGACCGGCGATTGGAACCGTGTAGCAGAGTATTACGCAGAGCGGGCGCGCGGCGGTGTGGCATTGATGGTCACAGGTGGAATTGCTCCGAACGAAGAGGGAGGTGTTTTGCCAGGTGCGTCAGGAATGCAAAACGATGAAGATATCACGAACCATAAAATGGTGACGGATCGAGTGCATAACGCAGGTGGTAAAATCGCAATGCAAATCTTGCACGCGGGGCGGTATGCTTATAATCCAAAATGTGTAGCCCCTTCACCTTTAAAATCTCCTATATCCCCATTTTTACCTTCAGAATTAAATGCAGAAGGAATTGAAAAACAGATATTAGATATCGTTGCATGTGCCAAAAAAGCACGACAAGCAGGATATGATGGGGTAGAAATTATGGGATCAGAGGGTTATTTTCTCAACCAGTTTCTGGTGACCCACACCAACAAACGCACAGATGAATGGGGCGGGTCCTATGAAAACCGTATGCGCATGCCTGTAGAAGTTGTGCGGCGAACACGTGACGTTGTTGGACTGAATTTCATAATAATTTATCGTCTATCGATGATCGATCTGGTGCCAAATGGATCCACTTGGAAAGAAGTGGTGCAATTGGCCCAGGCCGTTGAAGCAGCTGGTGCAACCCTTATAAATACAGGGATCGGTTGGCACGAAGCTCGGATTCCGACGATCGCGACAAGTGTACCAAGAGCGGCATTTAGTTGGGTTACAGCCAAATTAATGAGCGAAGTCCGAATACCCATCATAACATCGAACCGTATTAACACGCCAGAAGTAGCTGAAGAACTATTATCCAATGGACATGCCGATATGGTATCTATGGCCAGACCGTTTTTGGCAGATGCTGATTTTGTAAAAAAAGCTAAGGAGGGTAAATCCCAGCAAATTGCCCCATGTATCGCCTGCAACCAAGCTTGTTTAGATCACACATTTTCCATGAAACTAACATCTTGTTTAGTGAATCCACGTGCCTGCTCTGAAACCAAACTGAACTATAGCCCTGCGACCCAAATCAAGTCAGTTGCGATCGTTGGTGCAGGCCCAGCGGGTCTGTCCACAGCTTTAGTCGCTGCAAAGCGTGGGCACACTGTGACCATCTTTGATGGCGCCTCACAAATTGGTGGCCAATTAAATATGGCCAAACAAGTGCCTGGAAAAGAGGAATTCTTTGGATTGGTAGAGTATTACCGCAACGAAGTGTCGCGTTTGGGAATTAATCTTGAGTTGAACAAATTTGTGTCTTCGAATGATTTGAGCGGTTACGACGAGGTGGTAATTGCCACGGGTGTCACACCGCGCAATCCTCAAATTGAAGGACAGGATAGGCCTAATGTAGTGGATTATATTGATGTACTGCGTGACAAGGCCACAGTAGGTAAACGTGTTGCTGTAATTGGTGCAGGTGGGATTGGTTTTGATGTATCAGAATTTTTAGTCCACGAAGGTGAAAGCCCAACCGAGAATTTAGAATTGTGGAAACGCGAATGGGGCGTTGGTGATCCAAGTCTCACACGCGGTGGATTAGCTGCCAGTGGTGCACAACCCGAAGCGCCTGTCCGACAGGTGACATTACTACAGCGTAAGGCGCAAAAGCTTGGAAAAGGGCTAGGTAAGACGACTGGCTGGATCCACCGCTCTTCGCTGGCCATGAAAAATGTTGAGATGGTTGCCGGTGTAAATTACGAAAAAATCAGTAGTGCGGGACTACATGTGTCTTTTGGGGAGGCACGTGAGAAAATGAGGATAATTGAATGTGACACAGTTGTATTGTGTGCAGGTCAGATTTCTAATCGTTCACTTGCCGACGATTTGGAAGCCAAGGGCATACACTGCCATGTGATCGGTGGGGCAAACATAGCCGCAGAACTGGATGCCAAAAGGGCAATTGATCAGGGGTCTCGCTTAGCGGCAGGATTTTAATTTAGGTATTTGTAAAACATTATCTAGGCATTCGATGCTGGGGGTAGATCTTCAGTAGCGGCCACTAAAACATAACATCATTTATAGCATAAGTTTCAGAAAGTTCGTCCATTATTGTGACTAAAGCGGATGAAATACCTGGCTCTGACAGAGAATGACCGGCAGATGGAACCATAATTAAACGCGACGCAGACCAATGTTTGTGTAGTTCAAAAGCGTTGTGTGGCGGACAGATCATATCATAGCGCCCTTGCACGATAGACCCTGGAATGTTCCCTATCCTTCCAATGTCTTTAAAAATTTGGCCGTCTTCGCGTAGAAAACCTGCGTTACGGAAATAATGATTTTCAATTTTAGCAAAAGCAAGCGCGTAAGATGCTGGTACAGTCCCGCGATTGCTCGACTGCTCGAGGGAGGCCAGCGCGCTTTCCCACTCAGTCCATGCACGGGCAAACCTTGTCTGAATGTCTTCGTTATCTGATTCCAATCGTCTTGCATAAGCCTCAATAATGTCATGTTGTTCATCGTCAGGAAGCAAACCTACAAAATGATCCCACTCTTCAGGAAAGAATGCTGCTGCGCCACCGCCGTAGAACCAATTCAGTTCTGCTTGTGTCATCATAAAAATACCACGCAGTACCAGATGTTTGACGCGGTTTGGATAGGTTTCTGCATAAATTAGCGCTAGCGTTGCCCCCCATGAGCCACCAAAAACAATCCATTCATTAATACCGAATTCCTTTCGAATCATTTCAATATCAGCAACCAGATCCCAAGTGGTATTTTCTATAGTTGATGCGTGTGGGCGTGATCGTCCACAGCCACGCTGATCGAATAAAATCACGCGGTAAATATCTGGATGGAAAAAACGACGCATTCCAGATGAGCAGCCGCCACCTGGGCCGCCGTGCAGGACCACGACAGGAATACCATTTGGGTTGCCACATTCTTCAACATAGAGCACATGATTCCCTGACACAGCCAACATTCGATAGTTGTAAGGCTGTATCACGGGGTAAAGTTGACGGTATGCGCCAATTTGGCTCTCGGAATTTTGCATGCGTAGATTATATATAGAGTAAGTTGAATATCCAACTGTTACAGTTTGAGAAAGTGAGCGCAATGGCAGGACCAACAACAGTGGATGCAAGTGAAATTGCGAAATTTGAAGCAATGGCAGCAGAATGGTGGGATGAGAGCGGCAAGTTCAAGCCACTTCACATGCTTAATCCATGTAGATTGGAATACATCGTGGATCAGCTGACCGCCGAATTTGGAAGAGATCGAGATGCACTTGACAGTCTGAAGGGCTTAAGGATCCTCGATATTGGCTGTGGCGGCGGCTTATTATCAGAACCCATGGCACGGCTTGGTGCAACTGTGGTCGGTGCCGATGCGGCTTCAAGAAACATTCCTGTGGCACAGATCCATGCAAAAAAAATGGGCCTCAATATTGACTACCGCCATGTGACTGCTGAGGAGTTGGCAGATGCTGGCGAACAATTTGATGCAATTCTAAATATGGAAGTGGTGGAGCACGTAGCCAACCCACAGGCTTATTTAGATGCTTGTCGGACCCTACTGAAGCCTGGTGGTATTATGATTTGTTCAACATTGAATCGTAATCCCAAAAGCTTTTTGATGGGAATCATCGGTGCAGAATATGTAATGCGATGGCTACCTAAAGGCACACACGAATGGTCGAAGTTTATCACGCCTAATGAATTATACACATTTATTGAAACGGCTGGACTCAAGCCAGTAGATCGCAAGGGATTCGTGTTTAATCCGATCACTTGGAGATGGTCAATTTCCGCAAGGGATCTCAGCGTCAATTATGTGACAGCGAGCGTTAAGCTCTAAGCATTGTCCGGAATTTTCGAAGCGTTGACAACACAGTTTTTATGCTCTGGTTGCCAAGGTTATCTGCAATTATTTGGAATTCGGGAGTAAGCGCAGTTAATGCTTGGTCTCTGGCAGAGCGACCTGAGTCGCTAATCGAAACCTGCTTTTTGCGGGAGTCTTCCCAGTCAGGGCGAATATGAATATAACCCGCCAACTCCAGTTTTTTTAACGTATTCGTAATTGCACCTTTAGTGAGCCCAAAGCTACGCGCCAATTTAGCAGGCGAAACTTCACCCACATGGGCAAGTTGGGTCAGAACCGAAAAATGCGACATCTCCATTCCCTTTGGCAGATTGCGGGCCAACACGGCTTTAATCGTTTGATCTGCTGCTACCAATTCTGAAAATAACATTAAAACAAGCTGTAAATCTGGTTCGTCGTTCATGGTTTTGCGTAGATCCGGTCGTGTTGCAGGGCTGGAATGCGGTCTCGGGCAATTTGCACAGAAGCCAGGTCCAAATCAACAACGTGTGCGCCTGTGGCGGTTCCGGCATCAAGCAAAACTTCGCCCCACGGGTCAACAACTAGAGAGTGTCCGTAGGTGGATCGTGGTTTACCTGCGCTGATAGCGTGTTCACCAGTTTGCGCTGGTGCAATTACAAAGCAACCGTTTTCAATGGCGCGGGCGCGTAAAAGCGAATTCCAATGTGCGCCGCCCGTTACAGGAGAAAAAGCCGAGGGGACTGTCAGGATATGCGCACCATGCTGAGCAAGGTCGCGGTAAAGATGCGGAAAGCGCAGGTCATAACAGATGGACATGCCAATATTTGCAGTGGGTGTAGCCGCAACAGGAACAGTCATACCTGATCTGTAGACTGCACTTTCGCAATAAGATTCAGTTTGGGATATCTCGACATCAAACAGATGAACCTTATCGTAAGTTGCCGTGATTTCACCCTTGGAATTTATCAAAAAAGACCGATTAGAGAGGCGTCCATCAGGATTATTTGTTTTAAGTGTAAGGGAACCAATGAGGAGCCAGATGTTCAGGTCAGCAGCCGTTGCACGTAAAGATTTAAGAGTTTGATCGTCCCTTTCATGACGCAAAACAGAATTTTGATACACCTGGCTGGTAGACACCATATTTGTGACCTCAGGTGTTGCAACAAAGGTTGCGCCTTGGGCAACTGCATCCGCAATAAATATTTGGGTACACGAAAGGTTAACGACGGGGTCATCACCGTTGTTGAGTTGGATTACCCCAATTCGCATTAGTCAGTCAGCATTGCGTCGAGCTTACCAGCATTTTCCAATGCGTGCAGTTCATCACAGCCACCGATGTGTTTGTTGCCAATAAATATTTGTGGAACAGTCCGCGATCCGTTCGCTCGTTTGATCATCTCTGTCCTAGAGTTGGAGTTGACCATTACATTGATTTCCACAAATGATACATTTTTAGAATACAACAACCGTTTTGCAGCCGAGCAAAACCCACAAATCGGTGTGGTGTAAATTTCAACGTTCTTCATCTGGGTAATCCTTAAAGCCTTCATTTGATATAGGTGGTTAATCAGACTTCGCAAAGTGGGTAAAGACGAAGACATTCACGGATGCTGCAACTTTTCCCAAACACCCTTGGCACAGTAAGTTGCATTTGCACCTTTAGTAACCAAATTATCCATCAAAAGTATCAGCTTCCCCATACTTTTCCTTTGATGGGATTGCTGCATATACCGCATTGAGGAAGACGAACGAATAAAATGCGCTTAAAACCGCTAATTACCTTTTCTTTTCTGTAGTCTTAGGTGTAGCCAATGCAACAGGAGATGAACCCGATGGATATACCTACCCTTTTTGATCCCGAGGCCATCGCCACACACCGTGCTCGCGCCAGAAATGAAGGTGCTTTATTTTTACATAAATTTGCAGCGTCAGAAGTTGCAGAGCGATTAAAAGACGTTAATCGAACATTTTCAGATATAGTTTTTATTGGGTGGCAGGCACGAATGTGGGCGCGTGAAACCCACTTAATGCCAAAGCTAGTCCCTAACGCTGATGTATTGAATCTGAAAGCTGAAAGCTGTGATTTAATTGTAAATTGCATGGATTTGCATTGGGCAAACGATCCTGTGGGGCAATTAATCCAAATGCGCCGTGCCCTGCGGCCCGATGGATTAATGATCGCCGTGATGTTTGCTGGAAAAACGCTGGATGAGTTACGCCATTCCTTTACCAAGGCGGAGGCTGAAATGACTGGCGGAATCAGTCCACGAGTGGCCCCAATGGCAGACTTGCGTGCGCTAGGTGCGTTGTTACAACGAGCGGGATATGGCTTACCTGTCACAGATATTGAGTCGGTGCGCGTCGCCTACAAAACGCCGTGGCATTTAATGCGCGAATTACGAGCGATGGCAGAAACAAACGCGATGGTTTCACGAAAAAAAAATTTCACACAGCGCAATGTGTTTATGAAAATGGCAGAGGTCTACAAACGCAAATATTGTGAAGACGGGCGAATAATGGCTACCTTTGAATTAGCATTTTTAACAGGTTGGGCACCGAGTGATACACAACAAAAACCACTGCGGCCAGGGTCAGCCACAACGCGGCTAGCAGATTTCTTAGGTGCGACAGAATTAGGTGAGGATGGGAAAAAGGCTTGATTTCAGAAGAATTTAAGTTAGTTGCCCTCCATCAAAGAAAGACAATGCTATGATGATTGAGACTCGCCCACCCCATTCAGATGAAGACCACCCAAAGGTGAGTTTTGGTAAAGTTGGTGTGATTATTTCAAACCTTGGGACGCCTGACGCGACCGATTACTGGTCTATGCGACGATACCTGAACGAGTTTTTATCAGATCGTCGAGTTATCGATTATGCACCGTGGAAATGGCAGCCACTTTTACAATTGATAATCCTCACAAAACGTCCGTTTTCTTCAGGCGAGGCCTATCGTGGGATTTGGAATAATGAGCGGGATGAAAGCCCTTTGTTGACCATTACACGTGATCAATGCGATGCATTGAAAGCCTCATTGAAAAACGTATATGGCGATAAAGTCGAGGTAGATTTCGCTATGCGATATGGGAATCCTTCGACTAAATCAGTCATACAAAACCTTAAGGAAAAGGGGTGTGATCGAATCGTGTTTTTCCCTTTATATCCGCAGTATTCAGCGCCAACCACTGCGACTGCAAATGACCAAGCGTTCCGAACATTGATGGAAATGAAATGGCAGCCAAGCTTTCGTACAGTACCTGCCTATTACAACCATCCTTTATACATCAAATCATTGGCAGCATCAGTTCGTGAAGCCTACGCAAATTTGGAAATTGAACCAGATATT
>Ga0315320_10002744_pt1 | contig 14492 bp, 11 predicted proteins | sample M140m21515metaG_FD_203458 | JGI IMG/M metagenome (GOLD analysis project Ga0315320, IMG submission 203458) | Ammonia-oxidizing marine archaeal communities from Monterey Bay, California, United States - M1 40m 21515 | ecosystem: Environmental > Aquatic > Marine > Coastal | place: USA: California... | reverse complement strand
CACCGAGGTAGGACCGGAGTGGCTGGATGCCTGCATATTCCTGAAGACGCGGAATGCCGTCCTCGAATTCGCAATCCTCGCCGAAGGTCCGCTTCCGGACGCCCAGCAGGAATCGGGAGGCGTGCAGCGTCGAATCCACCTCGTCGACGCGGAGCTCGCACATCCGGACCAGCACCGGGCGGAGCGGCTCGATGCCTTCGGCCCAGGCGGTCTCGTCCCCGCGAACGCACGCGATCGCGATGACCAGCTCATCGATGTTCTGAGCGATCCGCTCGATCGCGACGCGACGGAGTGCGTCGGTGCGGAGCAGGCTCAGATCAAAGGCGTGGTGCAGATGTTCGAGCACGTCCTCGAGCGAGACGTTCAGTCGCAGGGCGGTGTGTCCGGCCTCCCGAAAGAACGCCTTGCGAAGTTCGTCGATCGACGAAGCGTTCAGCGAAGGGATGCCGGGGCCGGACGCGTGGTCCGGGGCGATGGTCGATCCGGTCGCAGTGTTCGAGCTCTTCAAATGAACCGCCTCCGTGGACGAGGTCGTCCGATCCCTTCGCACCCGTGCAACACGGGCGAACGAGGGATCCGGACCGACGCATCGTACGTCGAGCGACCCATCCGTCAATCATCGGAAGCGGCGGGTTTTCTGTTTTTCCAAGAGGCGAGGCATGTCCGGAAACTCAGACATCCGTGGCAGGATTGGAAATTCGCGCGATTCGTTCACCATCGATCAGATCGCTCCGGCGATCGGCCAGTGCGGGGAAGCGGGCGCGGTACTCGAGGAGTTCGGTGCGGTCGAATTCGGCCTGCAGCGTCGTCGGCTCGTCGCCACTCTCCGCAAGCACCTCGCCGAGGGGGGATACGAGCATGGAGCAGCCGCCGTAGTGGTGGGATGGATCGCTGCCGACGCGGTTCACGGCGATCACGAATGCCTGGTTCTCGATCGCTCGGGCGATCACCAGGGCCCGCCAGTGTTCGATCCGGGCGGTCGGCCAGTTCGCGATGATCGAAAGCACTTCGGCCCCTCCGGCGACGGCGAGCCGGTGGAGTTCCGGGAAGCGAAGGTCGTAGCAGATCGATGGGGCGATCCCGAAATCCTCGACGTGGTCGAGGACGATCTCGGTGCCCGCCGCGTAGAAGCGGGGCTCGTCGGTGAAGCCGAAGGGGTGCATCTTCTCGTACACCGGTCCGATACGGCCGTCCGGATGCACGATCGCGGTCGCGTTGGCGTGGCCCGGTGCCCGCGCGACGCGGCGGGCGAACCCGATCTGCACCGACATTCCCCACCGGCGCGCACACGCCGCGGCCCAGCCGAGCGAGTCCCCCCGTGTCGCGGCCTCGGTGTCCATCGTCCAGCCGCAATCCGACATCTCGGGGAGCACCACCAGCGTGCCTTCAGGGGCGTCGGACGTCTCGACCATCGCTTCCACGATCGCGTGCGACGCCGGTTTGCCGTGCCATGCCGGCGCGTACTGGAGGGCGAGAACGTGCATCGGTGGGGGCTCCCGGACCTTCGGCCAGATCCGCTCAAGAACGACGCCACCGAGCAGGGCTTCGGTGGCGTCTTTCGTCGAAGGGCGACTGACGGGATTTGAACCCGCGACGTCCTGGATCACAACCAGGTGCTCTACCCCTGAGCTACAGCCGCCGTCGGAAGTTCCGAAGGGTATCGCGATCAGGCGCCGGGCTCAAGCGACACCCCCGCGGCGTCCGGGGTCCGAACGGTTCTCACAGGCCTTGATCCGGGTATTTTTTCGGCGGCTTCGATGCTTTTGGCGGTGTCTGGCCGATGGGGGAGGTGTTAGAATCCGGAATTCGCTTTCGGTGAATACGCACGAGGCCCTCTTCGATCATGAGCAGCACCGCATCCGTCGACCGACTCGCCGATCTCGCTGAGTCCAACCTCCACCGCAACCTGCCCACCGCCACCCTCGTCGAACATGCGATTCGACGGGGAGAAGGCGTCCTGGCCGCCAACGGCGCGCTGATGTGCGACACCGGGGCGAGGACCGGCCGGAGTCCCGGGGACAAGTTCCTCGAGGACACGCCCGGCGTCCACGACTCGATCGACTGGGGCAAGGTCAATCAACCGATCAGTCCGGAGAACTTCGCCGCGCTCGAGGCGCTGGCGATCGAACACCTCCGCGACCGCAACGAGCTCTACCGGTTCGACGGATTCGCAGGGGCGGACCCGAAGTACCGCCTGAAGGTGTCGGTGGTGACCGAGGAGGCGTGGCATTCGCTCTTCGCCGCGACGCTCTTCATCAACGCCTCCGACGAGGACGCGGCGGGGTTCGAGCCCGACTGGGTGATCTACAACGCGTGCAATCTGAAGATCGACGATCCCGCGAAGTACGGGGTCAAGAACGGCCTTGCGGTCATTCAGAGCCTCGAGCAGCGGAAGGTGATCATCCTCGGCACCCGCTACGCCGGCGAGATGAAGAAGTCGATCTTCTACGCGATGAACCACGACCTGCCCGACATGGGCGTGTTTCCGATGCACTGTTCGGCCAACGTCGATCATGAGGACCCGGAGAACGTCGCGGTCTTCTTCGGCCTCTCGGGCACCGGCAAGACGACGCTTTCCGCCGACCCGAACCGGGATCTCGTCGGTGACGACGAGCACGGCTGGAGCGACGACGGCGTCTTCAACGTCGAAGGCGGCTGCTACGCCAAGTGCATCAACCTCTCGAAGGAGGGGGAGCCGGAGATCTGGAACGCGATCCGGTTCGGCAGCGTGCTCGAGAACGTGGTGCTCGGGGACGATCGCGTCCCGGACTACGACGACGGATCCAAGACCGAGAACACCCGGGTCACGTATCCGGTGGACTTCATCGACAACGCCCGCCGACCGTCGATGGCGGGGCACCCTCGCAACGTGGTGTTCCTGACCGCGGACGCCTTCGGGGTGCTGCCGCCGGTCTCGAAGCTCACGCCCTCGCAGGCGATGTACTACTTCATCAACGGCTACACCTCGAAGCTCGCGGGGACGGAGGCCGGGGTGACCGAGCCCCAGCCCGGCTTCAGTCCCTGCTTCGGGGGGCCGTTCCTGCCCCGGCCGCCGATGGTCTACGCGGAATGGCTCGAGCGTCGGATCGCCGAACGCGGTGCCGACGTCTGGCTTCTGAACACCGGCTGGACCGGTGGTCCGTACGGAACCGGCAACCGTTTCAGTCTCGCCTGGACGCGGACCTTCGTCGATCGGATCCTCGACGGGAGCCTCTCGTCGGTCGAGACTCGTCCGCACCCGATCTTCGGGCTTCACATGCCCGTCTCGGTCGAAGGCGTTCCGGACGAGGTGCTCGATCCCCGCAACACCTGGGCCGATGGCGACGCCTACGACGAGATGGCCCGCAAGCTGGCGAAGAGCTTCCGCGAGAACGACGCCAAGTTCACCATCTCGGACGCGGTCCGGGAGGCCGGCCCCCTGGGCTGACGCCACCGATCCCATCCACGAATTCGACGGGCCGGATCTCCACCAGGAGGTCCGGCCCGTTCTCTTTTGGTTTCATCCGCCCGGTTCACGGTGCGGGGGTCGTCCACGAGCCGTCGCCGAGCTCGGGCTCGGTTCGAATGGCATGAATCCGGTCTGCGCGTCTCGGATCCGGGCGGATCCGGCCGGATCGCCGGATTTATCGGCAGGCGAGGATCGCCTCGAGACGGGCTGGCGGTTGTTGTCGTTCTTTTGCGCAGATTCCTGCGTTGTCGAGCTGAATTCGCGCGGTCGAGCGTCCGATGACAACCCTGACGCGGAAACTCGCCGGACGCGGGACACGTCGCAGGCCAGAGCACACGGGACGCAACACCATGAGCAACGAACAGTTCAACCTTCTCGACAAGGACGTTCTCACCACCGGGGAGGTGGCGAAGATCTGCAACGTCGCCAGCCGCACCGTGAGCAAGTGGTTCGACTCCGGTCAGCTGAAGGGATACCGGATTCCGGGATCGAAGGATCGTCGGATCCCGGTCGGCAACCTGCTCACCTTCATGCGGGAACACGAGATTCCGATGGACGGCCTGATGAGCGGTCGTCCCCGCGTGCTGATCTGCGATCAGGACGAAGGGGTCATCGACACGCTGACCTCGGTGCTCGGCGAGCAGACCAACTTCGACATCCACACCTGCGACAGTCTCTTCGCGGCCGGCATGGAGTGCGAGCGATTCCGTCCGCACGTGATGCTCTACGAACTCGGCGTCTCCGACGACGACGGTCGGCAGCTCTGCTCGATGATCCGCGGCAACGAGGAACTCCAGGTCACCCGCATCATCGCGATGAGCAGTCGGATCACCGACGGCCAGACCTCGCAGCTGATGCAGTCCGGCTTCGACGGCGTCCTGCGGAAGCCGTTCACCGTCCGGCAGGTGATCGAGGCGGTCGAGACCGCCCACGCCGTGGTGTATTGAATCGATGAAGGAACCGCGGCGACCTCCGGGTCGTCGCCTCGCAAGGACGCGAGTACGCCCCGAGGCAGCCGATCCGGCTGTATCGGGGCGTGTTCCATTTTTCGGGCCGCGAGGGTCGGCGCTGCTACCCTTTCCCGCCATGCGAATCGCGATCGCCCAGTTCGATGTGGTGGTGGGAGACCTCGCCGGCAACGCCGAGGCCGTTCGTTCGGCCGCGGCCGCGGCGGCGACGGAAGCGGCCGATCTGCTGGTCCTCCCCGAGCTCTGCCTGATCGGCTACCCGCCGCGGGACCTGCTCCTCCGCGAGGAGGTCGTGCCGGCCTGCGAACGAACGCTCGAGGTACTGGCCGCGGACCTTCCGCTGCCCACCCTGGTCGGCACGCCTCGGCGGGTCGCCGGAGGGGGCCGGCCGATCGCCAATTCCATGGCGCTCTGCCGGAACGGCCGCGTGGAGGCATGGCACGACAAGATCCTGCTTCCGACCTACGACGTCTTCGACGAGGCTCGCTGGTTCGAGCCCGGCGAGCGTCCGCTGGTGTTCGAACTGCAGACGTCGAAGGGGATTCGCCGCGTCGGCGTTCTCGCGTGCGAGGACCTCTGGCGGGCGCAGGACGTGGGCATCGAGCGACGATACGAGGTCGATCCGGTCGCGGCGATCGCCGACGCGGGATGCGACGTCGTGGTGAATCCCAGCGCGAGTCCGTTCGTGGCCGGAAAGTCCACCCGGCATCGCGCGATCCTCGCGGACGTGGCGGCGCGCGTCGAGGCGCCGGTGGTGATGGTCAACCAGACCGGCGCCTGCGACGACCTCGTCTTCGACGGCGGGTCCATGATCGTCTCGCCGGATGGCGGATCGCTCGGATCGCTGGATCGGTTCCGGCCCGGACAGGGAACCTTCGACCTCGACGCCGGCGTCACGGACCACGCCGACGAATCGTCGGTGCATGCGGACCGCTTCGAGGCGATCCGGCTGGCGCTCGCGTCCTACTGCCGGCGGACCGGACATGGTTCCGTCCTGCTGGGGCTCTCCGGCGGCATCGACTCGGCCCTGGTGGCGGCGCTCGCGGTCGCGGCCCTCGGTCCCGATGCGGTGCTCGGGGTCCTGCTCCCGAGCCGGTACTCGTCCGAGGGATCGCGGTCGGATTCCCGTGATCTCGCGGCCAGGCTCGGCATCCGCGCCGAGGAGATGTCGATCGAACCCCTGCACGCCACGGTCGCCTCCACGCTGGACCCCGTGCTCCGCGTCGACGGGGACGGGCTCGAGGGGCTCGCCGACGAAAACGTGCAGGCCCGGTCCCGGGGCCTCCTGCTGATGGCGTTGTCGAACGCCCGTGGACGGATGCTCCTCTCCACCAGCAACAAGAGCGAACTCGCGGTGGGGTATTCGACCCTCTACGGCGACATGTGCGGCGGGTACGCGCCGATCGGGGACCTCTACAAGGTCGAGGTCTTCGAACTCGCCCGGTGGATCAACGATTCGCACCGGTCGCTGGGTTTCGAGACGTCGCCGATCCCGGTCGCGAGCATCGAGAAGCCGCCGTCCGCGGAACTTCGTCCGGATCAGCGTGACGACGAGTCGCTGCCCGATTACGAGGTGCTCGACGCCTATCTCCGGGGACGGATCGACGAGGCGCGGGCACCGGAATCGCTCCGGGAGACGCTCGGGGTCGATGCGGACCTCGTTCGACGCATCGAGCGACTGCTCGCGATCAGCGAGTTCAAGCGATACCAGGCGACGATCATTCCCAAGCTCTCGCCACGCACCTTCGGACGCGGCCGGGAGATGCCCGTGGCCGCCCGCTGGAATCCCGGGGACTGAGTCTCCGGTTCAACCGGCCCGGACGTGGACGGGACGGGGTTCGACCGCGGTGGGTTCGATGAAACGCCCGCCGGTTTTCCGGCCCCGGACCTGCCTCGACTCGACGGCGATGAACTCGTCGGGTTCGACGAGGTATGCGGTCAGCGATCCCCCCGCGACGCAGCCGGTGTCGACGTTCACCGCCACGGGGCGTGCATTTCGAATCGATCGAACCGGGGCGTCGACGGGCTTGTGCCCGCAGATGATCAGTCCGTCGTCGCCGGTGTAGTCGACCCACCAGGGTGAACCGCCGGCGTCGGGCTTGAGGTGGATCTTGTCGTGGGGTTCGGTGTTCGCGAGCCCGAGCTCCGGTCGGATTCCCGCGTGGACGACCGTCGCATCCCCGGCGGTCGTCTCGATCCTCGCGATGGTGTCGGCGAGTCGTGTCCAGGCGGCTTCGACCATGCCGCCTTCCAACAGTCGGGCGTAGACCCCGCGATCCGACCTCGAGATCCGATCGAGCGGCGTTCCCGCGGCGAGTCGTTCGAGGGAGCGGAACGTTCGGAGGTCCTGATTCCCGCACACCGATTCGATGGAACGGCCCGTCCCGGCGAACGCGTCGATCGCGTCGATGGTCCCGGTGGGATCCGGCCCCTTGGTCAGCAGGTCGCCGGTCAGGACGACCCGATCGACGTCACGAAGCTCCACGAGCACGTCCAGCAGCTCGCGGAGCTCGTCGCCGCAGGCGTGGACGTCGCCGATCACCGCGGTGATGTTGGTGGAATCATGCTTCACAGCGGTTATTTCGACGCGAAGCCGTCCGATTGTTCGGTGATTTCGTGTGAATCGTGTCGGATTCGACGCCGGATCGGTGCGACGCGGTGACCGCCCTACGATGAATGCGTGCCGATTCGCCGCCTTCCAACCTCCGTCGTGAACCAGATCGCCGCCGGCGAGGTCGTCGAGCGGCCCGCGAGCGTCGTCAAGGAACTGATGGAGAACGCGTTCGATGCCGGGGCGACGCGAATCGAGATCGAGATCGCGGGTGGTGGTCGGGACCTGATCCGGGTCGCCGACGACGGTGGGGGCATTCCCGTCGAGGAGCTTCCGCTCGCGGTCGAATCCCACGCGACCAGCAAGATCGAGTCCGCGGCCGATCTCGAGGCCGTCGCGACGATGGGCTTTCGCGGCGAGGCCCTGGCCTCGATCGCCTCGGTCTCCCGATTCTCGATCGAAAGCCGGGTCGCGGGGGCGGACGAGGCGTGGCGGATCGAGGTCGTCGATGGCGTGGCGACGCCGCCGGCTCCGGTCGCCGGTCCGGTGGGTACCAGGATCGAAGTTCGCAATCTCTTCCACGCCGTTCCCGCCCGCCGTCGATTCCTCAAGAGCGAGACCGCCGAGTCCGCGCGGATCGCGGAGATCGTCCGTCTGCTGGCCCTCGCACGGCCGGGCATCGGACTGCGACTCGTCTCGAACGGGCGGGCGCTCGTCGACCTTCCCGCCACCGACGATCCACGGCGTCGGATCGTCGGCGTGCTCGGAGCCGAGATGGACGGGCGGCTGCTCGAGGTTCGCGGCGAGATCGGAGCACCGGACGACGGAACGCTGGTCGGACTGTGGGGACTGATCGGGCTCCCCGAGACGGCGCGACCGACCTCCCGGCATCAGCGGTTCTTCCTGAACGGCCGCGCCATCAACGACCGGTCGCTCTCGCACGCCTTGAAGGAGGGGTTCCGAGGACTGATCGAACCCGGGCGTCATCCGGTCGGGGTCCTGCACCTCGACATGGCCCCCGCGCGGGTCGACGTCAACGTGCATCCGGCGAAGACCGAGGTCCGTTTCCGGGACGCACGTCCGTTGCACGGTCTGGTTCGACGCGCGGTTCGCGAGACGCTCGAGTCCGCGGATCTGGTGCGGGACATCGGCATCCCGGAAACGCCGGAGACACGCGAGGAACCGACGCCGCCGATCGTCGAGACGCGATCGATGCCGACAGCGCCGTCCACCGCGGGGGCGGGGCGGGAACGGACGTCGGGATTCGGGCGACCGTCGAGCCCGGGGCTGGATCTCCAGCGGGCCCGGGCCGCGATGGAGGACGTCCCGCTGAACAGCACGGCCGTCGAGGTCCTGCCGACGCTGGTCGGTCGTGACGCGGTCCTGCAGGTGCACCAGTCGTTCCTCGTGACCCAGGACGCGGAGGGCCTCGTGATCATCGACCAGCACGCGCTCCACGAGCGGGTGATGTTCGAACAGTTGCACGAGCGATTCTCCGAAGGTCCCCTCGAATCGCAGCGTCAGCTCGTGCCGGTCGTCTTCGACGCGGAACCGGCGTCGATCGCGGCCCTCGAGACGCTCGCGCCGCTCCTGGAACGGCTCGGAATCGATGCGGTCGCGGCCGGGCCGCGGGGGATCGCGATCCACGCCTTCCCCTCGCTGCTCATCCATCGCCGGGTCGAGCCGGCGCCGTTCCTCGCCGAACTGCTGGACCGGGCCGCGGACGGCCAGGTCGATCACGAGGATCACGAAGCGGCGTTGTCCGAAGTGCTCGACGTGATGAGTTGCAAGGCCGCGGTCAAGGCGGGCGACCGCCTCGGCGAGCGGGAGATCGCGGAGCTGCTCGCGATGCGGGATCGGATCGACCGGGACGGGAGCTGTCCGCACGGACGACCCACCCATCTGCGGATTCCCATCGCGGAGATCGAGCGACGTTTCGGGCGATCACCGGGCTGATCGATCGAGTCCGCGCGACCTCCGAGGGGTTCAGCCGCCGGAGACCGGCGGGAGGGCCTCGATCCGATCGCCATCCGCCAACACCGCCTCCGGCCGGATGATCGCGTCGTCGCGGGCGAACGCCACGGTGTTCGCATAGGTCGCGAGTCCGGGATGGCGTTCGACGAGCGAGGTCAGGGCGGCGAACGCCGTCGATCCCGCGGGAAGTCGGAGCACGACGAGCTCGACGTCCGCCACCTCGCGAAGCACCGCGTGGAGGATCATCTCGATCCGGATTTCATCCATCGACGTCGTCAAGGTCCGGTCCCTCCGCTTCGACGCATGTGGTCGTCCCGATGAGGAAGAAACTCGACGGGCGTGCCGGCCGGGACCTCGCCGTCGATCACGGGAAGCCGTGCGAAACCAGTCGTCCCGACGAGGTGGGGCAGATCGCCCGAGCCCTGCCAGCCCGGAATCGCGACTTCGACGTTTCCGTCGCCGTCGACCACCAGGTTCGCGGGTCTGAAGGCGGGACGCCGGGGGTTCGCCCGCGTGGCGGCGTGCAGTGGCAGCGAACGCGATGCGACGGCGACTTCGATGCCCCGGAATGCATCGAACCAGGGGCGGAGCAGCACGTGAAGACACGCGAACGCGGAGACGGGATTGCCGGGCAGGCCGACCGCGACGGTTCCGCCGTCCGGAGCCAGCCAGGCGGAGAACGGTTTTCCCGGCTGCATGCGGACGCCGCGGACGAGTGTCTTCCAGCCTCGTCGGGCCCAGTGCCCCGGCACGAGATCGAGAACACCGGCACTGACCCCGCCGACGGTGATCACCAGGTCGGCGTCGGCCGCTGCGGCGTCGAGCCCGTCGCGGGTCGCCGACGGATCATCGGTGACGTGCCTCGTCCCGGTCACGTTCCCACCGAAGGTCCATCGATCGGCGATCAGATCGACGAGCAGCGGTCGGTTCGAATCACGGATCAGAACCGCATCACCGTCGCGGTCGAGGGGGTCGTCGGCGGGGCGGAGTTCGTCGCCGGTGGTGACCACGACGACCCGGGGCGGGCGATGGATCGAGACCAGGCCGGTTCCGACCGCGGCACCGCCCGCGATCGCCGCGGCCCGCGCCACGGCGTCGATCCGCGTTCCGCGCGGCACCAGGACGTCACCGGCCTTCGCGTCGGCGCCGCGTCGGTGGATGTTCCGGCCCGCCCGCACGTCCTTCGCCGTCACCTCGAGCGGATCGCCCCGGTCCGTCGACTCGTGTTCGATCACGGCGTCCAGCGTGCCGGGCACCGCGGCGCCGGTCGCGATCGCGACGCAGCCACCGGCCGCGACGTCCTTCGGCATCGCGCCGCCCGCCGGAATCGAACCGAGGACCGGCAGTCGTTCACCGGTCGCGAGGTCCGCGGTCCGTACGGCATAGCCGTCCATCGTCGCGCGATCGAACGGTGGGTGGTCTCGATCGGCCCGGATCGGTTCGGCGAGCACGCGCCCGAGGAGATCCTCGTCGGTGATCCGCATGCTGGTCGTCGGTCGGTCCGGAGCAAGCGTCCCGAGCATCCGGGCGATCGCGTCCTCGACCTCGATCGGACCGTCGTGGCTCATCGGTCGTCGTTCCCCAGGAACGCGAGGATCCCGTCGATCGCGACATCCGCGGAGGGGGCGAGGTCGTGTTCGGCGAAGGCGACTTCGAGGCGTCCGGCGCCGACGCCCGACGCGGCGAGCGACGCACGCCAGCCGATCGCGTCCGCGGCGGGCACCACGGTGTCCGCCGCCCCGTGCACGACGAGGGCGCGTTCCGCGACCCGACCACCGACCTGCATGGGATTCCGGGTGCCGAGTTCGGCCGCGATCTCCGCCGGTACTCCGAGTGCTTCGGCGAGGGCGAGTTCCATGCGTTCGGGCCGATTGCCGTAGGTCTCGAGAATCGGCGGGGAGACGAGCACGAACGAGCGAACGTCGAGTTCGGCCGCCGCGACCGCCAGCAGCGGCGCGGTCGCGGAGAGTCCGACGACCGAACACTGATGTCCGTCGGTCGAGCGTCGCGCCTCCCTCAACAGATTCCGCGTCGCCTCGATGCAGCCGGCCGCATCACGCTCCGCGTCGAAGCCTGCGGGCCGGATCACCGCGTGGCCCTCGTCGAGCAGGGCCTCGGCCAGGCGGTCACCGAACTGCACGAGACCGCGTGCGGCGGGGCGCTCGAGTTCGATCCCGAACATCGCGTCGCCGGCGAGGATCACCACCAGATCACCACTCGGATCGGAGGGTGATCGAAAGTCCGCGGGTCGAGGTTCGCCGAACGCGAGGTACTCGAGCCGTTCGTGTCGGGTCTGGGGCTTCTTCGGGGCCATGGGACCGCATGATAGGAGCGAGCCGCCGCGACGGTCGGATCAGCGGGGGTCGTAGCGGAAGTCGTCGTCGCTCAGGAAGCCGTTCCGAGGGAAGTCGGTGATGGTGTCGAGAAACGCCTCGTGCCCGTGCATGCCGCAGCAGGCGACGTCCTCGCACTCGACATGGCCGTCCAGACAGACGAGGTTCGCACAGCCACCGTGCCGGAACGCCTGGGTGCCGCCGTGCACGAGACCGAGGTCGACCTCGACGGTGTTCGACGGCGCCCGCATGAACTTGTTCGCGCCTCCGATCCAGCCGCCATCGCCGAAGAGCGCGGTGGTGGTGGGGCGTCGGTGGGCCGCGGCCGGAATCCCGCGTCGGCAGTGATCCCAGCCTTCGAGCAGGTTTCCGTCGGGGTCGAGCGTCGGGTAGCGGCCCTCGGCGCCCACGAAGGTGGTGTTGTAGTTGTAGCCCGTCGAGGGATCCTCGCCGAACGTGCTTTCACCCCGGAAATCCGGGCACTGGAACACGCGATCCCCGCCGCCGAGATGCGTCCAGATCGGGCCCTCGACGATCGTGCCGTCCGGGCGATGCTCGAAATCCCAGGTCGTGGTGCGGACGCCGCCGTCGATGACGTGGTGGAGGATCGCCGCGGGATAGCCACCCTGGGTCGCGAGGTAGGACTCGGCCGCGATGTGGAGTTGCCGGAGGTTCGACCGGCACGCCGTGCCGCGGGAGGCCGCGGAGGCATTGCGCAGTCCGGTCGAGACGAGTGCGAGGATCGTGACCACCACGCCGAGGACCACGAGCATCTCGACGACCGTGAAGCCGGGGCGTTGACGCCTGGACTCGGAGGTGGGGGAGGCGATGGTCGAGGCCGCGGGATGCCGGATCATTCGCTCCACCCCGCCAGCAGCAGGCCGAGATCGGGACCACCGACGACCCCGAGCCCGTCGAGATTCGCCGCCGGATCGTCGGTTCCCCAGGCGGCCAGCATCAATCCGAGATCGATGCCGTCGACCACGCCGTTTCCGTCGAGGTCACCCGGCATCCCCGGAGAATCGTCCGGTGCGACATCGGCGATCGCGTCGATCTCCGGAGTCGACACGTCACCATCGTTCGAAAGCCGGACGAACCGGATCCAGTCGAGTCCGATCGTCGCAAGGTCGATGCCCGCGCCACCGCCCGATCCGTCGTACATCTCGATGATCTCGAGGTGTCCGAGTCCGGCCATGTCCTGAGGGCCCCGGGTGGGATCGACCGGACGGGTGAAGTCGGTCGGGAGCCGGCCGCCGGCGTCGGCGTAGGGGCCGACGTCGCGCCATCCGATCGTCGGCATCGGGCCGTCGGCTTCGATGTCGGCGACGCCGAACCAGACGACGCCATCCTGGCTCACTTCGATCCGGCCACCCTCCGAATAGAGGCCGCCCGCGATGCCCGCGGGCGGGGCGAGGTCGGACAGGAAGGCATTGCCGAAGACCAGGAGATCGATTCCGTAGGGATTCGCAGGGTCGTCCAGCACCTGGTGGTCGAACGCGAGCACGATCGAGCCGCCGACGCCCAGCGACACCAACTCGGAGGCGAGAAACGCGGGCTGGAACGGCGTCACCGCGGCCGGGAAGAGGCCTCCGCCGGTGGTGCGGGTCGGCTCGCCGAGCGCGGCCTCTGGAAAGTCGTATCCGGGGACGCCTCCGATGCCGGGATCGAAGGCCACAACCTCGGTGGCGAACGGGGAGTCGGCCCCGAGGGTGGTGGTGGCCACCATCACGGCGAGTATCGCGGCGTGGGCGGGGAGGCGGCTCGGGGGGGTGGTCCGGTCGGGCATGTCGACGCACTCCGACGACCGGATTCGCGCCGGTCGGGCGGAAGGAGGTCCGATCGCGTCGGACATCCAATCATTCGGGCAGGTCTTCCGGCTCCGGGCTTCTGACGAACCGGCCTTCCCGAAACGCCGAGGGATCGACGATTCAGTGGCTGATGGTCCGCGAGATCGACCAGATTCGGCCGATCGTGCCCGTTACGGCGGCGCGTCCGCGGCGGCTTTGAACCGCCTTCCCTTCAAGGTGGACACGGAAGTCCATTTCTGGACGGTGCCTCCCTGCCCGCGATTCGTCGCGGAACCCGATATCGAGCAGAAGTATATCGGCTGCCGGAGCGGTGTCGTCGGTCGTTCCACGGGGTTCCGACGCGTTGACACCCTTTCATGCGGCCCGGTACCCTGCTCGTTCTGCCTGCCCCGGAACCGGGGCGGACGGAACCGGACGCGGCCCCGTCGCGAAGCGGTTTCGATGCGGAGTCGGGAACCCGGGTTCCCACCGTTCACGTCCCCTCACCGGGACAGATTCGAGGTACGAGCCGACATCCTTCTCGGAAGTCGTCGTGCCTTCAGTCCCGTTCCCCGGTCGCATCCACGCGGCCGGATTCACGCCTGGTCCGATTCAGGACCGACCGCCGGCGGATCCACCGGATCCGTTTCACGGCAGACCCCGCCGATCGAACACCGATCGGCGATGGAGGATCGATTCGATGGATCGCACGTTCCGTACCTCGACGTCCACCAGCCTCGTTCGCGCCCTCGCGATCGGTGGCGTGCTGCTCACCGGATTCGAAGCCACCGGCTTCGGTTCCACGGCGTTCGCGGCCGAGACCCCGGTCGCGCAGGACGCGGCCGAGGCGGATCGGGTCCGCATGGTCGGTGACTTCCTCCACTACGTCCTGATCGCCAAGCCCGACCTCGCGGAAGCCGCGGGTCAGAAGCTGTTCGCCAGCGGCATCACCGACGCGGAACTCGCGGACGTGGTCAGCGAAGGCGATCTCGACGACAAGGTCGAACGTTCGCTCCGACGCGGCCGAGGCATGGCCGGCGTCGGTCCGATGGTCACTGAATTCGAACAGCGGCTCGAAGCGGGTCGACTCGACCTCGCACGCGACCAGGATCGGATCAAGGAATCGATCGGCATGCTCGACGGGTCGCTCCGAGCCCAGATGATGGGCAAGCGGCGCCTCGTCGAAGCCGGCGAGTACGCCGTCCCCCAGCTGCTCGACGTGATCGTCTCCGGTCGCAACCCCGAACTCGAGATCCGCGTGACGAGCGTCATCGAGGAGATCAAGCGACAGGCGGTCCTTCCCCTGTGTGCGGCACTCCCCGAGGTCTCGCCCTCCGTGCAGGTCAAGGTCTGCCGGATGCTGTCGAACATCGGCTGGCCGACCGCGATCCCCACGCTGCTCGACGTCGCCTCGGCCCGCGGAACCACCCC
>Ga0315320_10002742_pt1 | contig 14502 bp, 17 predicted proteins | sample M140m21515metaG_FD_203458 | JGI IMG/M metagenome (GOLD analysis project Ga0315320, IMG submission 203458) | Ammonia-oxidizing marine archaeal communities from Monterey Bay, California, United States - M1 40m 21515 | ecosystem: Environmental > Aquatic > Marine > Coastal | place: USA: California... | reverse complement strand
ACCCCGAAGTAATACGTTTACTTCTACGATAAAAGGAGAAAAGATGGATAATACCACAGATACAGTTGCACAGCCTGAAACCGCTGAGCCAGTAACAGATACTGCAAATCCTGTTGACAATGTACAAACAGAGTCCAGTGATACAAAATCTGAAGTTAATACAGCACCAAGTGTTGAGATGAGAGAAGGCAAGACCTTTGTCAATGGCGTACGTGTCTATACACGTGACGACACTAACAAGATTGCCGCTAATGCTAAAAATGAAGTTGAGTCTAGATTAATTCAAGACTTAAACGTTGATAGTATTGATAGTGTTAAGAAAGTAGTTAGAACTTTACAAGAAACTTCTAAAGACGAGAGTGGTACACTTAATGTTGAATCATTAAGAGCCGCTGTTAAGAAAAGAGAAGCAACAGTAGAAGAACTACAGAAACAAGTATCCAGTCTCAAAACTGATTTGTTGCTAAAGGACCATTTGGGTAACTTACATAACGCAATGCCAGGTAACTGGACAGGCGAACAAAAGTCAGCGGTAGTCAAATTGATGAAAGCAGACGGTATGTTAGCAGTAGAAGGTGACACTTTTGCTATCAGACAAGGTAATGAATACCTTACTACTGATGGTGAAACACCAGACTATAGTGCGGCAGTTCGTAATGTAGGTAGCACATTAGGTCTTAATTTTGGCAAACAAGGTGTTGATTTACAGTTAGGAGAGGTTGCTAATTCAACTAAACAGGATGCGAAAGCACCAGTTAACATGGATAAAGTAAACTCAAATGCTGAATACAGAGCGGCATACATGCGTATCCGTAAGTATCAAAATAAAGGCAAAGATGTAATTACCGATTCAATGGTAAAAGCAGAATTGCAAAAATAAATTAATATTGTCAATTAAAGGAGATTTATAATGACAACAACAACAACTATTCAACAAATGCTGTCGAATATAGTTGCGGACTTAGTTCCCTACTATATGGACGCAGTTTTGTTACCTAATCAACAATTGATTATGAACCAAATGAACGTTGAAGGTATAAGTGGCGACCAAGTCAGATTCCCAGTAACTAATAGTTATACTGTAGCGGCTGACGTGGCAGAAGGCGGCGATATCGACGCAGTTCAATCCAACTTAACACCAACAGCGGCAAATGTCTCATTCCAGAAAAGGGGTGTGGGCGTAAACGTAACAGAAGAATCACTAGAAGACGGTGGTTTTGATATGGTACAACAAGCAACACTAACAAGATTAGCAGGCGGACTTGCGGAAGCAACTGACGTGGCTGGTTTTGCGGCGGCTAAGGCAGGATTTACTGCAACAGCACTAGGTGAAAGTGTAACGACAACTGGAACAACCTCAATGGTATTCAGTCCAGAAGCATTAGCATACGTATCTAAAAGAGAACCTAGTATCTCGACATGGTACAATCCAAATAAAGATTTGCATGAATTTAGGGGGACTGTACGTAATGGCTTCACTACTTTAAGAGCAGGTTTTGGACAAAGAATTAACGCAAACGCAACAATTGGCGGAGCAAATAGTTCAGTAGTCAACGTTAAACAAATAGCACAAGCGACAGCAGTACTTCGTGGAAATAATGCACCTGTAGGACAGGATGGCGCATATGTAGGTGTATTATCCCCTTCATATGAATTCGCTATTAATGAGGCTTTAGCATCCGTGGGTTCTTCTACAATTGGATCACTATCCGACCTTGGTAACAATGCATTGAGAAACGCATTAGTTAACATGTTGGCAGGTGCAACGTTATACAGGTCAAATAACTTACCTGTGTCCTCGGCTTAAATTAGGATAATTGATATGGCATTTATAACAAACGCAAGTGGCAATGTAATTTCATTCGCCGAATATACAGATTTATTACAAAAGGATCAACGTTTACTAGAAGCAAACGAAATCGTTATACCAGAGGAATCTGGCTTTCTCGATAAGACTGAGTTTTTAGAAAACATGTGTGAATTAAGTACTAATCGTATTTTGTTAAAGATGCAAGCCAGTACATGGTGGAGGAATTATACATCTTATGTCGGATTAGACTGGGATATTAATAACATACCACAAATAAACCCTGATCGTATAGACCCAAACAACACATTGAAAAGACAACAACAGTTTACAGATATGTGTGTTTACTATACATTCAAGGAATATTTGGTACCACTTATAGCAGACTTTGGTTCAGATGAATCAGAGGGCGTAGCCAAAATTAAATACTATGACGTTAAATTTAATGACATCTTTGATGAATTATTAGCAATAACAGATTGGTATGACGCTGATGGCGACGGTACTGTTGAAACAAGTGAAAAGGCAACATTTATACAACAAAGTAATAGACGTTCTCGCAGACGTACTACAATAGCAAGGATTAGATAATGACTATTAGAAGTAATTTGTTAACTCAAATAACAACTAACCTAGCAAACTCTAGTATTAGAGTATCTAATGAATTGCCATTTAATACAAGCGGTAACCCACTATACTTACAGAATATGAAGTTTGTATATGTAGACGAAGAACAATTAGACGTAGAACAGTTGTACAGAACATTGGATCAGTCTAATGTAAATACAACTGTTACTACAGTCAATGCTTATTTGTCAGTAGACGCCAAAAATCAATTAAGCGATATAAACACAGTTATTGCAAACATCCTCTCTGCAAGAAATGTAGTTAGTAGTACTTTAGATAGTGCTAGTAATTATGAAACTGATATAGAGGACGATGTAATAACTTATACTTTCGAGTATAGTTACACAACCATATAGGAGAAATATTATGGCGATTATTAACGTAACAAGTGGAAATCAAGCAATCCTAACATTAGGAAATACAGCACCGAATGCCGCAACTGGTATTATAACAAACGGAATTCAAATTCCTTTTGTTCAAGATATCACAGTTAATGCTACACCTGGAACAGTAAGATATTCAACATTGGATAGCACTAGTTCCTCAGCATTTACAACTGTAAATGAAAACGGCATATCACTTAACATATTAGTCGACGAACTAATCATGTTTGGTAATTCGGCGGCTTCAACTAATAGTGTTGCACTAAACGGTTTACTACCTACTAGTATTGCAAAGACTGAAGTATTCTTCAGTGTAGCAGTAACTGGAACAGGTAATGCCGGCGACATTAACTTACACGGTAAAGGGTTCATAGGCGGACTAGCACCTTCGGCATCAATTGATGGCGCAGTATGGCTAACCCCAATGGAGATTATTGTGAACGGTGAATTAAGTAAAGGTATAGAAACCTAATTGCTAGATAACACTAGATAACAAATTGATGGCTCTCTTTAGGGGGAGCCCTCTTTTTTTTAAGGAGAAAAAGATGGAACATAGATTTTTACAATTATTTGTCGACGGTAAGTGGACGGGTAAAAAAGACAGAAGCATTAGTGTCGATGGCGTAAAACACAACATGGACGAATATGCCAAAGCACATGGTATTGAACTACCAGACTCAAAAGGCAAAAAACAGATAAATACAGATGTAGAGGAAAAACATGAAGATATGGAACGATCACACGATTCAGGACATACTGACATCGATGGAGATGGAAATAGCGAAAGCACAGAATGAAGTTAAATGTGCCAAGCGAGATGTTGTAAAAGCATCAAATAGATTAGCATTCGTAAGTAGTGCTATACACAATTTAAAGAGTCGTCTAAATGATGACACAAATATAGAATTATAGGAAACAGATATGAAATTAAAAGAATTAAGCCAAAAACCCAAACTAATCAAACTAACTATTACAGAAGAACAACTTGTCAAAAAATATGGCGATGAGTTGGAATTTCATGTATACGATAGACAACCAATTGACGTATTCACTAAACTTGCAAATGCAGGTGAGAATAATATCGGCGATATGGTTGAATTTATGCATCAACTAATATTAGATGAAAAAGGTAACCCTATTAGTGCGGAAGGCGAAATATTGCCTATGGATGTAACAACAGAAGCAATTAGATTAATTAGTGAAACATTGGGAAAGTAACAACCCATACTATTGTAGAAGGTTCTGCAGAAACTAATTACTATTTAATGCTAGACGCCATGGCACAACGGTATGGGGTTCTACCAAGCACTCTTTTAATGAAAGGTGATACTTTTGATATTACAGTAATGGATGTAGCATTGACGTACCAAAGTTTAAAAGAAAAAGGTGCAAATAAACAAGATGTTACTAGTATGTATAATCAAGAAGAATTACAAGAAATAATGAATCGTACAAGGGGAGAATAATGGGAGTTAAAATTACAGTCAACAGTTTAGAAATAGATAAACTATTTGGTGATCTTGTTGATATGCCTAAAGAATTAATGAAAAATGCTTATCCTTTCCTTAAACAAAAAACACCTATTCGTAGTGGTAATGCAAGAAATAAAACAAAATTGCAAGGATTATCAATTAAAAGTGATTATGGATATGCTCAAAGACTAGATGACGGTTGGAGCAAACAAGCACCTAAAGGATTTATTGATCCTACTATTGAAGAAATAGAACAAGATGTATCTAGATACATCAATAAAATAGATTAGAGATACTATGGCAAAGCAAATTAAAACAGTATTAACGTTAGATAATAAACAATATAATTCAGCGATTAAATCCAGTCAAGCACAAACAAGTAAGTTTGAAAAAAGTAGTGTAGCAAGTGCAGGATTAATTAGAAATGCTTTTGTGGCACTAGGAGGTGCCGCAGTTATAAGAAGTGTTGGCCAAACTGCCGCTAGTTTTCAGGACTTACAAAACTCATTAAATGTTGTATTTGGTAGTGTAGATGCAGGAGCGGCCGCATTTGAACGTGTACAAGGATTTGCCGCTACAACACAATTTAGTGTTCAAACATTAACACAGGCATTTGTACAGTTAAAAGGTGCTGGTGTAGAACCAACAGAAGAATTGCTACAAACATTCGCAGATACAGCCAGTGTTACAACAGATCAAATGGGCACATTCCAAGCCGCACTAGACTTAGTATCACGTAGTACAGCAGGTGGTTTAGGATTAGAAGATTTAAACAGATTAGCAGATAGAGGAATACCTGTATTTAATATTTTGCAAGACAGATTAGGACTTGCTAGGTTAGAACTAAGTGAATTTGGTAAAACTGCAGATGGCGCCAGAAGAATTACAGCCGCATTATTAGACGGATTACAAGAAAACTTTGGTGGTGCATTAAGTAGCCAAGTAGGTTTAATTAACTTTGAACTTAACCAATTAGGTGATGCCGCAGATAAATTTAAAGTTGCATTGTTTAGTGCTGTAGCCGGAGACGCCGGAGAGGGTATAAGAGGCTTAACAAATGCAGTAAACAGATTAGCAGACAATATGGACGGATTAGTTAGCACAATTAAAATAGTAGGTGCTGGTTTTATTGCTATTAGATTGCTTGGTAAAGATGTAGCAAAAATATTTATTACACTATTCGACAAAACTAAAGCATTGTTAACGGGTACAGGACAACTTGCTAAAAACTTTACTACTTTAAAAGATATACTAGCATTACTTAGAACAGGTATTGCAGGACTAGGTATACGAGGACTAATAGCAGGAGTTATAGCCGCCATTGCCGCATTTGCACCATGGGCGGCCGCCATAGCCGCAGTTGCCTTTGGATTATTTGAATTAGGTAAAGTATTAGGTATATTTGGCAAAGATACAGAGAAAGTAACAGAAGCAGTAAAAAATAATGCTCATGTACTAGCCTTTCAAGCAGAGCAAGAAAGATTAGCAAAAATAGAAGCAGAAAAGTTAGCAGAAAAAACAAGGCTGGCCGCCTTAGCCGCAGAAGCATTTCAAAGAGGTTTCGATAACGCAAAGAAGAGTGTAGAATCCTTTAAGAAGGAAGTATTTGATACAAATGATCCTTTAAGTAATTATCAAGAATTTTTAAGTGACCTAATATCAACAAGTAATGATCTAGCAGTAGAACAAGTATTTGCCGGTAGGGCAATGGCATTTTTAACTGATCTACATGAAAGAGGAGCCATTGCTACTAGAACATACGAAATTGCATTAGACAGATTAAATGGTATTTTAGGTATTACTGTTGATAAAGTAGATGAAGATACTGAATCCTTTGATGCATTCAATGATGTAGTAGAAAATATTGCTAAAAATACTGACAACTATAATATGTTGTTAGAAAGATTAATAGAATTACAAACATTAGGTTTAATTACATCAGAACAATATAAAGAAGCATTAGCAAACTTAAACACCGCATTTACTGAAAACGAAGGCATAAACAGTTTCTTAGATACATTAGGCAGAGCACAAAAATCATTAAGTGAAGATTTAGCACAGGCCTTTATGGACGGTGAAAGTGCTGGAGATAGTTTCCAGAAGTTCTTTAAGAAAATGATTAAACAAATTATAGCAGATATAATTAGATTAAGTATAATACAACCTATACTAGGTGCAATAATGGCACCATTTGGATTTGGTTTTGGTACAGGCGGTAACGTAATCAAAATACCAGGTAAAGCAAGTGGCGGACCGGTAATGGCTAATCAACCATACATTGTAGGTGAAAAAGGACCTGAATTATTTGTGCCAGGAGGAAATGGAAACATAGTACCAAATGGACAAATGGGAGGCACCTCGGTAAATTACACAATAAATGCTGTAGATTCTCAGTCATTTGAAATGGCACTTGCGAGAGACCCTTCGTTTGTGTTTGCAGTAACAGAAGCCGGTAGACGTAAAATGCCAGGGAGAGTATAATGTCAGGAATACAAACAATTATAGATAACGCAACGTATATAACCATAGACGATCAGAGAGTAACAGGAAGCAGTATATCACGTAGTGGGCAATACAAAACAGCAGAACGAGGACCAAGTCCTTACAGTTTTACTGTGGGTATGCACAATGGATTAACATACAGTACTAACCGTGCTTTGTTAAGTGAACTTAGTACTTTAGGTAAAACAATAGAATCAAACGTAAGTTTAAATAATAATACTAATATGAATTACTTAACTGCATATCAAGGTGCCGCGCCTGGTTCTGAATTAAACGGTATAACTATGGTATCTACTACTGGTTCTAATATACATATTAACACTAATAGTATCACACAAGATGCTAGTAAGTTATTATTTAAAAAAGGTGATTACATACAACCTAAAGGTGATACAGGTACTTATAGATATCCTTATCAAGTAAAAGTTGATGTGCCTTTATTAAGCCAAGCAGAATTAGTAATACAAGTAAACAGACCTATACTTAGTCAAACAGGTGTTGCACTAACAAGTGGTGGAATAAGAGTAGGAAATGACATAAGATTCAATGTAAAATGTATAAATCAACCTAATTATAGTGTAGTTCCGCATGATTTAATTGCATTTACAGAAGATTTTCAATTAATTGAGGTTATAACTTAATGTCTACTAGTATTCCTGCAGTACAAGGCACAAATATTGCGCCTGTAACACTTATTGACTTAGATCTAGACGGTAACGTTTACTATATAAGTGATGCTTATAAAAGTTTTACTGTAGGTGGCAATGCATATTCAGAGTTAGGTGCATTTTTAAGTATATCAAATATAGAGGACAATTTAAGAGTTACTAATGGTGACTTAAACATAACATTAAGCGGAATACCCAGCAGTAGTACAGGTTCTGAAGTAAATTATTTAAGTATTATACTTAATTCGCCTGTAAAAGGAGGAAATGTTACAATAAAACGTGCATTCTATGATACTGCAACAGATCAATTACAAGCAGATGTATATACAAGGTTCAAAGGTGTTATAACAAACTTTGCAACACAAGAAGCATTTAATTTTATTACAAAAGAAAACGATTATGCTGTAACAGTTACAGTAGCAAGTATCAATACTGTATTACAAAATACAATTAGAGGACAAAAAACAGATCCTACTGATCGTGCAAGATACTTTCCTAATGATAGAAGTTTCAACAGAATACCGGATATCTTTAACACACCATTTGACTTCGGTAAAGAATACACCGGAGGCGGAGGCTACGGTGGTGGTGGCGGAGGCGGCGGCGGCGGAGGCGGTGGCCGCAGACAAAAAGGTATACAAAGATGATTACAGTAAGAAGAGCAATAAAAGACGATTGGTTAGATATAAAAAGACTAATGATAGACTTTGCTAACTACAATCCAGTAAAGGACTTACATAAGCCTGCATACTCTGAAACCCACACAGATGAGGTCTTAGCACACTTAACACGTTATGGAGTACCACTAGTAGCAGAGGAACATGGTCGTGTAGTGGGCATGTTATTAGCAAGTGTACAAGGTGATATATGGTTACCACATGTAAAACGTATGACTGAAATAGCATGGTGGGTAGAAGAAGAATATCGTAATACTACCGCAGGTGCAAGATTACTAAAAGAATATATTAGTATAGGAATAGAATTACAAGAACTTGGCAAAATAACAAGTTTCAGTTTAACAACGTTAAGTACAACACCTGATCTTAAATTACAAGATAGAGGTTGGGAACCAATAGATATAAATTGGGTATATAAAGGATAAGTTATGGCAGTATTTACAGCAATAGCATCAGCAATCGTAGGAGCATTTGCAACAGCAGGTACTATATTTGGTAGTACATTATTATTCAATACTGTTGTGGGTGTTGTAGCAGGTGGTTTAGCATTTGCTACTGCTAAAGTATTGGGTGTATTTGATCCACCAGACTTAGGACCTGATCCAGGTGTAAAAATACAGTTAGCACCAAGTACAGATAACAAAATAGGTATTGCTTATGGGCGTAACTTTATGAGTGGCCCTATTACAGACGTTGCAATTAGTAATTCAAATGATACTATGAACTATTGTATTACACTTAGTGAACGTGTAGTAGGCGGAACTTATACAGTTAATGAAATATTTAGAGATACAAGTACATTAAATTTTGCATCAGGCAATGCCAGTGTTGCAAGTCAAACAAATCCTAACAGTACAAACGTAAGTACAATAGCAGGTAAAATAAGGTGTAGAGTATATGCTGGTGGTACAGCCGCTAGTAATCAGATATTCCCTAGTTCAGGCACACAGGTTGCGGCAACTACTATGATGCCTCATTGGACTAACACTACTAATTACAGCATGGAAGAATTAGTATTTGCTATGGTACAAGTAGATTACGATGCAGAAAACGGCCTTACAGGATTAGGAGGTATGACATTTGATATAACAAATAGTGTAAGTAATCCAGGAGATGTACTTATAGATTATATGAATAACACACGTTATGGTGCTGGACTATCAAATGCAATTATTGATGTAACAAGTATAACAGGTGCCGCAAATACAAGTTTAAAAGGTTATGCCGCAGAAACAGTAAGTTTTACTAACAATTCAGGTGCTAGTGCTACTCAGGATAGATGGCAAATTAATGGATATTTAAGTACGTTTACAGATGCTGGTACTAATATTGCTAAAATATGTCAAGCGGCGGCTACATTCTTTATGTTTGATACTAAAACAGGTAAGTTTAAAGTTATACCTAATAGACCCACAGCAAGTACATTTAGTTTAAATGATGATAACATAGTAAGTAAAATAGGTGTTACTGGTACTGAATTATATGCTCTTTATAACAAAAGCAAAGTAGAATTTAATGATCAAAACAGAAGAGATCAAAGCAACAGTATTGAAATAAGTACTCCTGCAAGTGAACTTAATGACAATGAACCTGAAAATATAGCAGAATTTAGATTAGATTTAATTAATGATCCAATAAGAGCAACACAAATAGCAAACATAGACTTATCTCAAAGCAGAAAGGGCATGGTAGTAACTTGCACTACAGACTTTAGTGGTATGCAAATAGATGTTGGTGATGTTGTTGACTTAACAAATGCAGACTTTGGATTTACTGCTAAAGAATTTCGTGTAATGAAACATGAAGAACAATTAGCAGATGATGGTATGATTACATGCGCCTTAACACTACTAGAATACAATGATGCTGTATATGTACAACCAGCAGTAACAGATAGTGCTTTGCAATTGCCTATTGATATACCAACTATACCTATAGTACCAATTGTTATACCAGGAGTATTTGATGGTACATATGGTAATGTTACAGTTAATCAAGGCAGTTATGGTAATGTAGTAGTAAATGATACTATGAAAACGTTTGGTGCAGGAACACAACTAGTAGATAATCCAGCGGCAAATAATACAGTAACATCAGGTACTGGTACATTTTTAGATATTATACCAGAAGAAAGTTATGATATATCTGGTGCTGATATAGGAGATTACGAATTATCAGCAAGTGCAACCCTAGGTGGTACAGTAAACGGTGCATATGATGTAGGATTTAGATCAGCAATAACATTAGAATTTGCAAATGCAACAAATACAATAGTACAACCATTGTTTGGTAACAGCGGTCCTATATTAGGATTTGATGCGGCTCCACCACCATTAATTAGTAACACAAAGGTATCTTTAGATCCAACTAGTTATGCAGGCGGGTCAGCAGATATGAAACCAACAAGAGCAAATATAAAATTGCAAGGATTTACAGATGTAGGCACAAGTGCTCCGGCACCTCGTTCCTTTGCTAATATGGGATATGAATTCTTAAGAGTTACAAAAGGTGAGAAATAATGTATAGAACATTTTATTACAAAGATACTGGTAAATTAATTATTAGCAGACGTATGAGCGACGATGCAGTTGCAGAAAGACTCGCACAATATACTGATCAAGCATGTTTAAATGTTGCATGTACAGAAATAGACAAATATCATGTTAACTTAGAGACTTTACAATTAGAAGAAACAGTTATAGTAGATGATTTACAGCATTGGATAAGAATACGTAGAAATACAGAATTAAAGATGTGTGACTGGACACAGGGCGTAGACTCTCCCTTAACAGATAGTAAAAAGATCCAATGGCAAACATATAGGCAAGCATTAAGAGATGTACCTGCTAATAACACTAGTGCAACTAACAGAGCCAATGTTGTATGGCCAAGTAAACCGGAGTAATGTATGAGTAATTATAATAAATTTGGTTTCTTTAAAAATAAATTTAATGTGGCTGTAGCACAAACATACGATGACTTTTATCCTCAGTACCCTAATTTACCTGATGCTACAAAATTATATTCTACATTAAGAATAGCCTATAGGCAAACAGCAAATGCTGTATCAAATGTTAATACTACATTAGGTAGCACAATGGTTTCTTCATTCAGTAACAATTTACAATTTACAATGCCAGATGGTAATGTAGCAATGCCAACTATTTCAGGTCCCAATTTTGAAAACCTTGTATTTAATTTATACAAATATGATGCAGACGCAGGCAACGTAGTTAAATTAACTCCTACTTTAACTGCTAGACGTAATTATGGTACAAATCCTATCTCTTTTGAACTTCAAACAAACAATATGACAAACGGGTGTTTATGTTATGATGGTAACGTTCGTATATACAATGGTCAAGGATTTGGCGGTAATAATAGATGGTTTGAAATGAAAACTGATTATAGTGACGTTAAATTTATCATTAATAAATCTAACGGTTCAGCACCAGGATTAATAGAAGATGGTTATCCAGGTGCCAGGAGAGTTTTAGCACTTGACGGTGTTAATAAATCTATAATATTTTCAGCCTTTGGTGCCGCATTTTCTGGTACAGGAGATCCAGTACGTGCAAGAATAGTATTGCATAATTTTGCCACAGATAAATTTGAAACTTGTTCACTTACATATGATAATGCGGCGGCTAACGTACAGCAGGCAGCAGATGTTACAGTTATACCAGTTCAAGTACCTGGAACAGGTAGTGGCAATACTTCTAATATATATTGTATACCAGGTCAAGGTTGGTTAGTTAATGGTACTGATACAAGCAATCCTCCTGCTCAGAACGGACCTAGATGTATAGTAGAATATGATCCTGGTTCTAATGTTACAACAAGATTTACGCCTACCGGAGCAAATTTACAATTAGATGCTAGTTTTACCGGATCAGGTAATGAACAACGTGTAGCCCTTTATGGTGCCGCTACATTAGGTGTTGATGGGAAAATATATTGTTTTCCGGGAACTGCAAAAAAAGACATAATGGTTGTTGATGCCGTTAATAAAACTGCTGTACAAAGTAAATTTAGTATATATACTTCTAGTACCTTATATTGTCCTAAAACTGTGGCAGTTTTAGCGCCTGATGGATTTGCTTATGCAAGAGTTACAGATATTACTGGTTTCGATGACGGAGAAGACGCATGGTTAGGCATAGATACAAATCCAACTAGTGATACATATCAAACTGGTGTTATCATACCTATTGATCCAACTGGCGTTGTTAAGGAAAATTATAATCCTTTTGGCTATGCCATTGCTAAGGATGGACTTATACTAGGACAGGTACCGCAGGGTGATTCTATGACAACGTTGCAAATAAGCGGTAACGGATTAGATCAACAAGCAATATATCCTGCTTTAATAGGCAATTCAACTAATAATAATCCAGGATAAAAATTTAATAAATTTTAAAAAACAGATAAATAGAGTTACAAACGACTATTTACGAACACGTAGATAGTAAGTTCCATTAGGAGACGAAACAATGAGCGGTAGATTACTAACCTTTTCCCAGTACTTAGGCGGAGCAGACAACGTAAAAGTTGAAGAGATGTTCCCAAGTACACAAAAAACATTCACATATAACTATGGTGCAAGTGTAACAGGATACACTTTTGAAGCAGATATGCAAACAATAGTTATAGATACAATGACCTACAATACAAATGATGGTCAACCCAATTTTACAAGCAGTAATGTATTAGGATATTTTGCTAATTCAGAAATATCAGGATCTAATATTATTACAACACAAGCATCGGCAGGACTTATTGATTTTACAATACCAGCGAATAGATATACTGGACCAATAGTGCCAAATGCAAGGGAAAATATAGCAATTACAGTCGTTGCTTTCAAATGGACAAACGGATCGGCTACTCCTACAACCACAGACAGTCACAGATGGGCTATTATAGAAAGATATGAGCCAGATGTTAGTGTGGGCAACCCAACATTATCAAGTACATTTATACCTTTAGGTGTAGGTGCAATTAGTACATTTAGTGACAATGCAAGTGCTGTAGGTACAAGAACAGCAGGTACATATACAGGAGTAACTGGTGTAGTTGCAGGTGACAGTGAAGGTACTGGTGCTCAATGGCAAGCAGTTGTTGATGGTAGCGGAAACGTTGCATTCGATATTACTACACGAGGAACAAAATACATTACTGGTGACACTATTGATATATTAGATAGTTCACTTGGTGGAGGCGGAGCCGCAGACGTAACTATTACAGTAACAGCAACAGTTTAGGAGTAGAACATGGCAAATATAACAGTCACATCATCTACAAGTAATGTAAATGTTAATTCAACCACAAATCAAGTAAATGTAAGTACAACAACTAGTAATGTTGTTGTAGGAGCGGCTACATCTTTCAATATCGATGAAACACTTGTTAATTTAGGTTCAGTAAGTGGTAATATAACACTTGATTTAAGTTTAGGAAGAACTTTTACTGGAACACAAACTGGAAATGTTACATTTATTGATGTGACTAACCTGGAAGAGGGCATGAGTGCAACTCTTTTATTAAAACAGGGAAGCGGCGGTCATTTTTTAGATACAACAACATACGCAACAGCATGGGAGTCTAATTGGGATTTTGCCAACGACTTTACTGATTTTGCAAGAAATGCCTTTAATTGGAATGTTATATCATTCTTTTATGATGGATCAATAAGGTATGCTTCATTAGTAGTTTCCAATTCATTAGGAATTACAAATGCCGACCTTGCCAATAGTAATGTAATTGTTAATGGAACAACTATAGAATTAGGAAGTTCCGGTAATATTTCTAATTTCGGTACACTAACAACAGACGATTTAACACAAGGATCTACTAATAACTATTTCTTAGCAACTGCTAATAATACTACAACAGGCACAATAACAGCAGGCGCCTTTTTAGGTGACGGTTCAGGACTTAGTAATGTAAGCCAATTAACAAATGCCCAAGCACAGGCCTATATAGAACAAAATGGATTGGCATTAACAGCCAATGTTACAAGTAATTCTCTTATATCTACTACTAATAGTATCGTAACAGAAGATATAACTATTTTAGGAAATATTACATCAGGAAGTCTTTCCAATACTATCGGTACATACCTTGCCAATACAGCGGCAGCCCTATCCTCTAAAACAAATGTTGCATTAACTCCAACCAGTAGTATTGGTGCTGGAAATGTAAATGTATTTAAAATTGCAAACGACACTACAGATTTTATGACAGTGGGCAATGGAGGTTTACATTTAACTTCCAATTCATATGAACAGCAAGTAAACATATCAGAAAGAATTAAAATGTATGCTAATGCGGCTTCTGAAAATGGTTATATATCAGGTGGCTCAG
>Ga0315320_10002741_pt1 | contig 14504 bp, 14 predicted proteins | sample M140m21515metaG_FD_203458 | JGI IMG/M metagenome (GOLD analysis project Ga0315320, IMG submission 203458) | Ammonia-oxidizing marine archaeal communities from Monterey Bay, California, United States - M1 40m 21515 | ecosystem: Environmental > Aquatic > Marine > Coastal | place: USA: California... | reverse complement strand
CCGGCGGGGATGATAGCGTAAGCGAAGCCGTGCTTAGACGCTTCCTTGAGACGTTCCGTACCACCAATTACAGGCCTGATCTCTCCAGCTAAACCGATCTCTCCGAATACAACCATATCTGGTCGGAGCGCTTTATCATAAAGACTCGACGCAACGGCTATAGCAATCGCTAAATCGGCACCAGTTTCACTAACTCTGACTCCCCCGACAATATTGGCAAAAACATCACTTTCCCCAGTAGCAACTGAACAGTGTCTATTTAGCACAGCCAGTAACATTGATAGACGATTTTGATCAAGGCCAACGGTTACTCGCCTCGGATTTCCCAACTGACTGTTATTTACCAAAGCCTGTACCTCAACTAACATCGGCCGAGTTCCTTCCCTAGTAACCATCACTACGCTGCCAGGTACTGGCTCCTCATGCCGCGAAAGTAATATCGCACTCGGATTAGTTACTTCCCTTAAGCCACGGTCTGTCATGGCAAATACACCTAACTCGTTAACCGGACCAAACCGATTTTTTATCGCCCTAATCATACGATAAGGGCCATCGGACTCACCTTCGAAGTATAAGGTTGTATCTACCAGATGCTCTAAAACCCTCGGTCCGGCAATCGATCCATCCTTTGTGACGTGTCCGACTAAAAATATAGCCGTACCATTAGATTTAGCAAAACTAACCAATCGGCTAGCGCACTCTCTTACTTGCGCGACACTTCCTGGGGGCGACTGTAAAACATCAGAGTAGCTCGTTTGAATAGAATCGACTACCAAAACAGAGGGTTTAACGGCCTTAGTTTCGGCTATCATGCTGTCGATATCGGTTTCGGTGAGAATATCTAAATGTTCTAACTCCAAGCCCAGCCTTTTCGCTCTGATAGCCAGCTGCGACGCAGACTCTTCCCCACTGATATAGAGAGTGTCGAGTGCACCTATTTTGGCAACTGCTATCAAGCTTTGTAACAGTAAAGTAGTCTTACCTATGCCAGGATCACCACCGAGCAAGACGACGGATCCAGCGACCAAACCTCCCCCAAGTACTCGGTCAAGCTCACTCAGCCCTGTAGACAGTCTATCTTGGTGCTCAAGCTCAACAGAACTCAAATTCTTTACCCCAGAAACGGATTTACTCATTCCACTAAACCGTTTACGAGAGTCTGTACCATCCGACAGTACCGATTCGACGAGCGTATTCCAAGCGCCACAGCTCAAACATTGCCCCATCCATTTGGTGGCAGTCGCGCCACAATTTTGACATTGGTACACAGTCTTCGTTTTCATGACGACTCTAAATATTTTGCACGCATCTTGACTCGACACAATAATTCATAAGGCACCATTCCCGACTTTTCCGCGACCTCTTCTACCGGCAAGCCAGCACCCCACAAAGTCACTTCATCACCATAAGTTGCCGAGATATCTCCCAAATCAATCGTTGTCATATCCATTGAACAATCGCCTACAATATTCGCTCTTTTCCCTTTAAGAAGCACAGGTGCGTTGGTTTTCCTCGGGTAGCCATCGCCATAGCCAATCGCGATAACTCCAATGTACATTTCCTTTTTGCTAATGTAGTTCTTTCCATAGCCTATGTACTCACCTGCTGATACCCCTTGCGTCGCAATCAATCGAGACTTAAGTGTCATAACTGGCCTTAACCCATACTCACTAGCAGTCGTGCCAGTAAAAGGCGAGACACCGTATAACATCAGACCAGGACGAACCCAATCTCTGTGCGTACTGGGTAAAGCCAATATGGCAGCCGAATTTGCCAGACTTTTCTCCTCACTGGCTCCCATAACAATGTCGTCAAAAGCCTCTTCTTGCCTAACAGCACTGATGTCATTGGACAGCTGCGCGCAAGAAAAATGTGTCATAAGAATTATCTCATCAGAGTACTTTCGAATAGTTTGCAAGTTAGAGCGCGCGTCACGTAGACAAAATCCCAATCGATTCATTCCCGTATTTACTTTGAACCATACACGAAATTTTCTATTCTGATGGGTCAGCAGATCAATTTGATAATCCGAATGGATCACTATATCCAAATCCAAATCAAAAGCTTGTCGTAGCTCGGAACTGTCCAACACTCCCTCAAGAAGCACAATTTTGTTCCTATATCCCTTCTTGCGCAGAACTACTGCCTCATCTAAGCGCGCGACTCCAAAGGCATCAACATCTTTTAAAGCTTGTGCTATTCTCAGCACTCCATGCCCATACGCATCAGCCTTCACTACGGCCATAATCTTGGAATGTGGGGCTAAATTTTTAACTATTGAGAGATTATGAGTGACTGCGTCTAGATCAATAGTAACCTCCACCGGTCGACTCACCTACCAACATCTCCATCGACATGAATCAAATCTAAATTCTCAAACATAGTATGCTCACCAAGAAACCGTAATTTCTTCATACCAATAGGGCCATTTCGCTGTTTGCTGATTAAAATTTCCGCGATCCCAGCTTGATCTGTATCAGGGTCGTACACCTCTTCTCTATATATAAACATGATCACATCAGCGTCCTGCTCTATCGCGCCAGATTCACGCAAGTCAGACATAACTGGTCGTTTATCCTGACGCTGCTCTAAGCTTCTATTTAACTGTGATAACGCAATCACTGGCACCTGTAACTCTTTGGCCAAAGCTTTTAACGATCGTGATATTTCTGATATCTCAGTCGCGCGGTTCTCCTTTGTTCCAGCAACCTGCATTAATTGCAGATAATCCACTACTATCAAACCAAGATCTTTTTGCTCGCGCGCTAAACGGCGACACCTAGCCTGTAAATCTCCAGGCGTCAGTGCCGGTGTGTCATCTACAAACATTTTCATGGAGTCCATCATAGATACTGCGCTACTTAGCCGCTTCCAGTCATCGTCACTCAACTTACCGACTCTCAATCTACTTTGATTGATCCGACCAAGTGAGGCGAGTATTCGCATAACAATTTGTTCACCGGGCATTTCCATACTAAATATCGCAACCGACATATCTTCTTTTAAGGCGGCGTGTTGTGCGATATTCACGGCAAATGCTGTTTTCCCCATTGAGGGCCGGCCAGCCACAATAATTAAATCAGAACGCTGCAACCCAGAAGTCATATCATCTAGCTCATAAAAGCCTGTCGAAACACCCGTTATAGGGTTTTCTTTTTTAAATAGCTCTTCAATCCGATTTAACGTTTCACCAACCAAATCACCTATCGGAACAAACCCTCTTTTGCCGCGTGCTTCTCTTTCTGCTATAGAAAACACCAACGCCTCAGCAGAATTGAGCAACTCGTTAGCCGAACGGCCTTCAGTACGAAAAGCGCTTTCTGAGATTTTACCGCCGGCACTTATCAGCTCGCGCAAGACTGATCTTTCGCGCACAATATCAGCATAAGCCGCTATATTAGCCGCACTTGGAGTATTCTCAGCCAGTTGAGCTAGGTACGCCATACCGCCGACATCCTTCAGTTGCTCTCGCGAGTCTAAAAGCTCAGCCAGCGTTACGATGTCATAGGGTTTACTATTCGCCGCAAGATTAAGCACACCATCGTAAATGAGCTTATGGTCGCTCCTATAAAAATCCTCAGGTCTTATCCGCTCAGCCACACTGGTGTAGGAGTCATTATCGAGCATCAGTCCACCTAATACCGATTGTTCAGCCTCGATAGAGTGAGGGGGAACCTTCAATGCATCAGTGTCAATATCCGAAATATCCATTTGACCACACCCTCGTCATTAGGTTACAAGCACATATGCTTCCTTCGACACAAAAGGTACCATTTAAATCCGACCGAAGTTAGGTGTTTTGTTCACCCTCTGAAGCTACGATATGCACCTTAACACTAACGCTTAAGTCCGCATGTAGATAAATGGCGACGTCGTATTCTCCGACTTCTCTTAAAGGACCATCAGGTAGACGGATTTCGCTTTTACTGACTTCATTACCAGTTTCGCTTACCGCGCCCGCGATTTCCGCACCGCCGACAGAGCCAAATAATTTACCCTCTGCACCAGCATTAGCAGTTATCGTAATCTCTACAGCCGATAGTGCCTCTTTTCGGGCTTCAGCTAGTGCAATCCCTTCAGATTGGACCCTTTCAAACTCCGCTCTTTTTTCTTCAAACTCTGCTATGTTATCCGCGGTAGCAGGCACTGCTTTTTTCTGTGGAATAAGATAATTCCTACCATATCCCGGTTTTACGTTAACCTTATCGCCCAGATCTCCCAAGCGATGCAATTTTTCCAATAAAATAACTTCCATCCTATCCCTCTTCCTTTAACCAATTCTGTGTGACAAAACAGATTTTTTTCCAGAACTTTCCGACTATAGTAACCTGTTTAAGAAACTTTAGCTCGCCGAAAATCGGCCAAACTATCCGCAACTCCTGTTGTCGCGAGGACTAGACCTACCAACTGAGGTACTATTGCCGACAACAGATAAAGACCAACCAACCAGCCGACAGGCAAATTATTTGTATAAATCTTTGCATGCACTACTGCCAACCCTTGAAACGAAAACAGTAATACCAAAACTATAAAACAATCTGTCACAAAAGCGACGTCAAAACTAGAGACCGTATTTAAAGCGACCATAACTCCAGCTATAGCTACCCCGTACAGAGCACTTTTAGGCATTCTCAAAACTCTGAATTCGAAACCGAAACCGCCTGGGTTATACAGCTCTGCTTGCCACCATCTCGCCAGAAAAATTATTGCGGTATAAAAAAGAAATATTAGAACCAAAAAAATATGATGCATCTGTGAAGATATTTGCACTACAGCTTGTTCACTTAGAATTGGCCCGTTAGCCTCCTGCAATGCGTTGAGAATCGGATTAATCTGCTGAAACCAGAATTGATCAGCGTCACCAGTCAAGATTCTAAACGCTAAAGAAAATAAAATTAGACCACTAGCGACTATTAGTAGCGGTAAGGCCTGATTACTTGAGCTATCTAAAGCCACTCCAAGTAATACGGGGAGACCCAAAACTATAACGCTGATATATAGTGCGGTGAGCGGGGTATAGCCGGTCATAAAAAACTGAAACAAGCAAAAGAAAATGACCGAAGTTAATGCGAGCTTCAAACCCGCCAGCCAACCAATTCGCATAGCCACCAATGCCACTATGGAACCGCTAATAACACCAAAAATACTTATAACAGTGGAACATATCAGGCCAAAAACAGTCAGCGCTACTGCATGCCAATGTCCTCGCATCGCAAAACGAGCTACGGCGCGCATAATTAATTAAGTCTCCGAACCCTAACTAGTGGGCATCACAATAAGGGATGAGCGCTAGGTAACGTGCGTGCTTAATCGCGGTAGACAATTGACGCTGAAAATGTGGCTTAGTTCCCGATATTCTGCTAGGAACGATCTTACCATTTTCGGTCAAAGACCCTCTGAGAGTTGCTAAATCTTTATAATCAATGGTCTCAAAGCCCTCAGCAGTGAATTTACAAAATCTGCGCCTTCTAACAAACTTAGCCATGTCTAATTCTCCTTCTCTATTTCTTCGTCAACTTGGGCCTCATTCGAAGATTCAACGACCCCATTTTCTAGCTCAACAGGATCATCGATTGATGGATTTGAGCCGTCCGAATCAACTACTGACTCAGAGGCCTCAAGACTATCAGTACGAGGCGCGTGATCACGCTCTCGGCTATCTCGACCGGTGTTTTCTTCTTTCGACTGTGCGATCGGCGAAGGCTCAGTAATCGCTTTTTTACGGGCTAGGACTAAGCTTCTAAGAACAGCGTCGTTGAAGCGAAATGCTGTCTTTAATTCTTCGAGAGCTTCCATATCACATTCAATATTCATCAAAACATAATGCGCTTTATGAATTTTGTTAATCGGATATGCTAACTGACGTCGGCCCCAATCCTCTAGTCTATGTATTGTGCCTTTTTTACTTTCAATGATCGCGCGATACCGATCAATCATAGCTGCAGTTTGTTCACTCTGATCAGGGTGAACTAAGAATACGATCTCATAATGTCTCATTGGTGCGTCCTTAAGGTTATAAGCTTTCTGCGTCTAATTTAACGACCAGTAAAGCAAGGATTAGATTTAACGACGATATGATAAAGGAATACTCCCGACTTAGCAAAGTCGGTAACCGAACTGAAAGTTGTTTAATCGCGTTGGCGTAAAGCCTCAAAGAGGAAGACTGAGGTAGCACTAGCCACATTTAAACTACTAACCTTACCTCGCATAGGTATGGCAGCTAGGTGGTCACAACGGTCGCGTGTTAGTTTACGCAATCCCGCCCCCTCATTTCCTACGACAATAGCTGTCCCGACAGTAAAATCAATATCGTAGAGAGAAGTACCTTCATCATCACATGCACCGGTAACCCAAATATTAGCGGCGCAAATTTGTTTTATCGCCGCAGCAATATTCGTTACGGGCACCAAAGTAATAGCATCCAGGGCGCCACTCGCAACTCTAGCAACAGTATTGCTTATCTGGGCACTATTATTCGTTGAGAACACTACGCCATCAACTCCGGCACCGTCCGCGACTCTAAGACACGCGCCAAAATTTTGAGGATCTTGCACATTATCTAGGATTAGAATCAACGGAGTCCGCTCCTCGTTTACAATATTCTTTAGTAAAGTTTTCAACGCTACCGTACCGGGAGGCCTTCGCTTTAAAACAACTCCTTGGTGACTCTCCACTCCGTATAGTTTATCAATAGCGTTGGCAGTCACAATTTGTACGCTCACGCCTGTTATTCTGGCTAGATCTATTAGTTCCGCTGCTTTGCCGAACTCCAAGCCGCGTCTCACCCATAACTCGACGCACTTTTGCGGCGCAGTATCCAAAGACGACCATACAGCATGAAAACCACCGACTAAAAGACTATGATCGGACATTATTTTTCTTTTTTTTCTTTGTCCGAGACTTGGATCTCCGAGCCTTCTGAGAAAAAGAAACACTGTCTCGATTAACCTTAACACCTTTCTTAGAGGTCTTCGAAATTACTAAATCTATTTTTCTCTCGTCTACCGACACACCACTAACAACTACCTTCAATACTTGACCGAGGGAGAAAATAGCCCCCGAATTCCTACCTCTGAGCGAGTGAGCTGCTTCTGAATATACATAATAATCTGAAGGCAATGCGGTAACGTGAACAAGTCCTTCTATAAAGATATCAGCAAGCTCTACAAACAAACCAAAATCGGTAGTTGCTGTGACCAGTCCTGAAAATTCTTCGCCGACTTTGTCTCGCATATACTGACATTTTAGATAGGCGATGACGTCACGAGACGCCAGTTCTGCGCGCCGCTCAAAGTTAGAACATTGTAATGCCAATTCTTCGATACTTTTCTTATCATGTGCACTCCCCTCTGATTTGATAGCCCGATGAACCATCAAGTCAGGATAGCGCCTTATCGGTGAAGTAAAATGCGTGTATGAGTCTAATCCCAAACCAAAATGACCAGAGTTTTTTTCACTATAAGCAGCCAACTTTAGGCTGCGAAGCACCATGGTTTCAATCACCCGCCGCTCTTTTCTGTCTTTGGCAATTTTTAAAATAGACGCATATTGTCGAGATTCTAGCTTTTCGGGAAAACCGGGGTTGATACCCATCAATTTTAAAAAATCAGTCAGTGCTTGAACTTTATCCTCTCCAGGCAACTCATGAATCCTGAACAAGGAGTTACTATTTTTCTCCAATAAAAAATTGGCAGCGACTGTATTAGCAGCGATCATACATTCTTCAATAATTTTATGGGCATCTACCCTAACGCTCGCCTCAATGTTTTCAATCTCACCCATAGAGTTCAGGGTAAACTTTGGCTCCACCGTACCTATCTCTAGCGCCCCTCTTTTATCTTTGGCTTTCTTGAATGAATTAAATACTTGATGTAAGCCTAGCAGGTTATTTTTCACTGCCACCGAAGTAGTACCTAAAGCCTGCTCGTCCCCATCCAGCCAGTCTTGCACGTCCTCATAAACCAATCGTGCATGCGAGCAGATAATCCCCGAATAAAATTCTGAACTAATAATTTCCCCAGCGGGCGTAACCACCATTTCGCAGACTAGTACCAAACGATCCTCATCGGGCACTAAAGAGCATATCCCATTAGACAACTCTTCAGGAAGCATCGGAACTACACAATCAGGAAAATATACTGAAGTGCCTCTGTTCTTCGCTTCATTATCTATATAAGATTCAGGTAGTACGTAATGTGAAACATCCGCTATTGCAACATATAGCTTTTTATTTTCAGCAGCGCTTTGTACAAAAACAGCATCATCAAAATCTCGAGCATCTGCACCATCAATCGTTACAAAAGCCAGATCTCTAAGATCATGACGGGTCACAAACTCTGTTTCCCCAATTTGTCCGGCTATCTTGCCTACCTCTGTTACCACCGATTTCGGCCATTTATAGGGCAACTGATGTTTACGGATAACTATATCAACTTCTACCTTAGTCGATAGATCATCGCCCAAAATTTCTTTTACTTCACCAATAGGATCTGAGAATTTAGTGGGCTGCGTCACTATTACCACATTAACTAGCACACCATTAACCACGTCAGCCAGTTTCTGCTTTAGGACAATTTTCTGACTTATTCGTCGGTCCTTAGCCTTAACGTACGCAACACTTTTTTCTTCAAAATATTCGCCTATAAATTCTGTGGCCCCTCGTTCCAGAACTTCAACTAGTTTCCCGGATGGTCTACTCTCCCTATCCTTGCCTGTTACTTTCACAAGAACTTTGTCGCCATGAAAAACGGCGCGAGCCTCTTTTTGCCTCAGATAAATATCTAACCCGCCAGACTCAGGCCTGACGAATGCGTACCCATCACGATGGGCTAAAACAGAACCACTAATTAACTCAGAATACCTATCTATCTCATACTTCAGTTTTTTGTTTTGAATCAGTTGACCATCCCGCACCATAGCTTTTAAACGCTTGCCTAACGCGCTACTAAACTTCTTTTCCTCTAGCCCCAAAATTTTACTGATATCACGTAAACCAACAGGCTTGCTAGCGCGCTCTATTACCTCCCGTATTTGAGTCCGGGATGGCAAATTCTCATGGTAATTCCGTGTTTTTATTTGATATCTCTCGCATATTTATATAAAACTATTTGACTCGTGCCTAGCTACTCGCTAGATTGCGTTTCCATAACAACACAAGCCGAAGTGGCGGAATTGGTAGACGCGCTGGCTTCAGGTGCCAGTGGGGGTAACCCCGTGGAGGTTCAAGTCCTCTCTTCGGCACCACGCTACAACCAAATTTTTCTAGCACTATTTCTTCCACTTAGCGGGGAATAGTTACTATACACTATTTAAGACGATCCCGTTTGAGAGTCCCATAAACCTTGGGCTTGCTCCCATCCAACAACTGCTCTTGGACTACCGTCATCATTAGTAAACTGCAGAGGTCCCATGAACGTCATGTAAAACTGACTCTCCACTGGGAAGTATGTCTTGTCGTGCTGCGCTCCGCAAGATTCGTACCCGTAACCCAACTCTAGTGCAGTGGCGCCACCCTCTTCAGTTCCTCCTCTGACCTCCATTTTCCCCTTGGTAAGAAGATACTCACCCGGTCCAACATGGATATGACGGTCAAAAGAAGAACCTTCTGGGCAATCAAAGATAGCCGTCCAAGCACCCATCTCAGGCGAGGTATGCAACAATTTCCACCGAATCCCCCCTTTCGAAAAAGCGTCAGGAAATGGTTGCCAACTTATTTCATCAATTTGAACGTAATCTTCCTTAATTTTAGCCTTCATTCAAACAATCCCCCTAAATTTATCTTCATACATAGTCGTTAGTAAGCTAAAGCTAGCACCTCACACGTCAATATGCGATAAATTTTATTGTCGAGTAAAATGCAATCCAGAGAATAATTTTTAGCATATAATCTGCAGGTTGCAAAACTGCGTAGCTCGAGCACTAAGTTATTATGATAAAAATTGCCGAAGTAAAGACTAAAAAGCACTTGGACGATTTCATCAAGGTTCCTTGGTCTATCTATGAGCATGATAAAAATTGGGTTCCTCCGTTGATCATCGAGCGAAAAGATGCGCTAAAAGCTAGTCAACCTATTTTCAGGCACCTAGATTGGGCGGGTTGGGTAGCTTATGATGAATCGAAACCGATCGCGAGAATTAGCGCTCAAGTTGACCGAGCACATCTCGAATATTATAAAAATGCCACAGGTTTCTTTGGAAACTTTGAATCACCCAATGACTCCACAATATCCAAGCAACTTTTTCAACTAGCCGAGCAATGGCTTTTGAGCAAGGAAATGACGAGGGTGAGAGGTCCTTTCAATTTAAATATAAATCAAGAAGTGGGATTGCTAGTCGAGGGCTTTGATACACCCCCGTATTTCATGATGACTCATGCAAAAGATTATTACGGAAAGCTTGTAGAAGACTCCGGCTACGCAAAAGAAATGGATTTGTCTGCATATTTGATTAGTCCTAAATTCGAACCCCCTAAATTTATGAAAGCTATCTTGAAGCGCTTAGAGAGGGACATAAGTATTTGTCCGCTAAACAAACAGGATGTGATGGTAGAATTAGAGACTGTCAGAAACATCTTTAACGATGCTTGGTCTGACAACTGGGGCTTCGTGCCGTTCGAAAAAGATGAGTTTGCAGCCATCGGGAAAGAAATGCTCATGGTAATACCGAACGACTTCATACAAATCGCCCGAATTAATAATGAGCCTGTGGCATTTATTGTATTGCTGCCTAACATTAATGAAGCTATCCAAGATCTAGATGGCAAACTTTTTCCTTTTGGCATATTTAAGCTAATAAAGCGTCTGAAACTGGGATATCCAAAAACTGCGCGCATACCGCTCATGGGCGTTAGGAAACGACTGCAGAATACTAGGTTTGGTCCAGGTTTGGCACTTTCCGTGGTTAATGCGCTAAGAAAACCAGCAATACGGAAAGGCATAGAGACGGTAGAAATGTCCTGGATCCTCGAAAATAATGCTGGTATGAAAAAAATTATCGATATCCTTGGCGGCTATCGCTCGAAACATTACCGGGTATATGAAAAGCCACTCAAACCTATTTCAACTCTCCTTTAGAATGAGTAATCATAAAGTAAAAATACCTTCGGTGATTCTAGCTGGAGACAGACCCGGCGGAAATAGTTTGGCTCGTATGTTTGGCATTAAAAATGGAGTTTTAGTGAAAATCCTCGATAAAACCTGCATCCAACGAGTCTTAGAATCACTAGATAATTGTGGAAAAATTTCCGACATGACTATCGTTGGTTCACATGAGGACAGTAGACAACTAGGAAATTCGCTTCAAAAAGTTACTCGTAGTCATAATTGTACCTGGTTCCCTCCCGAAGCAGGGCCAGCCGCAAGTGCGGCGAAGGCTATTTCGGCCGGAGGAGAGTATCCCTGCCTGCTCACAACAGGAGACCATGCGCTCCTCCCCTCCGATACAATATCGGAATTCCTCGAAGCGGCAGGGCATATAACGGGAGACTTCATCGTTGGCTTGGTGCCATATGCAAATGTCCATAAAGCATTCCCCGAGAGCAAGCGAACTCTATTGAAATTCCGAGAAGAAGTCTTTTGTGGAAGCAATTTATTTCTCATTAAAAGCCAAAAAGGAGTTAGAGTCCTAGAGTATTGGCAAAAAGTGGAGGCTCTGAGAAAGAAACCGTGGAAAATTTCACGTTATATAGGCATTCGATTTTTGTTCGGATATATTTTGGGCAGTCTTACCCTAGAGAAGGCGCTAAAAACAATTTCCAGCAATGCCGGAGCGAAGTTATGTCATACTGTCGTCTCGAATCCTCTAGCTGCAATTGACATTGACAGCAAGGCTGACTATGACCTTGCCGTCCATTGGTTAACTAATGAAAACTAGTCAAGCGGTATCGGCTACAAAAAGAAAACTCATCCACATCATAGGCAAGCGATTCCTGAGACTTATCGCTAACGTTCAAAATCAGTGCTCAATAGTTCCAACATCGCCCTTTTTGCCAAATGAGACATTTTCATGGATCTCGGTACTTGAAGATCAGTTTCCAAAAATACAAAAAGAGTTTAACGAAGTATGGAAAGACCCATCTAAAATTCCAGCATTTCATCAAATGTCTCCCGATCAAGCTCGCATCTCGAAAGAAGATTACTGGAAAACATATGCTTTCTTTATATTCGGTAACGCTGTGATAGAAAACTGTAACAAGTGTATACAAACCGCAGAAGTGCTCAATAAAATACCGAACCTACAAAATGCTTGGTTCTCTATCTTAGCTCCTAAATATCACATACCACCCCATCGAGGACCTACCAAAGCCTTAATAAGGTGTCACTTGGGCTTAAAAGTACCCGGTGACGTAAACAGCTGTTGGATAAGAGTAGATAACGAAGTGCGTGGATGGTCTGAAGGTCAGTGTATTGTCTTTGATGATACTTTTGAACATGAAGTACACAATGATACGTCCGAATATCGTGCTGTCCTTTTTATCGATGTGGAGCGTCCCATGAACCGAATAGGACAACTGATAAATACTCTTGTTCTGAATATGATGAAAGCAACACGCTATGTAAAAGATCCTTTAAGCAATATAAAAAAATGGAATAAGAATTTGTCCCAAAAGCATAAGGGATTGTGAATCAGAGCATATTAATTCCCTGACTTGCACCATGGATTACCTATGCGCCGCATGCTAAAGTGCGTGCACGATGTAAATCCACATAACTCAATTCACAAGGTATTAAATGAAAGCAATTATTTTGAGCGCCGGTCAAGGGAAGCGCCTACTCCCCCTTACCGCAAAACAACCGAAGGCTGCTATTAAAATACAAGGCAAATCCGTGCTCGAGTGGCAACTACAAGAGCTATCTAAATGCGCCATTAAAGACGTACTTGTTGTTACCGGATTTGGGGCCGACAAAATAGACTCTATTGTTAAAAAACAAAATTTTATAACTGCAAGAACCTTGTATAACCCATTTTACCTCCAAAGTGATAATCTCGGGACATGCTGGATCGCCCGGCATGAGATGGAGCTGCCGTTCATGCTCATCAATGGGGACACACTATTTGAAGCCGCTATTGTCGGACAGTTGTTAGGATCTAAAAACGAGAGCGAAATTACACTCGTAACTGATTCAAAAGATATTTACGATGACGATGATATGAAAATCACCTTAGAGAAAGACCACATCTCAAAAATAGGAAAGACAATCGACCGATCGAAGGTAGACGCTGAATCTATCGGGATGATGTGCTTTGGTACCAAGGGGGCAAGCACTTTTATAGAGCAACTCAACACTATGATGCGAGCAGATGGCGGGCTACAAATGTGGTATCTTTCTGCAATAAACGCTATCGCTCAATCACATAAGGTTGCTACTTGTCCGATTGATGGATTGCACTGGTGTGAAATCGATAGTCACGAAGATTTGAATATTGCTGAGAAAAAAGTCGCTACGTGGTAGGTCTCATCACCTATTTGATCATTTTTATCATTTTGACTCTTGAGGTGCTTCCCGCAGACCAAGTGCCCGTGTCTAAGAAGTACTCAATCATATCGCTCTCCACACTTTGATTTCCTTTGAGCAATTTCGCCGAGCCAGACAGCTTAACCACGTTGTCTGTTGTAGAATAGTTTAGAAGCGCCGCCGTACCGCTTACCGTACTCTTTGTATCGCTACGATACTTGATGTCGGCTGGGGTACCTTGAACTTTGACGAAGTCCGAATCGCTAATTCTACCTTCAACTAGTCCACTATTCCCTCTGATGACCCACATCCGTGTATTGACTCTGAGCTGACCGCTCAATTTAAAACCCTGCTCGCCGATACTCTGACTAGCTCGCTCTGCAGATATCACAATGGGGTCATAAATAGACTCAGTGTCCTCTGCGGCATAGGCAGACATTGACACTATACTTATTGAGCAACTGACTCTTAAAATAATTGCCAGAAAACTAAGTTGCACTCGACGCCCTCTCCAGCGATGATGTTCTTCTAAATTGTTTAACAATGAGTCAGTTTCCCACGGATTGGTAAATAGAAAGTGCTTCTAAATCGTTATCTTATACGCGAAATACTTGTAAATCTAATTTCAGTCGTATTTGTACTGTCTGTTATCTTTTTTTCCTATAGCCTCACGAGATTAATGACGGATGCTGCTAGTGGCCTCTACAAAATGAGTGAAGTATTAATTTTGAACTGGTTTAAACTCCTTGTATCGCTAGAAGTACTATTACCGCTCGCACTTTACTTTAGCATCATTTTTGCAATGGCCCGACTCGCTAACAGTAACGAACTAACCATATTAAGAAGCGTCGGTTTGTCAGATCCCAAACTTAAAAAGATTATCCTCGTGTTTGGCATTTTAGTGTCGGTAGTTGCCGGTGCTTTATCTATCTATGCTAGACCCTGGGCCTATCAGCATATTTACGATATGAAAGAGCATGCCCAATCGTCTTCTGAAGTCGAACGTATTAAAGCACGCCAATTTTATAGCCTTAACAACGGCAAGCACGTC
>Ga0315320_10002738_pt1 | contig 14508 bp, 13 predicted proteins | sample M140m21515metaG_FD_203458 | JGI IMG/M metagenome (GOLD analysis project Ga0315320, IMG submission 203458) | Ammonia-oxidizing marine archaeal communities from Monterey Bay, California, United States - M1 40m 21515 | ecosystem: Environmental > Aquatic > Marine > Coastal | place: USA: California... | reverse complement strand
TGGGGCCTATCACGAATACGGTAGATGATGCAGTGATCTGCTATCAGGCTTTACGGAATCTTCCCTCAGAACGAATGCTGTCCGTTGATATTGATGTTCTTAGGATGGATGGCTTCTTTCGTCAGGGAGAGGTGGAAGTGAATGGGATGATGGATGTCGTAGCAGGACATTTGGATGTAGTTGACTGCCCTTTGGATTTCGTCGAATTGACGACGATGCATAAACGCCTCATGGCTGGTGATGCAGCAGATGTACATGAACTGGAATTTGATGAATATCGTGATGGCTATCGCAGGCATATGGTATCTCAAATTGAGTTGGGGCGAGAACAATCCGGTGAAGACTATAAGGAAGCACTGGATTATCAGAAAACACAACGGCAAGCTGTGAGTACGTGGTTAAGGAAAGATCAGGTATTGGTAATGCCTGCAACGACTTCTTCGCCCCCCGGGATGGAGACAACAGGGAATCCGCTATTTAATTCGCCGTGGAGTTTCTTAGGTTTACCGGCTCTATCAGTTCCTAAGAGCTTGTCTAAAGAAGGGTTCCCTCTGTGTGTGCAGTTTGTGGGACACACGGTACAAGCTGTCGTCTCGGCTGCTCGGCAGTTCTAGCTTAGTCTTTGACTCAAATAGCTCTCTAGTTTGAAATCGTCCCCAGGAATTCGGTCATTTCACCAGCCGCGTGTAGATTTCCCTGTTGCTGAGCTTGTGCAATACCGCGAGTAAGCCAATTCTGTGCTTCGTCGATTCGATCAAGACGGGCTAGTTGTTGTCCCGCCATAAAGAAAGCTGGTACATAGGGAGGTGAAGATTGGGTTAGTCGCTCGAGCCATTCCAGGCTCTCGTCATGCGACCCGTCTTTGTCAAGTTCCATGGCCAACGCATATTGGAGGAATGAATCGTTCGGCTCCTCTTGCAACATTGCTTCGATTTGTTGTCGCCTCGTGGTTTCACTCATGTTGTTATTCTACCTATTTTATTATTCTGTCAGTTTTGTCGATTATTGTTGGCGAAGTTCGAGGGGGCTGACGATTGGAGCTAACGATTCCTCGTGAATCAGTTAGCCTTCAAGGCTCACAAAAACCCCCACACTCAAAATATTATAGGTGTTTATCATGACACGGAAACTCACGATTGCTGGTGCATTCCTGTTAATGGTTGGATTATTGGTTACCTTTGGCAATGCGGACGATGTTCCGACAACAACGGCCCCTGCTCCGGCTTCCATTCAGGTTTCCCAAACAGGAAGTCCGATTATCCTTGCGGAAAAAGAATCCGTGACTGCACCAGAAGTCGTGGCTGAAGATACGACTTCGGTACTTAGGGTCACTGCTCCTGAGACAGACTTGTTACTACCCGAGTCGGTTGGAAGTGACTCGGCATTAACTGAGATCGCACCAGAAGAGCCGATGTTATTTGCTCCACCAGCTGAGTTGGAATTTAGCACTTCGCCGGACACACCTGATGCCTTTGTTCCTACTGAGGCTTCTAATACGGATGCCTTTCCCGTTTCATCCGGCACGGAAATCGAAGCTCCGCAAGCCAATGCTCCGATTGTCACCCCGGATTCTGAGGGATTGGAATTCCAGGTGTTCTCGGACCAAGGTAGTGTATTGCCAACGCCTACAACAGACGATGTGGTTCCAACGTTTGATAGTCAAGAAGCGACGATTAATGCCGGGATGCAGAAAACCAATGTGCAGGCTCCCGCAGTCACGGTGTCCTCTCAGGGGCCAACGGTGGTTCGCGTTGGTGAGACGGGCGAATATGTTATCACGGCTACCAACGGTGGAACCTCGATCGCAGAAGACCTGTTCCTGGTAACCCACATTCCTGAATGGGTTGAGATTGCTTCATTGACAAGTGATTTGGGGGAAGTGGACCAACTTCCTACCACGGACGGTGTTCAATTGCAGTGGAACGTTGGACGTTTGCAATCCGGTAAGACAGCTAGCTGGAAAATTAAACTCGCGCCTGAGAAAAACCGCCCATTCGCTATGGATATTAAATGGACAGTTCAGCCGCAAACCATTGTAAATGAAATCGATGTTACTCAGCCCGAATTGCAGCTATCAATAGACGGCCCGGAAGTGATGACCTACGGCGATACTGAAATTGTTGTTGTTCGGGTATCCAATACGGGTAACGGAGACGCAGAAGATGTTGTCTTGAAGATTAGCCCCGGGATCGAGCGAGGTCAAAGTATAGGGGTTCTTCCCGTGGGGGCCAGCAAGGTTGTTGAATTGGAGTTAACCGCTGAACAGCCAGGCTCTATGCCGATCCAGGCTGCAGTATCGGTTAGTGGAGTTGAGCATGATAAGAAGTCCCTGGATATTCAGATCAAACGCCCAGAGTTGGCGGTCACCGTAGATGGCCCGGCGAAAAAGTTTGCCGGAAATCCGGTAACTTATCGAATCGAAATTGCGAATACTGGTGATACGACGGCTAAAGATATTGTTGTCTCGGCTGTACTGCCTCCTGAAGCGAAATACAAAGATGGCAATGATCAATTACAGACAGGGCATCGAAATCTATCATGGAAAATTGGTTCCGTCGCGCCAGCTTCAACTCGTGCATTTGAATTCAGCTGTGTGTTGATGCAGGACGGGCAAAACCAATTGACAGTGCGAGTGGAAGCAGCGGCAGCGGAGAGTCGTACGGGCCAGTTTAGAACTGCCGTCACCGGTGTTGCTGACCTCAAACTTATCGTCAATGACCCTCCGGGGCCGAAGATGCTGGACGAACTAGCGGTTTATGAAATTAAAATTGTCAACCGAGGAACGAAGGTAGCCAAAGATATCGACGTTGTAGGGCAGTTTGGCTACGGTGTTGAACCGGTGAAAACCGAAGGGCGACGTGCTGAGTTACTTCCGGGGCAGGCCGTATTTAATCCGATCGACTCTCTAGGGCCAGGTGAAGAAATTGTGTTGAAAGTCTATGCCAAAGCAAGCAAAGCCGGTCGTCATAAATTTCGTGCGGTCGTAAAGAGTTCTAATCCTGAGACAGCCTTGGTTCAGGAAGAGATGACCTGGTTTCACAGTGCGGAGCAATCTTCAGGTGACGGTCCAGTGATTTTGACAGCTGACGGTGCGGGTCGATAACAGAGGAGAGTTTAGTAGAGTTAATGCGGAAAGTCTGGTCGTCTGGGACGCATCTCTTTCAAAACTGAAAGATACTCATCATCAACAGTGCCCACATCTTTAATTCGGGGGGGATGTGGTTACTGTGAGGATTCGTCAGAGTTGGAAGAGGGGTCAATCGCTGAGTGGGGGGCAAAAGACAACGGTTGATCTGACGTGGGGTTAGCAACGTGGGCCACTAGCTTTCCGCTTAATACATCTTCAACTAGTTGGAGAATAAACTCGCCACGCCAGCCACTTGTAATAAGTGGCTGGCTTTTTTTAATGGTTCGTGGTTTCTTATTTCTGTGGCGACTCCCTATTTCCTGCTCTAGATAGTCACGAATATTGGACATGGTGGCCACCAGATTGGGAGCCATTTGATTGCGTTGACAAAAATCTGAGATGGCGGTGTAGGTGAATTGAGCCAGAGTTGATCGTTGAGGTGGTTTTTTGTTTCTGTTGCGTTGAGGACAGTCACTATCTGGCACAGCTAATGCATGGGCAATGACTTCTAAGATGTCACCCAGTTGTTTTTGGATGCGGCGATGTTGTATGCCTCGAATCAGCTTTACTTGCTCACGATCCGCAGATTTGCGTTGTGCTAACTGACAAATAAGATCGTCACGAAGAACACGCCGAGGTGGGCGATTCTCGCTTCGGGCAAGGTCGTCTCGCCAATGCCATAACTGACGAGCGATTTCCAGTTCGCGAGGCTGGAGGGAACCGATGCCGGAAATGGAACGCCAGCGAGGTGTGGTTTCCTGATCAATGATATGTGCCTGTTGGCGTTGGATTTCTTCCGTCACCCAGCCAAATCGTCCGAGTTTCTTGAGTCGATCACTAATGAGTTGATAGATGCTCAAGAGAAACTCAACGTCCTGGGCGGCATATTTGCACTGGCCTTCCGTCAAAGGTCGGTGACGCCAGTTGGTACGTGTCTCGCCCTTCTGCAGGGAAACCCCACTCAGACGGTTGACTAAATTCCCATAGCTTGCCGGGTATTCCATGCCAAGAAAACCAGCTGCAATCTGAATGTCGAACAAATCACGAGGGGCTTTTCCGGTAGCGTTGAAAATAAATCGCAGCTCTTCGCGACATGCATGGACGACAACCGTACGAAGGTCATCGATCAGCCAATTCCAGAATGGTGTGAGGTCTTCGATGGCATAGGGATCGATTAATGCGATTTCATTGTCAGCGTTAATCTGAATCAAGCTTAGCTCCGGCTGGTAAGTGTCCTCTGATACAAACTCGGTATCAAAACCTACCAGTGGGCATAGAGAATGTGCAGTAAGGTATTTCTGCAGATGTTCAGAGGTTTGGATCATTAGGTAGGACACGAAAGCTCTTTCTTTGTGAATTCTTTAGGATGCCTTGACGAGTTTAAGGATCTGTCTCGATTTCTCGGCACTCACCTGGCCCTCTCGTGAGTCCTCGCAGACAGCTCCACGTACTCCCACAAACTCGGCATTCAGTTGCTTGGCATTCTCGATGGAGGACTTTGTGAGCGAGCCTGCAAGGACAAACGTCGCTTCAGGCGCAAGGCTTTTGAGCTGGATGAATTGTTCTCGGGAAAGGTGGTCAAATAGGTTAGAGCCGTCTTTCTTGTAAGTGTCAATGAGGAATGTTTGACAGCCTTCAGGAAGAAGGGATTTGACAATTTTATTTGGGAGGGGGGCTGCTGCAGCGTCGTAATCTGCATAGATGACTCCGACAAGTTCCGTGGTATCTGAGACAAGCGCACGGATAGCACGCCAGGCCTGAATCCAGTTGAGACCACGTTGATCTGCAAGGCCGACTTTGGCGTACTTCGTATTTTCCGGGAGATCGGCCAAGGCGTTGGCAGACACTTCGTTGAGATCCCCTAAAGCGACACTCAGGGCGGTGTTGTCCAGTGTGATTTTTGCGATGTCCAGCCAGACCTCTGGAGTTGCGGCGCCGAGCGCACCGGTGTTGGGCTCTTTGATATCCAGAATATCAAGGTCCGGGCAGGCAGTGATTACCGTTTCGGCTTCCTGCCGGCTGCGAACACTGATGAGGAGTCCAGTCATGCTTTCAGCGTTTCCTTTTGCTGACGATGGGCAGCTACCAGGCTCTGATTAAGGAAACGGAACGTCTCTTTATTGATAGGTTCGGTCCAAGTGCCTCGAATCACGATGTATCCATCTTCCCAGGACCCGAAAATTGGTTTGACCTTCCGTTCGTGATAATCTGTTGCCCGTTCAGCCAAGCGGATGACGATATTCCGCGACTCTGAAAGCTCTTCCCTGCGATTGGACATGGGGTTTGGCATGAAGCTATCGCTTTGTCCGGCGAAAAAGACCTCGACGAGATCGATGGGGACCTTAATGACTTTAGGTGGGTTTAGGTAGACAAGTAGGTGTCCGTCCTGGTGGGCCAGCAGAGGTTTGAAAATCCAGTACAGCAAAGAAAGGATTACTACCAAACTGAAACCGGCAAGTATTGCCGCGATGACTCTGTAGGCAATGTGCAATTCGCCTGCAGCAGGTGTTAGGCAAAATGACGTAGCCGCAAACAGAAGAAGCATTGGAAACAGGACGGCACCAAAGGCACGGCGATTCCCTCTGATCCAAATGTCTCGCTTGCCGGAATGGGTATTAGACAATGCTTACGCCTTGCGTTGTTTGTTTGTGATCGGATCCGTCGAAGCTCAATTTATCACACAAACACAGCTTGAGATAGAGCTGGGGGAAGGGGCGAGAAAGTAGGATTTATGACGAACAGAAAGTAACCTTTGTGGAGGCATTCTAAAAAGGGAAGCTTATCTTTAAAAAATTGGAATGGTATTGTTGACTTACCAAGGCGGCGGTCAGATATTGATTGAATCCTCATTACTCTTCGTTAGTCGCGGGGCGGAACTAGCTAAGCGGAAAACTTTTCGTCTGGTTGGTGATCCAGGATTTAGCTTTTCTTAAAACTCATCTCACAACCTATTGCACCTACAGGAGCTCCTTCGTGCCTAGTTCAATTCTTGATGCAATCAAAATGGGGATCTGGGACTTTGACCCGGAAGATCAGGAAGTAAATGATGACGAGCAATACGAACCGACGAGTTCACTGCCCGGTTCTGAAGAGAAGCTTGCCATATTGAGTGAACGCATTAATGCAGGTTTGCCGCTTTGGCATCCGCAGGATCGATATACCTACGACGACTCAGCCAAGATTCCTGAGTAGGGGCCTCTGGATAGCTAACTCTATTTGTCCGCGGCGTCGATTGTCAGAATGTCATCGGCGACATTAAAAGTGAGCATCGCTTGTCCAGCGACAGTCGACAGAAGCTCATTTAGACTTAACTGTTTCACTTCAATCGAAATACGTTTCGACCATAACTGCTGTGCTTGCTCGGTGGCATTGATTTCTAGCTTTTCCTGTTGAGCGATGGCTTGGATAATTGCCTGCACGGGTTGGTTTTCGACGGTGAGTGTATAGACCTGACTGCCCGGCGTTGCGGGTTTCGTTGTTGTGACCGTCCCGGTATTCAAAAGACGCTTTAGCTGGCTTACTTCCTCCCATCTTCCCTGCACTGTCAGTTTGTCGGCGTTGATGTTGATTTGAAGCGTGGGGAATTGTTTACGTACACGAGCTAGATTTGGGGGCGAAACCTTGCGATTAATCGTCGTTTGGAATGTTGCTTGCTGCGGGAAGTCGATCACCCGGAGTGTTGAATTGTCGATAAATTGAAATGTCTTGCCGAACCCCGCCAATAGAATGGTGGTGCGATATGCAAATGGCAATGCGGCGAGTTCTCCAGAGTCCCAAAGATCAAAAGGGATCTCTTTGGGATTGAAGTATGTCAGCTTCAGACGGTCTGCATCGTTAGCGAGGATGGTGCCAGGTTTGGCGGGGCGGTTCCACGAGATTGCTGTAGGCCTGAACAACGCTGGTTCGATTGTCGTACGTGCGGTTTGGAGATCTTGAGCCTGGATCTCGGCAACGGTCGCCAGTAAATTAGTCGTTTCTTGGGGGCCAAGGTAGATGACATTTCGAATGAAACTCAGGTCGGCCTTGGCCATTAGAGCCAGGCGGCGAAGTGTTTGTTCCAGGCTCAGAGCTTCTACCTGTAATTCGATAGATTGCTCAGGATCTATCCGTCGGTCAGTGAAAATGCAGATCCCAAAGTTGTTTCTCAGCGAATGAATGACATCTCGTAGAGGTTGCTTCCACGTCGAAGTAATGGGAGCCTTCAGTCGGGCCTCAAATTGAGCTCCGGAAAGCCATCTCGTGGATTGCCCGGAGGCTGTCGTTGTCAGTCCAGCAGTCAGTAGGATCGTGGCGACAGCGATAGTACGCATGCTAAACACCCGCTTCATGCTAAGAGCTTTCGCAGTTCTTCTCGCATGGTGTTTTCCATTCTTCCCTTGAACATCATCATCGCAAAGGGGATTTTTCCGCCAACGAGTACGGCGTCTTCAGTTACTTCAAGTACACCAGTAACCTTCATGTTCATCGCGATAAGCTCAAAATTTAGTTCGTTTTCTTCCCATTCTCCCGACCACGAGGAAACCATGTCCTGATATTGCTTTTGCACCTGATCCAAAAACGTGCTAACACGTGCTTGGGCTTCGGCTTGGCCTAGTGAGTGGTCAACTGCTGTCAAAAAACCGGGCATCGGAGGATAGACCTTTCAAAGGAAGTGGTAGTTAATTGCGGTTTGGAATTCCCGAAACGAAAACGACTATTTCTTGTTTAACACATAGTTCAGGGTTTTGCGACACTAACTACACTCTCTCGGGCTCGCTTAACAAACATTGTTATTGGGGATCCTGATAAAAGTCGTTATTCTGATAGCTTATCGGTGAATCTGTTCTAGGTAATCGCTGTTTATCCATCTTTGAATTGAATTCGAATGCTTAAGAAACGAATCTCGGTGATCACTTTAACGCTGTTTTTAGTGTTGGGGTTTGCAACATTTGATCAGTGGCGATGGTTAGTCGGTTCTTATCCGAGTGTTGCGGAAACCGAGACTGATCAATTAGGACACTGGTTAGCTTTGGTTGACCTCGATTCACAGACGGTCTCGATTAGAAGAGCTTTGGTTGACCGCTTGCAGGATGAATTGAAACAAGGCTGGCAACCGTTAGAGGGTCAGGACGCCGAGACGGATCGTGCCCTGGATAAGTATCAGCAGCAGATTACAGATAATATCGAGACTCTGACGCGTGACTGGTTTTATTATCGATGCGAACAGTATGGTGAGGTTCCTAACGCTCAACAGCGTTTGGAATTCGTTAGGCCGCAGGTTGATATGGTTCTGTTGTGGGCTGATATTTACAGTCAGATCCAGAATGATGGTCAGGCAGCATCTGAGAAGAATGCCTTTGAGTTGTTTGACAAACTCGATGGCTGGATTGAGCAAGCAGATCAGGATAAGCAAGATGGGTTGAAGCTTGGCATGCACCATAGCGTACTCTATTGGTTAAGTACTAATAGTGTCGAATCGCTCATCTTAGAGACGCGTCGTGAACTGGCTGAGAGAATTGCGGTAGCTCTGAGAGGCGGGGCCAGCGATAACGCGGAGTTATTGGCATTAACAACGGCACATCAATCGCAGCTGCAGTCGAATGCATTCTCTTTAGTGGAAGTGTGGTTGTTAAATCGTTCTCTGGAGTTTGTCAAACTCACTTCAGCTCAGCGTGAGCCCTATTTGGATGCTCAACTGGAAACAGTGAAAGGCTGGGAGTTGGAGAAAATACTGATCGGCGGTTCGGAATCAGCAGCTGGCGGAAGCCAAATGCAGTTGCTTAAACTGATGGGGAATTTAGCGATTTGGTCTGAACGTGCACCTGCTGAATATCGAGCTTCCTACAAGCAACTTACCACGTCTCTTCGCCAGTATGCTCTTAAGAAAGTGTTGCAATTTGAATAAGCTGACCAGCTTACTCTCACACACAAACCTTAAGGAGCTCCAGATTTTTATGCGTTGGTTTGTTATATTACGAACTATTGAAAAGAATGGGCAACTGACTTTACGGTTGCTTTATTTTGTCGTCAACAGGCATCAGGGATCTAAAGGTGAACACAGATCACAGGGCTTCGCTCAAAGAAATTAACGCTGAATTTCTGGGGACACTGGTACTCATGCTCTTTGGCCTGGCTGTTAATGCTCAGGTAACGGTAGGTAAAGTTGTCACGTCTGTCGGTGATGGGGCGGTCACGACTTATGCCTATGGTGACTATTTAACTCTCAATATTGGCTGGGGACTGGCTGTGATGATGGGAGTGTATGTCGCCGGGGGGATTACCGGGGCTCACCTCAATCCTGCCGTGACAGTTGCAATGGCATTTCGTAAAAAGCTTACCTGGGCCAAGGTGCCGGCCTATATCGCAGCTCAGGTGGTCGCGGCTATCGTGGCTTCATCGATTGTCTATTTAGTCTACTTTGAACAGATTGAATATGTGGAACAGTTAGCCCAAACGCAGGCAATCAAGAATGCACAGGCGTTGCCTGTTGTCACGCAAGAAGGACTGGAAATTCAGGTTGAAGTGATGGATGGCCGTCGCACGATGGCGACGGCCGGAATCTTCGCAACGTACCCCCGTGAGTTTGATGAGCAAAACAGAGTTACAAACTGGACTGGTTTGTTGGATCAATTTGTCGGTACAGCGTTGTTGCTATTGGTGATCTGTGCTGTGGTAGATAAGAAGAATGCCGGCCCTGACTTTAGTCTGGCACCGATCGCCATTGGAGCTGTGGTGATGATGATTGGAATGGGATTTGGCGCGAACTGTGGCTATGCGGTTAATCCAGCCCGTGATTTCGGACCCCGGCTGTTTACTTTTATGGCCGGCTGGGGTTCGTTAGTCTTTTTAGAACCGGATAACTTCTGGTATTTAGTACCGATTATTGGCCCCCTATTAGGTGGTGTCGCAGGTGTCGCTGCTTATGACCAACTCATTATTCGTTTTCATCCGGATGACGATGACGATTAATGACAACCGGCCTCTTTTGCGGGATTCGCATTATGTCTGAATTTATTTTAGCACTTGATCAGGGAACGACATCGTGTCGGTCTATTTTGTTTCGTCAGGACGGTTCAATCGCCTCTGTAGCTCAGCAGGAGTTTGAGCAGATTTTGCCGCAACCCGGTCATGTTGAACATGATGCGAAGGAGATTTGGGAGACTCAGCTTGCCACGGCTCAACAGGTTCTTAGCGATTCCAGTGTGGCTCTTGAGAGTGTGAAAGCCATTGGTATCACGAATCAGCGTGAGACTACAGTCATCTGGGATCGAGCGACGGGCCAGCCGGTACAAAATGCCATTGTCTGGCAGAGCCGAATCACCAGCGATATCTGCAAAGAGATTGAGCGCCAGGGGTTTGCACAACTAATTCAACAGAAGACCGGCTTGATTTTAGATGCTTATTTTTCGGCTAGTAAGATAAAGTACATCTTGGATGGAGACCCCCTATTACGGCAGCGAGCCGAGGCTGGTGAATTGTGCTTTGGTACGATCGATAGTTTTTTGATTTGGAAACTTACGGGAGGCCGGCAGCATGTCACAGACTATTCCAACGCCTCGCGTACTTTGCTCTTCAACATCCACGACTTAACCTGGGATGATGAGTTGCTGGAACTGTTTGATGTGCCGGCTGCGATGTTGCCGCAAGTTGTCGACTCCAGCGGAGTGGTTGGAGTCACTTCGGTAGATTTGTTTGGAGCAGAGATTCCGGTGGCTGGAATTGCCGGTGATCAACAGGCAGCTACCTTTGGGCAGGCCTGTTTTCAGGTTGGGGATGTCAAGAATACCTATGGAACTGGTAGCTTCATTTTGATGAATACCGGTGCTCAGGCAGTTGGCAGTCAAAACCGCTTGTTGACCACGATTGGCTGGGGAATTGATGGTGAAGTGACCTATTGTCTGGAAGGTGCGGTGTTTATTGCCGGGGCTGTCGTGCAGTGGCTGCGTGACGGCCTTAAGATTATCTCCAGTTCTTCTGAGATTGAGTCGTTAGTTAGTGAGGTGGACGATTCGGGAGGGGTTGAAGTAGTCCCCGCATTTGTGGGGTTAGGCGCTCCTCATTGGGACCCCGGCGCTAGAGGATCCATTTTTGGCATTACTCGTGGTACGACCGATGCTCATATTGCCAGAGCTGCATTGGATGCGATTGCTTTACAAACCTGTGATGTGGTGGATGCCATGGTTAGTGATTTAGGTGAGCCCTTAGGTACATTGAAGGTGGACGGGGGGGCGAGTGTGAATGATGGCTTGATGCAATTTCAGGCTGATATGTTAGATGTCGTCGTTCGCAGGCCTGTTGTTGCCGAGACCACGGCGTTAGGCGCTGCTTATCTTGCCGGGCTGGCTGTGGGCGTCTGGAGCAGTCTTGAGGATATTGCCTCTAACTGGGTGTTGGATAAGGAATTTCACGCTGCTTGTTCAGAGGGCGTTCGTAAGCAGCGACAGGCACGTTGGCAGAAAGCGGTAGCCCGCTCGTTGCAATGGGATGATTAAAGCAGGAAGAGGAAGTCTTGGTACCTACGGAAATTAATCGACATGATGAAAAATTATGTCTTCAGTTTGTGTGGCCTGATGGCGTGGATGTTATGGTTCCCTACCGAGTGGTACGATTGGCTTGTCACTGTGCCCATTGCGTTGATGAATGGACAGGAAAGCCATTGTTGGACCCGGAGGCAGTTCCGGACGATGTTGCTATCGAAAGTATGGAACTCAAGGGTAACTATGCATTAAAGATAAGTTGGACCGATGGCCATGATACAGGCTTATATACATGGGCTCGTTTAAGCTCGCTCACGCGCCCTGATCAGCCCTAGGTTCACCGGGTGCGTTGCATCGCAGCAGTGGCCTGATTGGCATAGCGATCAGGAGCTGTCCAGAACTGTTGGAGAGACTGCTTGCTGTTGAATAGGTAAACCTTGCCTTTATAGGAAACGCCCAACTCACGGATCCCATCCACGAGCTTTCTTTGGTCAGTAAAAACGACAGGATCATAGCCCGAGATGACGGGGGCTAGTCGTTCCGGGTATTTTTTGAAGATATCAAGTTGATGTTGTCCGGCGAATAGATAAAGCCGTCCACGGTGGATAATTCCAAACTGAGGATCCCCCTTCACCCATTGGGCTCCGCTGTTGTTAAGATCGGAAAGTGAAACCGGGCAGTAGCCGTTGAGACCAAGCCTAGGTTGGTTTCGCTGTGGGAGTTGAACCCTGGGCGGTTGCAGTTGCCCTTCCGTTGGTGGCTGGTGAATCTGTTGTTGAGGTTGGGTTTGTAAGACGGGTTGCTGTGGGTAGGCTGCCGGTAGCCCCTGACCGTTTTGTGGTAGCGGTACTTGCTGAAGATGTTGCGGAGCAACGTAGTTGTTTTCGGGCTGATTTTGGTATTGAGGTAAGGCTCGGTCCGCCTGAGTTTGGTACTGAGGACGATAGCGTGGTTGATTTTGAATCGCCTGTGGGTAATTAGCAGGCGCGACGTCAGGGTTCATCGGTTGCGATGTGTTGAAATCTACGGTGTCGACTTCGAAGCCGACGTCGATATCGAGTGTTTCTTTATGTTTATTACTGACGGCCCCAAAAGTTGCCAGCTTAGTGGCATAGCTCGCGGCATTTGGTTCAGTGATACCTCGGTAAACCAGTTCTCCTTCGGCATCGAGAATGATATCTGTAGGAGTTTGAGTGATTTTGTACTTCTTTCCAAGTTCTGGTTTGGCCAAAACGTTGATTCGTACAGGAACGAAGTCGTTATAGATTACCTGAATGAACTCGGGGTGCCGAAACGTGGTCTGGTTAACATGCAGGCTTCCCTGACAGTTGGGTTGTTCGAAGTGTACCAGGATCGGTCGACCTGTTTGTAGTGAAAGTTCTGTGGCGTGCTCCAGATCTCCCAGCCAAAGAATACTATGGGGTTTTGCCTGTATCTGTGCTATCTGAGAGGGTTGAGTGTAGCTGATCGTCTTAAGAGCAGGCTTCACGGAGCTTTGGTATGTGGTATTTAGAATGGGCTCACTGGCCTGGACCAGTAGAGTTCCAGTAATCAGGAATATCATCGATAGGGCAAAGTATTTCTTAACAGACACGGTCATTCTTCTTAGTACTTTCTCAACGAACGTCTTTCCAGAGTCGCATATCGGGCGAGGTTATTAGGAACTATCGGAATAGCGGATTGTTAAAATGTATGAAAAATTCGGATTTTGCGGCCAAAGACTATGGCTAGGATTTTAGCGTCGCAACAGCCAAAAAAAGATAGGTCGTGTTGACATGCGGGGTGTTTTAGGTACATTTAGCCCTAGTGCTAATGGTTTTTTGTTAGTTAACGATTAAAGTTATCTTTAGTGGTTGCCTATTCGATTAACCTCGAAATGTCTGCTTAGTGACATTGCTTTAAGTGTTCGCCAGTGCTCTGGTCGCTTTCTTCCAAAAGCATCAGACGAATCCCAGTGATTTAAGGTACGGCGTAGGTTGAAGAGCCAGTTTAATTTTGCTTAGAAAAGTATGAATTGGATTGATTTTTAGTCCTGCCAACGGATACAAAAGTCTAGATGTTGTTTGTTTTGAACAGACGTTTCGAGCCTCCACGTAAATGTGGAAATCCTTGGCTATCGGAGTTTAAGTGTAGGAGACCCTGCCCACTCCATCTTCGTCAAACTAATGACGGATGAATTGTCCGCGCCGCCGGCCCGTAATGGGGTCGAGGCCGCAGGAGATGAGTTTTAGCAAAGGGAATCGGCAATGAAGATTGCTGATGGAATGAGACTAAGAAATGAGTGAATCCTCTGGATTCAATAGAAAGCCTGACGCGAAGTGCTAGGTATTTCTGATAGAGGTTTATTCTGGAATGTTGATTTATTAAAGAAAAGATTGACCGAGTAGAGAATGAGTAGAAATCGATATAACCGTTCTGAAGGTGGAGGCGGCGGAAGCGGAGGCGGAGGCCGTGGACGAGGGCGTCGTGGACGAGGGCGTCGACGAGGGCGTGGTCGTGGTGGATATAGAAATCGTCCATCCGATGCGTCGATGCCGGATAGTGGCACTGGGCTCGTTGAACCGGGTTACGGTTTGTTGGAACTGCACCCAAACGGGTATGGTTTTTTACGTAGTCCCAAAGCTAATTATTCGCGTGAACGCAGTGATCCGTTTGTGCCAGGGACAATGATCGAGAAGTATGGGTTGCGTGAAGGAGTTATGATTCGCGGGCTTGTGCAACACGCTCGTAAATCTCAAGGTCCCCGTATTAAAGAAATCGTCGATGTTGATGGGATTGCACCTGAAGATTACGGGAAGATTGTTCCGTTTGATGAATTGACGGCAATTAATCCTGAGCAGTGGCTCTCCATAGAAACGGGCCCGAAACCATTAACGACTCGTGTGATGGATCTTCTGACACCCCTGGGTAAAGGCCAGCGGGCTT
>Ga0315320_10002734_pt1 | contig 14521 bp, 20 predicted proteins | sample M140m21515metaG_FD_203458 | JGI IMG/M metagenome (GOLD analysis project Ga0315320, IMG submission 203458) | Ammonia-oxidizing marine archaeal communities from Monterey Bay, California, United States - M1 40m 21515 | ecosystem: Environmental > Aquatic > Marine > Coastal | place: USA: California... | reverse complement strand
GAAGAATTGGACACTTTGAATCAAGCTTCTGATGCGGCAAACGTTTTTGTAGATTCGCAGCCCACGTTCACTGAGGGTGGCACCGGAACTACGGCAGCCCCTGGCGGCATTTCTGTCCCAACGTTAGGAGGCATAGGCTCCCTGGGCCGTGGTGGACGGGGTTTTGTCACTCGTGACGACGTCTTGGTCCCTTCTACGGGACAGATGGGTGACATTTACTCTATTCGTCCGGGTGACACGCGGGGCAGGTTTGCGGCACCGGAGTACGTCGATCCGTATGAGCGCACAGTCACAACGTTGCCTATCGATCCAATAGCCGCGGCTCCCGGGTCAGGTAACACAGGGGATACACCTACACCTAGCGGTGGACGAGAATACCCCGATTGGGTAGTTCCACCTCCGCCGGGTACCATGACTACTCAGGTGATGAGTATGGTTACGAATCCCTATACGGGAGAATCGGTTATGGTTCCTAACGGTGGTTATACTGTAGACGACGCTTTAGCTAAAGCGGCGGCTCCTGTGGCGGCTGCTTCGGCAACACCCACTTTAACGCCGACAGGTCAAGCCGTAACAGACTCTATCCCTACGACGAACATGGGTCCTCAACAGCGTACGGCTCAAGAAATATTAACGGCAATGGGTCCCTCAACGTTGTTACAAGATTTCACGCAAAATGACGCAGACGCAATTGCAAACCTACTAGAAACCGGACAAACCAACATAGGGCAGGTAGCTAATACTTTTGATAACGTCGAGGGTTATGATGTTGTAGAGGGCCTTCTTAGGGGAGGGTACGAGACCCCTGCTGAAGTGACAGCGCGCCTAGCTCCGATGAACGAAGGGCTGACGGAAGTAGACTTGATTGCTAACTTACTTAATCAAGATCGAGCGAACCCCGCCGAGGTCGCCTCGTATTACAGTCGTACTGACCCGGATCAGTTTTCGGGGCTCACGGCACAAGGCGTCACGGACTACTTGACCGATTACAACCAACAGAAATCCACCGATTACCTGACAGGGCTTTCGGACGTTGAAGTGGGCAAGCTGATTGATTCGAATGAGTTGACTGCGGGTCAGGCGGCTAGTTTTTACCAAGATCGTTATCCTGGTTTGAGCGAGCAAAACGTTATGGATTCTTTGGGTCAAATGCGAACGCAAGGCCTTCTTGGTAACAACAATGTTGCAGTCATGGCGGAGGGTGGCGTGGTTGAAAAGTCTGACGGCATAGAGTCCTTGCTGGACAACCGTCAACAGGCCGTTAATCGCATGCTTTCCAAAAGAGCCGTCGCGCAGTTCCGAGACGGAGGTGCCGCCGTAAAAAAGCCTTTAGCCCCCGCTAACTTTGCAGGGGGTGGGATTGCCACCAAGCTGATCCAGAAGGGTGCGGAGATGCTTGGGTTTGATGACGCGCGCCAGATAGAAATTACCCGTGAAGCGGTGGATCTTACTAATCAGATGGTAAATGCTGGTCTGGTTGACCCTCAGTTCCGAGTTAAGCTGCGTTTGCCTACGTCGGGTGAGGAGTCTACTCGTCAGAACACGGGCATCGAAGGTGACGAAGAAGTTTTTAACGCAGTTAACCACGCTTTGTTTTCTTACCATGCAGGCAAGAGCCCTCTAGCACGTGCAGGTTCACAGGCTAAGGAGATCTACCAGGGCATACGTCTAGCGGGCGCGGGCAAAGACCCGGGGTCCGAGAGCCTAGACTACTTCAACAACATGTTTGGTTTTGACTTAGCGCGTCAGGGTTTGAGTCCGGAAGAAGCCAAGAGCGCGATTATAGATAACATAGCCAATATTGATAACAAGGGTGCGTTGTCTCGGTTGAGAGCGGGCGAGCCGTTGGTTGTGGGAAAAGACTTGAGCCGCACGGCTGAAGACATTCGTGGTTCTGGTCCGGACGTCAGTGCGTTTGACGTGCTCGCGGGGGTTCAAGGTCTTAAAGACGGGGGCCCACCCGAGAAAGTCCCTGCTTCTGTCTTAGAGGGCCGCGGTAATTTTTATGGCACACCTTACAGCGAGGAGCCCAAGGTAGACACGGGTCAATCTAACCTTACTTTGCAGCAGCGCCTGGATCAGGCAACTCCGCTCGAGCAGTACGCTTATGAGGTGTTGGGGCTAGAGCCCGGGTTAGATCGCGGCATGATTGCGCCTGTCGCAATTAGGCAAAGCGGTGAGAAAGAAGCGGCTTTCCCTGCTCTAGCTTACGACTCGTTAAAAGCTATGTTGGCTCCAGGTGCTGCGCTTAGTGGAAGAGAAGTCACGCCGGAAGAGACTATTGAGCTTGCCATGGAAACCATGGGCGGCGGTGCAGCTATGCCTGGCGTGGACATCGGTGGAGACTTCATGGCCGGTATGGCGGCTAAGCCCAAGGGTGGAGCATTCCTGCCTATGCGTCCAGAAGAAGATCCGTTTAGCCCTCGTTTTAACATGTTTAATGAGCCGTCGTACTATTCGGAAGCGGGCCAAGAAACTATCCCAGCTAATTACGCTAAAAACCTAATAGAAGCAGGAATGGACGAAAGTTTAGCAATGGACATTGCTAAACGTGCTGAAAACTATTTTAAAAAGTCTTTTGGCACTGGGTCCGACCCCCTAAAAATAAAAATATTAGAAGGGCAGATAGAGCCTAATCTTACCAATCCTGAGATGAACCCGGAATTTGAAATACCTTCGGACGTGTTGAGGCAAGCTAGAGAAGATTTTGCGGCGGCTAAAACAGATCCGTCTAAAGCAAACTCGCCTAGTTTAATGATGTTTGAAGAAGCTTATGATCGAGCCACTAACCTTCGTGTAGAAGCTAATATCTCAGAAAAAAACTATGTCCGAGAAAAAGAAGCTTTGGTAGAGCAGCAAGCTGAAAGAATGACAAACGAAGGGGTAAGCTCCTCATTTCAAAACCAACCCGTAATGGGTCCTATAGACCCAGATGAAATCACTCCGGAAATGTTAGAGAACCCGGCTTTTTCCAGAGCTTTGGAAGAAGGCGAGGCGCTTTACGACATATACCCTTACGGATTATCTAGGAGTCCGTTAGACATGGTCCTCCCCGAAGAAACAACTCTTCAAGGAATAATGGCTTTGTCTCCAGATAAACTAAAAAACATGTCTTTCCCAGACATCATAGCCAATGCTAACAACAATGTTGAAGCAAAAGATCTGAAGACGATGAGAAACTTTTCAGAGGACCTTGAGCTTTCTAGGGCGGATCTACCGTACGAGGCTCCAACTACGCCCCTAGCGATTCAACAAGTATTACAAGGCCCCCTCCCCGAACCTAGGTTTTTGCTAGAAAAAGGGGTTGAACAAGTGGTTGATGTGGGCAACGACTCTTGGTTCCGAATTACAAATCCTTTGTATACCAAGTTAGAGGGGGCACTAATGGACCACTCTGTTGGTGGCTACGCTAAAACGGGGGAGTACAATTTAGGGGGGCGTAAGGCTATAGAATCGGGCAGAGCGGGGGTATTTTCGCTTAGAAACAATCAGTCAGGTCGTCCTAGGGTGACAGTAGAAATAGATTTTAAAGACCCCGATCGTCCTTTGCCTACTAAACACCAGTATGGCCCCCAAAACTCGGCTATCCAACCAAAGGATTACGATAACTTGTTTACTTTATTTGACGAGGTTGGCGTTCTTACACAAGATTTACCCCAACATTTGCAACCGGCTTATAAAGAGTTTAAGCAAACAGGCGTCTCTAGACTGGATGATTATTATGGTACTCCCGATGTATAATATGTTCCACGTGGAACATTAACGAACCGCAAAGGTAAATAAAATGGCAGAAGGTGACAACATAACTCCAATGGTAGAGCGTCGGGAAGACCCGATAGAGCTAACTATTGAGGATCAGATGGACATTGCCGCGCCTAACTCTATGGAGCGCATGCCCCGAGAAGGTATGGACGTAGAAATCATAGAAGACGAGGAAGGTGGCGTAATCATTGATTTCGATCCGTCTATGCGAGACGTGGACGAAGGCGACTTTAATCGAAACCTTGCGGAAGAAATGGAGCGAGGCGAGCTGGGGGCCGTGGCCAATGAGCTAGTGGCTGAGTACGATTCAGGCAAGGCTTCGCGCCAGGATTGGGAAGACACCTACCGAAACGGTCTGGAGTTGCTTGGTTTTACCTACGAAGAGCGAACAATGCCCTTCAGAGGGGCCACAGGCGTCACACACCCGCTTTTAGCAGAAGCTGCCACCCAGTTTCAAGCGCAAGCGTTTAACGAGCTACTGCCCCCTGACGGCCCTGTACGCACGTCTGTGCTAGGTACACCTACCAAAGAAAAAGAACAACAGGCCCGACGGGTCAAAGAATTCATGAATTACTACATTACTAACATAATGGAGGAATACACCCCTGAATTCGATCAGATGTTGTTCTACTTGCCCTTGGCAGGTTCGACTTTTAAGAAAGTCTACTTTGACGAGTCTTTAAACCGCGTTGTCAGCAAGTTTGTTCCGGCGGAAAACCTGGTTGTGCCCTACGAGACAAGCAGTTTAGAGAGCTGTCCGTGCATTACTAACGTCGTTTCTATGCCGTTAAACCAATTGCGCAAGCTACAGGTGTCTGGTTTTTATTTAGACGTACCTGTGTTGCCCGGTCAAGACACGGGCGATGAGCTGACAGACGAAATGGACAAGATCGAAGGTGTTCACGCGTCTCAGATTAGTCACGATGTGACTTTGCTAGAGTTTCATGCGGAGTTAGATCTAACTGGGTTCGAAGATGTAGACGAATCAGGTGATGAAACGGGTATTAAACTGCCGTATATCGTTACTGTGGTCGAAAATAGCGGAGTTGTGTTGTCCGTTCGCCGTAATTACGCCGAGGACGACGAAGAACGCAAGAAAATTCAATACTTTGTTCACTACAAGTTCCTTCCTGGTTTTGGTTTCTATGGTTTGGGGCTTATTCACACAATTGGAGGCCTGTCTAGGACGGCCACAGCGGCTCTCAGGCAGCTCATAGACGCCGGTACGTTGTCTAACTTACCTGCGGGCTTTAAAGCGCGTGGAATGCGTATAAGAGACGATTCGGACCCACTGCAACCCGGAGAGTTCCGAGATGTAGACGCGCCAGGTGGATCGATCCGAGACAGCTTGATTCCGTTACCGTTTAAGGGACCGGATACTACACTATTTCAGCTCTTAGGGTTTGTAGTAGATGCCGGAAAACGCTTTGCTACGATTACGGACCTAAAAGTCGGGGACGGTAACCAGAACGCGGCGGTTGGCACGACAGTGGCTATGCTTGAGCAGGGTAGCCGAGTGATGAGTGCGGTTCATAAGCGTCTTCATTACTCTATGCGCCAGGAATTTAAGCTCCTTACCCGTGTAATGCACGAATCATTACCGCAGGAATATCCTTTTTCTGTTGCAGGTGGTGATGAAACCATCATGGCGGAAGATTTTGACGACCGAGTAGACGTAATTCCGGTTTCTAACCCTAATATCTTCTCTCAGGCTCAGCGCATTGCTTTGGCACAGTCTCAGCTTCAAATGGCGACTCAAGCCCCTCAAATGCACAACATGCACGAGGCTTTCCGCCGCATGTACGAAGCTCTGGGGGTGAAAGACGTAGATAAGATTTTGAACGCTCCAAGTAGCGCAGAGCCAATACCTAAAGACCCTGCGCAAGAGAACATTGATGCTCTAGATAGCGCAAGTCTTAAGGCGTTTGATGGGCAGAATCACGATGCGCATATCGTTTCGCACATTTTGTTTAGTGCGTCGCCTATTGCGGGTCAGTCTCCGGCTATTCTTGCTTCGTTGCAAAAACACGTAACAGAGCACGTTAAGATTAAGGCCGAAGAAACAGCGGTGATGCAGTTTATGCAGCAAAGCCAGGGCCAACCGCCTACAGACGATCAAATGCTTGAAATTGAAATGATGATTGCTCAAAACATTGCTCAAGAGTTGCAAAACGTGCGTCAGTTGAGCATGGAAATTGCAGGTCAAGGCCAACAACAGCCTCAAGGACCAGATCCGTTAATTGCTTTGAAAGAGAAAGAAATAGGCATTAAAGAGCAACAAACAATGGCGGATATCCAAGAAGGCCAAGTTAAACTAGACTTAGAGCGCCAAAAGATGATGGAGCGTAGTCGTCAGTTTGATGATCGGCTTCAAAGCCAGGAGCAAATGACCGCTCAACGATTGAACGCGCAAGCGGAAAGAGAACTATTACGATTACGTGCTAACAGAGGAAACCAATCATGAGAACAGTAAAAGTTAACGGAACGGCCCCCGGAAAAGCCCCTGCGGCTACTAATTATGCGGACATTAAAGACCAAGGTCGCATACCTTATGCTCAGGCGACTGAGGAAAAAACCCCCAATACTGAAAAAGGTATTGTGACCAAAGGCAAAAGCCGTGGTATGGGCGCTATGCTTCGCGGCGGTGATTTTACTATTTGTTAGGAGAGCCTTATGCCTTTGATGAGAGGAAACAACCCTAAGCAGATAAGTTCTAACATACGTAAGCTTAAAAAAGAGGGTTACCCACAGGATCAGTCGGTGGCTATTGCTTTAGCTAAGGCGGAGGGACCCCGTAAAATGTCTAATGGTGGCGCGTTAAAAGCGTTTAGCCCCATTGTTATCCGTAAACAACGTTTCCAAGGGGTGTTCTAGCCCCTTTTTGTTTCTAATTTTAAAAGTATACGATATACTCCAATGATATAGGATTTTCCTATACGGAGGAGCTATGGAGGACATTTACATCGTTCAGTTTATCCAAAGGATAATCAAAGAGCGCAAAAGTAACGTGTTAGACCTACTCGAAAATAATGGAATAAATTCAATGGAACAATATTCGTCTTTAATGGGCGAACTAAGTTCTTTGAATTATGTCCAACAGGAACTCTCGGACCTGCTAGAAAAACAGGAGCGTATGCATGATTGAAGTGCCAGGCTATTTAGCCAAAGAACTAGAAGCGGAAAAGAAAGTTAAGCAAGAGCAAGTCGCTCAAGCTAAAGCCGAAACTGAGGAAAAAGAAGGCGTAGCAGGCATGTACGTCGATTCTAAAGCCCGCATTCTAGACCCCACAAAAGCTGATAAATCTATGATAGAGCGCATGCCTAACCCTACTGGGTGGCGAATGCTTATTCTTCCTTACCGCGGCAAAGCCACAACTGACGGAGGTATTATCCTCACAAATAAGAGTTTGGATGACGGCCAAGTTCAAACGGTTGTTGGATATGTCTTAAAGCAGGGGCCCCTGGCTTACGGCGATAAAGACAAGTTTCCGGATGGACCGTGGTGTAAAGAAAAAGATTGGGTCGTTTTTGCTCGCTATGCGGGTTCTAGGTTTCGCATAGAAGGAGGCGAAGTTCGTCTTCTTAACGACGATGAAATTTTGGCAACAATTGACGATCCGGAAGATATCATTAGCTTTTAAAGGAGCTTGGCATGAGTGAAGAAAAAATTAGTGTCGATGACGGCACTGTAGAGATAGACGTGGGCGAGGGTTTTGAAGGCCAAGAGGTCGAGATAGAGGACGTTGAGAGGTCTGAAGACTCCGAAGTTTCGGAAAAACAACTTTCTAGCAAGGATGAAGAACACGAAGAGCACGAAGAGTACTCTCAAAGCGTAAAGAAGCGCATAGATCGTCTGACCAAAAAAATGCGAGAAGCCGAAAGACAGCGCGAAGAAGCGCTTAAATACGCTCAAGGCGTTCAGTCCGAATCAGAACAAGTCAAGGCTAAGCTTAAAGCTGTGGATAACGGCTTTTTAAACGAGTACGGCGGACGCATTTCGGCAGAAAAAGCTACGGCACAGGAAGCTTTCAAACGAGCTATTTCTGTTGGAGACCCTGAAGCGACCTTAGAAGCTCAAAACAAACTTACTTCTCTTCAGTTTGCCGAGTCTAAGCTGGAAGAAGCTAGGCGTGCCCAATCTCGTCAACAACCACAAGAACAGCCGCAAGAGCAGCAGCAGTATCAACAGCCGCAGCAGCAGCAGCAGTATCAACCACAACCACAACCACAACCACAACCGGCTCCTAAAGCTGACCCACGAGCGGAAAAGTGGGCGGAAAGGAACGAATGGTTTGGGGAAGACAATACCATGACCTTTGCTGCGTATGGGATACACAAACAACTCGTTGACGAAGCATTTGACCCGACAAGCAATGACTATTATGATGAGCTAGATAAACGAATTCGAGGGGAGTTCCCTCACAAGTTTTCTGATACCGGGGCTAAGCGACGAACCGCCCAAACTGTCGCTGGCGTATCTCGCACAAGTTCGTCAAACGGGCGCAAACAGGTAAAACTCACACCAAGCCAAGTCGCTATTGCGAAGAAATTAGGTGTGCCACTCGAAGAATACGCGAAATATGTCAAATAAGGAGACGATTATGACTGCTAAGAAACAAGGTTTTGAAGGTATCGATCGTGCTCCTCGCGCTAAAGACAGCAGGGAGAAAGAGCAACGGCGTAAGCCTTGGGCTCCCCCATCCATGTTAGAGGCACCGCCTGCACCCGAAGGGTACAAGCACCGGTGGATACGTACAGAGGTTCGTGGTTTTGACGACCGCAAGAACATTTCTGCGCGTATGAGAGAAGGATATGAGCTTGTAAGAGCTGATGAATACCCTGATTTCGAAGCACCGGTAGTAGATTCAGGTAAATATGAAGGTGTTTTTGGCGTTGGAGGACTTTTACTCGCACGCATTCCATTAGAAACCCTAGCGGAAAGATCCGACTACTTTGCCGGAAAAACGCAGGATCTTATGGATGCTGTCGATCACGACATGCTGCGAGAAAATGCTCACTCAACCATGGCGATCAATAAACCCGATCGTCAATCTCGTGTAACTTTTGGTGGCTCTAGAAAGAATTAAGCCGCCCCTTTAGGAGAAATACATCATGGCAAATCAAGCAACTGCCTATGGTCTTCGCCCTATTGGACTTGTTGGTAGCGGTGTAAATAGTACGGGTGTTACCCAGTATGAAATTGCCTCTAACAACACCAATGCTATATTCCAATATAGTATTTGTGTCCCTACATCGGCCGGTACTATCGACCAAGCAGGGGATACAGCAGGCGGCACTGTCGCCGCATTGGGAGTCCTAATGGGTGTTGAGTACGTTGATTCGGTTTCAAAGAAGCCTGTATTTATTAACTATTGGCCCGGTTCTGGTAGCGTCAGCGTGGATACTAACCATCCTGTTAAAGCTTTCGTAGCAGATAATCCGAACCAATTGTTCCAGGTTTCTACGGATGCGACGTTTACAAACAGAGCAACTGCTCTAGCTGCTGTTTTCAGTAACGCTTCTTTGGGCACTTCTGCCCGAACAGGTGCTACGGCTAATGGAAACTCCAATTCTCAGTTTAACGTGGCATCTGTAGCAGTTACAGCTACGTTACCGTTGAGAGTTGTTGGAATTGTTGACGATGAAGCAAATAGCGATTACACAGCAGCGGGTATCCCGATGATTGTGCGTCTAAATGCTCACGCTAACGCTAACGCTGGTGGTTTTGCTTCACAAACCACTGCAATAACCACAGGCATTTAAGAGGGCTAAATCATGGCTATATCTCGCGCACAACTAGCGAAAGAGCTGGAACCCGGACTAAATGCTTTGTTCGGTTTAGAGTATGATCGTTATGAAAACGAGCACGCAGAAATCTTCGACGAAGAATCTTCTGATCGTGCATTTGAAGAAGAGGTGATGTTGTCAGGATTTGGTACGGCCCCCGTTAAAAATGAGGGTAATGCCATATCGTTTGATGACGCGCAGGAGACTTACACTGCACGTTATACACACGAGACCATTGCTTTGGCTTTCAGCATTACTGAAGAAGCGGTTGAGGACAATCTTTACGATCGTCTTGCAGCCCGCTATACACGCGCTCTTGCACGCTCAATGTCCCAGACTAAGCAGATTAAAGCTGCTTCAGTCTTGAACAATGCGTTCAATACAGCAGTGCCTGTAGGCGATGGTGCGGCACTTTGTTCCGCAGCTCACCCTTCATTGTCGGGCAACCAAGCCAACCTTTTGGCCACTCCGGCCGACCTTAACGAGACGTCTCTTGAGCAAATGCTCATTGACATCGCGGGTCTAACGGACGAGCGTGGTATGAAGATTGCGGTTCGTGGTATGAAACTGATTATTCCTAAAGAACTGCAATTCATTGCAGAGCGAGTAATTAACTCTAACCTGCGTCCTGGCACTGCCGATAACGACATCAATGCGACTAAGTCTATGGGGATGATTCCTGACGGTGCGGTGGTAAACCACTTCCTCACTGATACAGACAACTTCTTCATTAAGACTGATGCTCCTAACGGTTTTAAGATGTTCAACAGAACTCCTCTTAAGACTGCGATGGAAGGCGACTTTGACACAGGTAACATGCGATTCAAGGCCCGTGAGCGTTACAGCTTCGGCGTCTCAGATTGGCGTGCTGTGTACGGTAGCGGCTCATAAGACTTCGGTCTTTTTAGGAAAAGGGGTGGCTTGTGCTGCCCCTTTTTTTATCGTATCTTATATATGTCCCTGACAGTCGCATCCCGCGGCTGACACTAGCCACGACAGGAGATCTTCATGGCGACTACTACTTTTTCTGGTCCTATTAAGGCCGGCACAATTCGCAACACCACGGGTACTACCGTTGGCACAGATGTAGCTAATGCTGGTTTTGTAACAATGGCCCAATCTATTATTGTAGATATTACCGGTGCCAGTGCTTTAAACCAAAGCGTTGCCATAGTCCCGGCTAACTCTCAAATAATTGACGTTATCTTAAACGTCACTACCGCTAACACTGACACGGGTGCGGCCACCGTATCGGTAGGCACCGCCGCAGATGCAGATGCTTTCCTAGCCGCGATAAATGTCAAAGCCCTGGCTACGACCCATGGTACTTTGGACGCCGAAGCCACTAATGTTGGCACTACGGACCTAGAGGTTCTTGCGGATTTCACAGGGGCTAATGGTGATGGCACGGGTGCCGGAACTGTTACGGTTGTGTACCTTCAGAATAACAATCTTACATAAGCTACTTTTAAGGAGAAGCGTATATGTCGGGTTCTGATACTTTAGCAAAAAGAGTAACTGGCACCGGCTCTGTCGGTGTTGGTCCTGCTCGTGTTCGGGGGTTCCAAGTAACCACTAGTGCTGGGGCGGGAAGGCTTACCATAACGCAAGGAAATGGTGGCGCTACGGCTATAGACATAGATTTCGGGGCAAGCACTTCTGATTCGGTTTTTATACCGGATGAGGGCGTAAGAGTGTCCGATATATATGTTTCGGCTTTAACGAATATAACTGCTGTAACTATATTCTATAATTAACTCGGGGGTTTTATGGCCACTACAAAGGCTGTTAAAAGAACACCTTCTGGTAGAGTTTCTTATAGAGGCGAGACGTTTTCCGGCTATAACAAGCCAAAAAGGACGTCTGGCGGTAGCAAGAAGTTCGCAGTGTTGGCTAAAAAAGGCGATGACGTAAAGCTTGTCCGTTTTGGGGACCCGAATATGACCATTAAAAAGGACATCCCCGCTAGACGAGCAAGCTTTAGAGCACGTCATAACTGTGATACAGCCAAAGACAAGTTCTCGGCCCGTTACTGGAGTTGCAAGAAATGGTAGGTAACGAGACTTTAGAGAAGGAAGTAAACGACGTAAAGCGCCAGATGGCCGTCGTTGAAACCATTTTGAACCGCATTGAGAATAATCATCTTGATCACATGGAAGATGATATACGTGATTTGCGGAACAAAAACTGGATGATTTTGGCCGGTATTGCTAGTCAACTCTCTGCGACATTAGTCGCGGTTGTTATGATGATATTAGGTTAGGAGAATTATCATGGATCAAGGTTCTAATTGCAGTCCCCGTAAAAGAGAAGCCATGGGTATGATGTATGGCGGAGAAGTTAAGCCTAAGAAAATGGCTAAAGGCGGTTGTGCCGTCAAAGGCATGAAAGTTGGCGGACCCGTAAAAATGAATAAAGGCGGTTGTGCCGTTAGAGGCATGAAGTAAGTATGCTTAAATGTAAAGGCATGGGAAAAGTCCGTAACGGATTAAAAGTTACGGGCTATGCCGATGGCGGAGTAGCCACCAAGAAGGGAAAGTTCCCGGATCTTAACAAGGACGGGAAAGTGACTCGTGCGGACGTGTTGAAAGGCCGCGGAGTCCCCGGTTTTAAAGAGGGCGGAGCCGCCAGTAAAGACGCTTGTTACCGTAAGGTTAAGGCGCGTTATAAGGTCTTCCCTTCTGCCTACGCTTCTGGTGCGATAGCCAAGTGCCGTAAAGTTGGCGCTAAGAACTGGGGGAATAAATCCCGTGGCAGTTCGTAAGACTAAGAAAGGCGCAGACCTTAAACGGTGGTTTAAGGAAGAGTGGGTAGACGTTCGCACGGGTAAGAAATGTGGACGAAAAGAAGGCGAGAAGCGGGGAACCCCGTACTGCCGACCCAAAAAGCGCGTTTCTAGTAAGACTCCTAAGACCGCGGGTGAAATGACTGCGGCAGAGAAAAAGTCCCGCGTAGCGCAAAAGAAGCGGCAAGGGCAACCGGCGGGTAAACCTAAGCGTGTAGCATCGCTAAAAAGGAAGAAGAAATAATGGCTAAGGGCGTAAACCACTACTTTAAAGACGGTAAAGCGCACACCGGGGGGACGCACAAACACTCGGACGGGACTTTAATGACCGGAAAAACTATGTCGTCTAAGTCTAAAAAATTGTTTCATTACAAAGATTTATCTAAAACTGCGCAGAACAAAGCGCGGGAAAGCTGGGGCAAATAATGGCTGTTTCTGGATCAAAGGATTTTGAACTAGACGTCTCTGATTATATCGAAGAGGCGTTTGAGCGATGCGGAAAAGAGATGCGTACGGGTTACGATCTTAAGACCGCTAAACGCTCTTTAAATCTTTTGTTTGCAGATTGGGCTAACAGAGGCTTAAACCAGTGGACTATTCAGCAGGTGACCACCACGCTGACTCAGGGTGTATCGGATATTACGGTAGGCGCGGACACCATTGATATTTTGTCCATAGTGGTTCGCCGGGACAACACGGATTACGGCATACAACGTTTGAGTAGGGATGATTACATTAATATTCCGAATAAAACGCAACAGTCTAGGTCGTCACAATGGTTTCTAGACCGCTTAATTAGCCCCGTTTTGAAGCTTTGGCCGGTTCCAGACAATAGCACGGACCAAATTATTTATAATCGTTTAGTTCGATTAGACGACGCAGATTCGGCGACTAATACGTTGCAGATACCTTTTCGCTTCTACCCAGCGCTTGCCGCGGGTTTGGCTTACTACATAGCCATTAAAAAAGCGCCGGACCGCATACAGCTTCTTAAAGCTCTGTACGAAGAAGAGATGCAGCGTGCGATGGACGAAGACCGAGACAGGGCTTCGTTTAACGTGGTACCTAGTTTAGCTTATTCCAGAGGTAGATAATGGGTAAGTTTGCTGTCGGCAAAAAAGCTTATGGCATTTCGGACCGTTCAGGCTTTCGTTACAGACTTAACGACATGCAGAAAGAGTGGACGGGAATGCTTGTTGGTAAGGACGAGTTCGAGGTCAAACAGCCTCAACTAAACCCTCGTCGCAAGGTAATCGACCCTCAAGCTTTAAAAGATGCTCGCCCGGACAGGGTTGAGCCAACGGTTGTTTATGCGGGGCTTCCTTTAGTTACCGCTCCTGATTTAGGCCCGGTCACTGGTTTTGGTCAAGTAGGTAGCGTTACGGTGGTGATTACATGAGTTTTACGTACGACCAGCTTAAAACAGCGATACAGGACTACACTCAGAACGAAGAGACTAGTTTTGTTAACAACCTGCCGTTGTTTATTCGTGTGGCCGAAGAGCGCATTCTTAAGAACGTGCAGCTAACGTTGTTCCGCAAGAACGCCACTGCAAACACAACGGCCAGCAACCAGTATCTTGCTGCACCTAGCGACTTTTTAGCGCCGTTTTCTTTGTCTTTTACGGACGGAAATAACGATAAAACTTTCTTAGAATACAAAGACGTAAACTTTGTCCAGTCGTTTAACACTGATTCGAGCACTACCGGGAACCCCCGGTACTATGCTTTATTTGACGTCAACAACTTTTTAATAGGACCGACTCCGAACAGTAATTACGTGGTGGAGCTCCATTATTTTTATCGCCCGGCTAGTTTAACAGCGGGAGCGGGAAGCGGAACAACTTGGTTGAGCGAAAATGCCGAGTTGTCTCTTCTGTACGGATGCTTGATAGAAGCTTATACGTACATGAAAGGAGAGCCTGATATCATGCAAGCATATGAAAAGCGCTTTACCGAAGCCGTTATTTCATTAAAGAACTTCGGTGAAGCTAAAGAAGTCACTGATGCGTATCGAACCGGACTTATCATTAGAGATAAAGCTTAATTTAAGAGGAAAGTAAAATGGCTATTTCACAAGCTATGGCAACATCATTCAAAGTTCAAATCCTTGGTGGAGACTTTGACTTTGCTTCGGGCACGTCACAGGTCTTTAAGCTGGCTTTGTACACTAGCTCAGCTACGCTAG
>Ga0315320_10002731_pt1 | contig 14526 bp, 17 predicted proteins | sample M140m21515metaG_FD_203458 | JGI IMG/M metagenome (GOLD analysis project Ga0315320, IMG submission 203458) | Ammonia-oxidizing marine archaeal communities from Monterey Bay, California, United States - M1 40m 21515 | ecosystem: Environmental > Aquatic > Marine > Coastal | place: USA: California... | reverse complement strand
TTTCACAACTTCTGACCAATTCGCGGCCGTAGCTGGAGCGAAGCGACCCAATCCTCTAAGAACTTCCGCACACCCTCAGAACTTCTGACCAATTCGCGGCCGTAGCTGGAGCGAAGCGACCCAATCCTCTATGAACTTCCGCACACCCTCAGAACTTCTGACCAATTCGCGGCCGTAGCTGGAGCGAAGCGACCCAATCCTCTATGAACTTCCGCATACCCCTCAGAACTTCTGACCAATTCGCGGCCGTAGCTGGAGCGAAGCGACCCAATCCTCTAAGAACTTCCAACCAATTAATGTCCCATAACCTATCATATCCAACACCCGTGTGTGCAAATCCATGATCATAAAAACCCCATTTTTTGTTCATCGACCAATATTTTTTGTCAATCACACAGAAAAATTATATTTCTGAAAACACAACCAAGTTGTTTCAACTACCTTGACAACCTCATCACCATCACTCTCCTCAACCAACTTCATCATCACTCATCACCTCAACACTGTTCACAACAATATCGATCACTTTTAGTAAACTATTTGTATGAAGTATAGTCTAACAATGTTTGTAAATGATGACACTTTTGAAAACTTTTTATTATCCAGATGTTACAAAATATAATTGTCAATCACATGGAAAAATTATTTTTCTGAAAACACAACCAAGTTGTTTCAACTACCTTGACAACCTCATCACCATCGATCACCTCGGACAACTTCATCATCACCCATCACTTCGATACTCTTCACAACAATGTCGGTAACTATTTCAACTTTATTTATATGAAGCCTAGTCTAACAATGTTTGTAAATCATGACACTTTTGAAAACTTTTTATTATCTAGGTGTTACAGTTTATCCTTCATGATCAATAAATACCCTTCATTCATCATCAACAATAACAACATACTTTTCATTCATCATCCCTGCCAGACACAATGCTTCACACTGGCCGGACCCACCGTGTGGTTAACACAACTTTCGTAGGTCAATTTATTCGTACAATGCTGATCAGTCTCCGGTCGATCCCCGACACATCGCGTCGTGTAGTCAACTATCGGACGTTCATCATCCGATGATGTCTGTGCTATGTCACCCATCGTACCCCATGCATTTCCCGGATGTCTTCGAAATGCATACGGATTGTCACCAGAAGCTGCATAGGGTATGTACGTCGATGTCACCTCAGATGCCGATGGATACTCACACCTACCTAAAGACGTATTCACAGATCCTATCATCAACGATCCTATCGTCTCAGCAGATAAATCAAATTTACTTATAGAATACTCCGTTTCATTTCCCGACCCATTACCACCGATCCCGTCGAATGTCTTTACACATTTATCTTCTGGTATATAGATCGATTTAGGCCCATTATTATAAAAAGTGTAATATGAATTACCCGGTGCACCATCTTTAAAAAAGATATTACCACTCAGGTCGATACCAGGATCTTCAAGATCTGGACTCCTATAAAATATCACGTCAGAACCTAATGCGGTATCATTCTCTATATTGGTCAAGGCTTCTGCTGCGTGCGTTGAGGGTGATCGAGGAACCTTCAATCTAAAAACATTCTCATCCTCTGTTACACCAGATTCCGTCTGACTCCAGTATAATGTACATTTCCCACCAGTCGGATTCATTTTGAAGGCATTACACTCATAGCCACCAATATCCTCAGTGTTTTCATAGCATATCTTCGCACACTCACCTGGTCCAAACGCTTCAACTTCGACACTGTCTACAAAATCAGGCTCATCGTCATCATCCGCATCGACATAGGTATTTACTTTAACACCGTCGTTACTCATCCGATAATAATCAATATACGACGAATAGTCTATATCCTCACTATCGTCAGATATACCGGACCCGAAAAGAGCATCGGATACGCCACTACCTGAAAGTAATGGACTATCAGAAATCTGTTCCCCTGATACGACATTCGGTGCCGTTTTAGGTGAATCACTTGTACCATCACCGAGTTTGGTACATGTTTCCATTGAGAAATCGTTCGTATCCATCGTTCCGTCTGTACATTTGTACATCGCAGACACGATACATAATATGACAGCTATCACAATTACAAACAATGCTACCAACTCTATCATCTACTATCACCTGATAAAATCTTCTCCGAGCTCAGGTAAACTATCCGTGTCGTGTTCATCAGCCCATGAATACTCTTTAGGGGGTTCTTGTGGAACAACAGTATGCTTGCGACAGAACTTTGTACCATTCACACATTTGTTGCGACAGGCACCACCCTTCGTCGTTGTACCTCCACATTGGTCAACGGGATTCAGATACTTCTTCAACTGTGCGACTTCATCACGCAACACTTGAACAAGCTTGGACACTTTTTCAATCTCTTCGGGAGTCATTTTATTTGATGACTTTCCATCACTTCGTAGTCGACTTAGGCAGACAACTTCTTACAAATTCCGGATAATTTGTATTTACTGTTTTCACCATCCTGTACATAGTTAAACCCAGTCAAAACACTCCCATCGTTGCAAGTCAATGCATCAATGTTCGCCAGATCGTCAACAATGGGCACACCATTTTCTATAGTAAAATCTTGATAATCTGTTTCTACTGTCTCTGGTTCGCCAGAAACACCTATATCCCTACATGTGTATTCATACGAGGCTTTGTTGTCAGTCCCTGGGAGTACCCTGAAGTTAGCCAGGGCTCCAACATCACCACAGGACACACCGAAAGAATCCTTTGTGGTTAAATCGGCAAAATCCACAAGTCCACCCCCTGGTAACACAGTCTTTTCGAGTAGTTCACCCGATGTGGCATCACCCTGTGTGCAATCGTATTCATAACGGTACTTGGTACCATCCTCCATGAACTTGAACCCCGAGAGTACACCATTGTCGCACGACACGCGATGCTTCATAAGAGATCCACGAAGGGACGATTCACTAGATTCCTTTTCCGATTCGTAACCCTTGATATAGTATTGACTAGCTTCAATGGAGAATACAGAAGCCTTCGATTCATCATCGACGGCGATCAAGTTCCCACCATCCATCTTAAACCAGTTCTTCTCCTTCCTATCAGAAATCTTGTAACCATCGTCCACAGCCTTGATGTTTAATTTAGCGGTGGATGTCTTGGTACCCACAAGCTGGACATCATCACCGGAAATCTTCAGGTATTTACCGTCGGATACGATGTAAAAGTCTTCATCATCGGGTTCGAAGGTCCACTTAGCACCCTGATCAGGTACCTCCTCGTTGAAAGGTACGTAAGCTAGTTTACCTTCATTGAGTTTAATCATAAAGTTGTACTCGTTATCATAGATCCAACCATTGACAATGTCGAAACTATCTGTGTCTTCCTCTTCGTCTTCAGCGTCATCATCCACGATAGGTACAGTGGGAACAACGGGAGCCACAATCTCGGGCTCAGCCTTTTCTTCCTGCATCGCGAAATAAATCACGGCACCCACAACTACCAGAAGTAGAAGAGCCACCAGTCCTATAACGATGCCACTCATTATTTATATATTCAGATATTTTTTATTCTGTAAGTATTACAAATGCGATCTCTGCAAACTGTGATGTTTGAAGCCATCGTGATCGGTATCATGAATCTCGTCTTTTTTTATTCACTCTCCACATTCATTAAAAATCCTATGATTCTCCTGTTCATATCAGGTGCCCTGATACATATCGTCTTCGAGTATTTAGGACTCAACGAATGGTGGTGTAAGTCGACGTATTAAGTCAAATTGCGGAAGAACTTCTACTACGACTGTAGGTGGTAGAACCACCCTCTGTTGGTTTAGGACAACACCGATAACTTATTTTACCAGAGGGGTAATTAACCCGGAATTGAGTAAGGGCCATATTTGTAGGACACTGGACTTGACTATTTCTCAAATTACTCAATTTACAAGGTCGTTCACCGAAATTTCCATCAGTTTCATTATCTATACACTCAGTGGTATCAGGAGTTTCTAGTCTTGTACAATTAAACCTGACCTTCATTGTACCATTTTTCCATCCACCCTCCTGTCTAACACCCCATGACTGAATGAAGCTATTAAGACAATCTACTTCGTGATTACGCAAAAACCCAATATCAGAACCATTAAATCTACTCCAAGACGGTTGTTGTTTACCACCACAAGAGTTTCTCTGACCCTGATTACCATTCGTCGTTTCTACGCCGGGTTTTACCTGGACACTGTCTCCAAGTAAACAAGAATATTGGAAACCGACCTTACCACCCTGCATAGTAGATCTAAATCCAGATAATAAACCAAAAGTCCCACCCTTTTCACACGTAACATCTGTATTGGCTCCCATGAATGAAGTTGTTCCAAAATCACCATTCGACCCAGATTCACCACCCAGACCGTCCTTGACAAAATCTGTCACGAAGCTCTGTTTCGAAAACGAAACAAAATTCTGCCCAGTTCTCGACGTCTTAAGTGCATAGGACTTCTCACCCGTTGGTAAGGATACGCCAGCAACCGTGTCGGGAGTCGGATACAATATACATTTCGAAAACCCATCCGAAACGAATCCGTTACACTCTTCGCCTTCTCCACGCATGGGAACTTCGTTACCGTAACATATCTTAGCACACTCAGTCTTCGAAGTCGCACCCGCCACGACTCCCAACCCTGAAAGTTTTCCAGTACTCCCCGCCCGGAAGAAATCTAGATAGGTGGCGTTGGGGTCTTCTTCCTCCTCTGGTCCAGTGGGTACAAGTGTTAACGACTCGGGTGAAGATGTGGTGCTAGGTTCAGGTTCATCAGATCCCACATCAAGTCCGGTCACAGCCTCTGTGCCACTCAACACGTCACGGATACCGAAGTTTGTACATTTACTGAAATCAAAGTCCCCTGGAGACATGGTACCGTCACTGCATGCATAAAACACACCGGTACCCACAGCACTCGATGATAGACATGACAGACACATCATGAAGGCGAACAAAAGTAATATGATCGCCCCTTGTGCCATTCTTACTGGTACTTCATATTTTATTTTATGGGAACCATTATATTTCCATGGGTCCTACACAATTCACAATCATGATGAATCTGATCATCAATCGAATGATTGTGGACTGGTATACACTTGACCAGCTTGACACGCTTGGTACGTTTTTTCGTTTCTTCGGGTATCTTGTTGGGTTGAAGACCCTTTACGATACTGATGAGTGATTCAATTTCCTGAATAATGTCATCCATTGTCAGGGAGGATCCAGACCCTTCAGATAGAAAGATGTTGTTGCGAAACTCCTGACACCTGTGTCACTTAGGTTATCATTTTTATATAATCGACACATGACACGTTGATCATCAGGTGTTGGATCCTCGTATTCAGACGTAAACCCCCCGCATTCACCTTCTTCATCCTCTTCGTCTACCTGGACTTCATTCATCGCACATATTCTCGCACAATCGTAGATATTGGCTGCCGATATGTCCGTGAATACTTCGGAGGTCAACTTTGTACTCATCTCATTAAATTCATCTATGTACGCGAGGTTGTCTAACTCGAGTTCACTGAGATCTTCATCGTCAACTGTTTCTAATATGCTTCCCCCCTTTACGCTATCCGAAAACAAACTCGTCGACTCTTCTTCTTTATCATCCGATTCAGGTTCCGGATCATCCTTCTTAGGACTTGCTATAAATGAAAAACATTTCTGTACAGCGAAATCACCTGGGACGAATGTAGCATCTGTACATTTGTAAAGTAGAGCCCACCCCATGACAACCAAACTGAACATGAGTGTCATGAGAGTGGCTATAGCCGCTGCATTCTCACCACCTGGCATTCTTACTATGGTAACCTAATTTTATTTTTATCGATGAGTGTAATATGAGCCAGTTCATCGTATGTATAGTACCTGATGGATATACCAAACTTGGATCGCATCATTTTGTTCATGTACCCATTAATCGTCTTCTTCCATCGTGTTGCATCAGATTTGAAAAACGCAATGTTCCGGTGAATCGTCATCACCTTTTCAAATTTAGCAGAAGCCAATAAACCACTGTAATATTTGACAACTTCATCAATCTCCGGTTTATTATTCATGTCACTTTCAATCAAATCAATCACATAGTAGCCACGCTTTTCGAGAATGATGTTGGCTTGGACAGTGGGGTACGTCTCCACGTAGGCTTTTAAATCTGGAATACTAGGAATTGTGAAGAGACTCCGATTATCCGGTGGGACCGGGTGAGAATGATATACTACATATGAATCAGAATCTTCGATGCTAGGGTTCACAGTGTTGTATCGTTCATTCGTACGCTTCGAAGGTGTGTTAAACTTCACTGCCCCCCTTACATTTCTCACAGTGAATTGTGTCGACCCTACGTGCTCAACCTGGCGATCGTACGATTCCTTGTATACCCTCTTTAAATCATCAACCAGTTTTCTACTCAATCGTACCCCCATATTTGTATTCGTAAGTTCTGTTATGGTACCCAGATTGTAGGAATCCTTGGGAATGCTTAGCTTCTTGGTGAAACTATTAATCATACGATCAATCGAGCGATCAACTATAACCCTCGCACGCTTAGCTGGTGGCATGACAGTGTTATTATTGTTCCTGGGTCGCTTCGTAGCCATGTTACTATTACAATATATTTTTACTTACTCAGCATACTATGAAACAATTCACAGAAGTCTTGAAGCTTGGGCATGATCGTTTCCTTCCACTTTTCATCATCCCTCTGAACAAGGTACGACTTCCGTTCATCGTTGTATTGTTCGATGAGACGACAATACCCAATGTCACCAAGCATCTGGAGGTAGGTCTGACACTGGATCTCTTCATAGTCTCGTACCCTACCAAACAACCTATTCGCACGATTCTTGATTTCAACCAGAGTCCTTGAACCATCTTCGTTCACTTGAATACGATCAATGCGTCCAACAACTTGATACAGTGTTCCCTCGATGGTACAGATGTCCATCTTGTAAAACGTATCATCTTCGATAAGTTTCGCCTTATCAGCATCAGCCGTTTTGTATTCATTCTTCGTTCCATGGTTCGTATACAGCGTCTTTCGAATATGATCCTTGGCGACAATCATATCCTTGGGTAGCATACCAGAACGTTCAACTTGGTGATACAACCCACGTAACTTCTGCTCGACGTCCGCACTAGTCTCGGATTTGAAACTCTCCGCATCACTCAAGATCTGTTTACTTCTCGGAGTAGAATTCAACACTTCAAGGGCGGCATCTTCCTTCGTCTGACCCTCGAATGTCATAGGACTGTACTTCTTCCACAACTCTTCAACAAGTTCAACAGGTTTCTTGAAACCAAGGCCAATGGCTGTTGCAACCGATGAAGCTCCGATGATCACCTTGGGAACACCGATAGGCTTGATGATCCGTTCATAACCAAGGAGATGAGGGTACACACGACCACACGCGATACAATCTGCCAACGAATTATGAGCATTCTCGAATTCTTCACCAAAGATATCCTTATAGAGTACACCCAATTTGATGGGCTTGAGGAATCGTTCTCGGTAAAGTTCAAGGGTGCATCTAAACGTAAGGTGATCAATGGTATTAAGATCAATACGATTGCGAATCATCTCAGACTTTAGAACATTCAAGTCAAACTTCAAATTATGTGCAATCACTGTCGACGTCCGCGATCCAATGAAACGCAAGAATTCGACAAACACTTCAGTGAAAGATTGACCATCACGCTCCGCAATCTCTTGTGTGATGCCATGAACATCAATAGACCCCTGACTAATCTGAAAACTGTCAGGGTACACAATCTTATCAAATGTATCAATCAGACGACCTCTAGATGAGAACCGAGCTGCAGAAAGAGAAACTGCACGACAAGTGTCATATTGTTTGACAGTATCAGGAGTAACAGGACGACGACCCGTCGGGAGTCCCGACGTTTCGAAGTCCATCGCGATGTACTGCAACGAATCCATATTAAATTGAAATAGACTTAAAACTTTATGTGACTTAGGTACTAAGACATGTGTTTTCCATGTCATTGGTTCAGAAGAAAACGACGTCCACAGATCATACGTGGCATTTCACCTGTTGACTCTTTCGATGAAATTCTTCTCACTAGATAATATGTGTTTACCTTTACGAAGACTCTTGAAATATAAGAGGTACAAGGCACCAATACCATGTTCATGTTATATATGTGGTAAGAACTTTAAAAATACAGAAGCTCTTATCAAACATATGGGTGGTCACGAGACGATCGAATTAAATAGGATTATTAAACACGGGTATGGGACTGTACGTTGTAACAACTGTTGGATTTCATTTACAAATGTTGAAGCACTACTCGATCACCCATGTGTACAAAATGCACCGGACACCCTAGAAAAGGTTATAATCTATGACTAATTCTCATTCCATTGCAGAGTCACCATAGAGGTCCTCCAAAATTTCCAACATATCCTTGGAGTTCTTGAGGGCTGACTGTGTCGCTCGTACATTCCACTTCGCAATCATCTTCAACTTTTCATTGACACGCTTGCAATCAGATATTTCCTTGTTCAAAACCTCAATTTCTGTACGATGTTTATCAATGATACAATCACGAGGTACAACGGGGTTATTAGACGACTGCCTCCAATGGCGTTTTCCAACGTTATAAACACGAGTAGGTGTAATTCCTACGGCTATCATATATTTACAATACATCTCTTTTCTTTAAAGGTTCTCATCCCGTTCCTTCACATACCAATCACCCCGCATAAGAGCAGAGCGACGTTCCCAATCTGTAATCTTCATAGTCTTACTGGGTGGGGTGACGAGGGCACCATCATCTACAACCAGACAGTCGTGCCCACCCACGTTGCATGCATGTTCAAGCTCATACCTGGATGCAAATTGGACAAAGGATGCAATGTCCATATCAGCTTCGAGGAGGGTCTTGTAACGAAACGCATCCTCAAAGTTTCTGAAAGCCACGATGCTATCCCTGGAAACATCATCCTCATCCTTTTCAGTCACAGAGTAGAGACCCGTATCACCCTCTTTAATGAAGGCTATGACATGGAACAACCCCTCCTTCTGAACCTTGTCGAGAGGCTTGCAGTTCTTCTCACCAAGGGTGTAATAGCCACGGATGGTTCGAGAAATCTTCCTCTGTGCGCGCCGGATAGGGACACAGCTGAATACCATTTGGGATTTAAGGGCAAACATTTGTACTTGATTTTATAACATTTCTAAATCTACTTAGGTATGCCTTTCGGTAATAAGGTATTCTGGATACAACTCACGCATCATCCGCTTTTGGCGAAGATACACATTCCTTTTCTCATTGGGACACATAGCCTCGGTGACAAAATTAATAGTCTTCTCCTCGTGTCGAACATCAACTTGAATTGTGTATCCTGAAATTACGGTAGGATAAACTTTCACATCCGGAAACAGAACAGTTTCTTTGATAGCCATCGTTTGGATATGGCGACCGATCATCCCAATACGGGCTCTAGCGACACTGATCGCGGACATAGTCTTGTACTTTTCTTACACTCCAAACGAGACCCAAGATTGCCGTAGCGTGTTTGAAAGCCTCCTTAGGGGGGTTGTTCATTTGTTGATTTTATGTAGTGTTTTGGGTTTACTTAGGTTTACCCTTCGTAATAGTAGAAACCCTTGAAATCTTATTTTGGATGTTGTTTGTGAGATTGTATCCAGTTAGATTCTTGAATACTTCCTTGTTACCGCTTATGGCAGCCGCACGAGCTTTAGTTGCTGATGGTGCGGCATTGGGTCGCTTCAATGCATGTCTGTTAAATTTTAAGAAACTGAAAGCGTTTTTACGATTTTCACCTACAACCATAACTGATCGTTCACCGAAATCCTCAGCAATTTTGGCGAGAGAACGTTCTCTAGACGACGATAAAACTGTTAACTCTGGAAACCATCTCTTCAAAATTCGTATTTTATCCGATACTGGTAAGGGGTTCGTTTTATTACCATAGGAATGTGAGACAATCACAACTGGTATCTTATTCGTTTTCTTGGCTTTACTGATAACCTCTTCAATCATCATCTTATGTCCCAGATGTGGTGGATTAAATCGACCGTATGTGAATACAACATCCATTTATATAGACCGAGATTTTATTCAGTTTCTCCGTCTAAGGGTCCCAAGCCTTTGAGCGGTTGTACCCGCTGCAAATGTTTTACCGAAGTTGCTTGCCTCACGAATAACCTGATTGGCGGTTTTACGTTTGTTATCGTAACTCTTCACGAGACCATTTATCACAAAGTTAGGGAGATTCTTCTTCTTCAAGTTTTGAATCAATTTGTTACGAGATACGTTAACCCTTTTCGCGGAGGGTTGATTCACATTATTGTTATTATTGTTTCTTACACGCTTAACACCACGGCTACTCACATTATTATTGTTGTTTCTAGAGACACTTCCCTTGCTAGATCCCGCAATACTCACAGTGTTGTTAGCGTTTCTCATAGGAACATTTCCTCCATTGTTACGACTCACACTTGGAGAATTTCTTATATTTTGATTGTTGCTCGTGTTACCACCACCCTCTGTGCGATTGTTCCCAGATGAAACCACTTCATTTCCAATTGAATAATTAGGTGCATTTCTAACTTGAGTTGGTGCAGGTTTGACAACTTGGATCTGATCAATCATTTTACCATAAACTTTCGACACCTGTTTGGTAGATGTGGCCATCCAGAGATTGGGAGATACACCACTTCTTGAACATAAAAATACAAAGATGTTTGAAAGCATAGCGTCACCAGTTGCTAAACAATAATGATACTTGGGATTATTGTTTTGTTTTATGTAAGAAATTACAGTCAGAGCCTGAAAAAAATCACCCAAAAACTTAGATACCTTCACACCAGTAGATCCATCTATCGCTTTACCTTTTGATATGGTAGATGGAAAACGGTATTCATCTTTCTTATTTTTTATCCGGTATGCATAACCACGTTTTGTTTTTCTGTTTCTATTTGTGTTATTAAGGATTTGTGCTGCGTCAGTATAATAAGCTTCAAGTTGTGTACTACCATTATCATGATTTATAGTGAACTTGGGTTGTTTGTAATTCCATGTCAGTCTAGAACGAATGTCCCGATTGTTCAAACCAAGCATAAAATATTTACTATCTTCCTTTGCACTTTCAATAAGCATGTTTTTACCGGGGTCCATGAGATTTGCCACGGACACAAGAGGATACATTATCTTACCCTCGGAACCGTTTGTGAGTTGATACTTGGTTCTTTGTATATCAAGAGTTACAGTAGCCTTTTCGTCTTCTTGGTCAATACCCAAGAACATATTATGACCAGGAGTTAAAATACGTGGATTAACCTGATCTTTACGAATAGTTACTTCCTTCTGTAAAATTTTGGGATAAATAGAAGGTAAATTACTTTTAACGGCTATTTCAGCTTTACCACCACTCTCAGCTATAAACGCATTTACAAGCTTTATATAGTCTGTCTCCTTAGCCTTGAGTCCTTTACCAAATAGTATATAAACTGGTGATTTTTGGATTTTCTTTACCGTTTTAGTTGCTTTCTTGTTTTGTTTAGTGGGTGCGGGTACTTTGATAGATACCTCAATACTTTCCTTACAGAAATTTTCGAATGACAACTTCTTTGGTATAGTTTTATCGTGTAACATATCCAAGTACATTAGATACGCAAGGTTAATCGTATCATCACCCTTGAGATTGAATGACATCTGTGGTGTAGAACCTCTGTATAGCTTATTAGAAAATAGATCTACATGTATAGCTATCTTCTTTTTAGCCTCTTCAACAGTCTTTCCACCAAATAATTCTTTCGTGTAGTCGTCATTAGATGTTTCATCATAAACAGAAATTAAAAAGTTTTGTAAATCTACATCCCCTGTTACCTGTTTAATTAATAGTATCAAACTTGCTATTAATGTATTTTTAGTCATTGGCAAACCACCTGTACGGTTTGGTTGTGGTTGTAGATTCTTCCCTTTTGGTGCACGTCTCACAGTCCTAGGTCTAGCCGCAGCTGCCGCTACATTTCTAGCCTGGTTATTCTGAAGTCTCTCAGGGGGCTTTCTTTCTCTCTGGGGACGAGCACTCATATCTACTATAACCTAGTTTTTTTGTCGGGTGATAGTAGATGACAAACACGAACGTGGAAATGACTAACGCATGGTTGGCGAACAATGCGAGAAATGCCGAACAGTTGGCACGAAATGAAGCTGTGCGACGTTCAAGAGCTGAAGCTGCTGAAGCTAGGGCTAAAGCAAAAGCTAAGAAGGCGAAAGAAGCTGCTAACAAAGAGATGAACGCGGCTCGACGGGCGGCTGTCGAGAGATCGGCTGCCGAAGCTGCTGCGGCGAGAGCGGCACGGGTTGCGGCGAGGGGCGAAACTTCAGCTCGGCGTAACAAGACGAACGCCGCTAACAGAGCTGCTAAGAAGGCTGCCGAGAATGCCAAGAAAGCTGCTGAAAACGCCAAGAAGGCTGCTGAGAATGCCAAGAAGGCTCAAACAAATGCTCTGATTCAGAATATAAAGAAACAATGGATAAACGTCACAACCAGTAACATGAGCAGAAACGAAAAGAAAAAGAAGGGTACTACAATTTATAGAAAGGCATCCGTTAAACTTCACCCAAACAAAGGTGGTACTAACGAAGATTTTAGGCTTTTAAGTAATCTATTTGAGAAATTTAAAACGTATGTTAATCGAAACTAGCTGAGCTCCCAAACAACTCATAGACCCATTCCCCATCGACGATCTCCTCTTCGATGAGTTTTTCCTTGAGTCGCTCCAATTGGGGCATGTTGTTCTTCAACATAGCAACAGTCTCGTCGTAGCAGTCTCCTACGATGAGGTCAATCTCGTTATCCACCATGGCTGAAGCCTCCTCAGACATCTTGCGATAGTCGAAGAAGTTCTGACCAAACCCATAGGTGGTCACCATCTCGCGAGCAATCTGGTACACGAGGGCATAGTCAGAGGAGGCACCTGTGGTGATCTTGTCCTTACCATAGATAATTTCCTCAGCTGCACGACCCCCGAGAGCCACCTTGATTTGGGAGAGGAGATACTCCTTTGTGTACATCGCAGAATCTGCATTCTCCTCGTTGGGTTGGAAGAAGGTGATACCACCCGCAGCACCTCGGGGAATGATAGAGACTTTACGTACCACATCGTAGTCGGGCACGAGGACACCCATGATAGCGTGTCCAGCCTCGTGGTATGCGACAAGTTCCTTCTTACGCATCGAAAACTTCACATCACCCTTAGCACCCACGACGAGACGCTGATACACATCCTCGACGATTTCATTGTTGATGGTTCCACCAGCATCCCTCACTGCACGGATGGCACACTCATTGAGAAGGTTCGCGAGGTCAGCACCTGAGAAACCAGTCGTCTGCTTCGCGATTGTCGCCAGATCTACCGTATCATCCAATTTCTTACCCCTGGCATGAACACCTAGGATCTTCTTACGACCACCCACACTCGGGAGAGTCACCTGAATCTTACGATCGAAGCGACCAGGGCGAAGGAGGGCATCATCTAGGATATCGATCCGGTTCGTAGCAGCGATGACCACGATACCAGTTTCATTGTCGAAACCGTCCATCTCGGTCAAGAGCTGGTTGATGGTCTGCTCACGCTCATCATTGGCAGGCATACCACCACCTGAACGCTGCTTACCGACGGCATCAATCTCATCAATGAAGACGATACATGGTTGATTCTCCCGTGCCTGTTGGAAAAGTTCGCGTACCCGCTTGGCTCCAACACCTACGAACATCTCAACGAAGTTGGCGGCAGAACATTGAATGAACGGGACGTTGGATTCACCAGCGATGGCTCGAGCGAGGAGAGTCTTCCCCGTACCAGGGGCACCGGCGAGAAGGGCACCGCGGGGAATCTTAGCACCACTTCCAAAGTAACGCTCGGGTTTCTTGAGGAAATCGACAATCTCCTCGAGCTCCTCCTTGGCAGAGTCGATACCCTCAACATCCGTGAATCGTGTCTCAACTTCTTGATCCATAGTAAACTCAGTGGACTTTCCAAATGGGTTGGGCATTCCCATGCCTCCGCCACCGCGAGCACCAAATAGGGCACGTAGAACAGAAAAAAGATAGATACCGAGGATTAACATAATTCCAGTTTCAGCGAAAGACATTGGGGGTCCAGAAGCATCCACAAGAACTTCAGCATCACTTTCCATCAGAGTCTGCCAAAGCTGTTCCGTTTGAACGATACGAACATCACCATAATCACCATTCTCTTCTTGAAACTGGGCAACATTCTCACTTGGCTTCACGACGACGGCAGGAAGTTCCTTATTCTTAAGACCCTTAATAAACTGACTATACGTCCTTGGATGGTACTCGGGCTTACGCTCAGATGCAACCTTTACCGGGGGGGCGGTGAAATTATTTGCGATGCTGAACATCGTTTCATTACAATGACGTCACTCTTTTAAGCGATATCTAGCAAAATTCATCTTATCCATCATGTAGTACATCTGGTATGC
>Ga0315320_10002729_pt1 | contig 14532 bp, 12 predicted proteins | sample M140m21515metaG_FD_203458 | JGI IMG/M metagenome (GOLD analysis project Ga0315320, IMG submission 203458) | Ammonia-oxidizing marine archaeal communities from Monterey Bay, California, United States - M1 40m 21515 | ecosystem: Environmental > Aquatic > Marine > Coastal | place: USA: California... | reverse complement strand
AGCGAGCCACCCGATGGACTTCGCACATCCGTCGAGGACCCACAACAGGTCTCCGACACGACCCAAGCCGGTCCGAACCGACCACTGCCCCTGATACTGCACCACATGAACGTGGTCCGGCTGCGCCCGGTGAGCAAGCAAGAGCGCGACCGTCATCGCGACATACGGCGCGTGACGAACCGCTCGGACCTGCAGCGAGCGAAGATCCGGCACACTGCGTGGCAACGACTCGCCCGGTGAAAAGAGGCCACCGTGTACGCGTCGATGTGGCGCACCAAGGCTTGGAAGACCGACGCCTCCGTGTGGACGCTTTTCTTTCAGCGAACGGTTGACGGCGTCGAGACCGCCCACGAGTTGACCGAGCGATGGAGGGAGCGCCATCACGCCTCGGCCTTCAGACCAGATGTCGAGAAACGCATCCTGACGCAACGGAACCTCTTTGCCGGACGCTCCCGCGAGCGGAAAGGAACCCAACGGACGCTCCAACAACACACGCTCCAGATCGCCTTCTAGGGTTTCGGGTGCAGCGTCGCGACCAAAGAGGTGTTGGTCCCACGCCGCGTGTCGACGGCGCTCCAACACGGAAAAGACGTCAGACGTTGGGGTCTGCGCACCTCGGTCCGCTAGATGCTTTCGGTACGCGGGATCGCTCAAGATCACCGAGGCGGTCGTGGCGACGATGGCGCGCCGGTCGAGGGCCCCTTGTGTCACGACCAGCGCGTCGCCCATCCGCACCGCGTCTCCACGCCGAACCGCAAGCTCCATGGTTTCGCCCAAGTCCTCGTCACCCGCACCCCACTGGTCGAAGAAGGCGCGCATCATGCCCAAGGTCAACTCGCCGTGATCAAGCAAGGTACACAACACTTGATGATAGAGACCACCCAGTCCACCTGCGACACGCTGCTCCGCGGCGCGCGTCGCCGCCGCCGCGGGAGGTGTGACGCTCAACGGCAGCCCCAGCTGCTCCACCGCGCTGCGCTCGATGACCGCTTGCCGCCAGCCGACCGCCGGCGCGAGCAGGGCACGCAGCGCAGACACCCTGAGCTCTAACGCGCTTTCGACCAACTCCGGGGTTCGCGCGACCACGAACGCGCGGACCTCATCGTGCGACGGCAACTCCTCACCGGAGCCCAAGAGCGCAGCCAAATCCGACATCGACCAAACCGCCTCGGCATACAACCGCGGACGATCGGCCCCGCCGTATACATAGGAGAGTCCCAGCGGACTTAGTGTCGAGGGCTCTGAAAGAAACCCCATCCACTGACAGGTCTGCATGTAGTAGTGAACGGTTCGGGGATCGAGGCCGAGCGCCTCTTCGAGTCCTCGGGTACTCCGCACGCCCGACGCGATGGTCTCCACCAGGCGGACGACCAGCTCAGGGCTGTTCGCGCCGGGGAGTCGGTGCTGACGATTCGTTCCGCGAGGCGAGCTCATGCTGCTGCCTACCCGTGCCGGTCAGTCATCGCCACTCATCATGAACTCAAATTCGATCTCCGCACCCAACTCGCTCTCCAAGTGTTGTCGCAAGCGACCTTTAAGCCGCGCCTCCACTTGTCGGACGCGCTCCTTGGAGACGCCAAATCGATCGCCCAGCGCCGACAAGCTGACCGGATCTTCGGCGAGCAGACGCTCGCTCCACAACACCTGCTCACGCTCGTCGCGCAGCTGCGTCTCGGCGAAGGCCGCCAAAACCTCATGCAGCGTCCCTTGCCACTCGCTTTGAGCCGCGTTCGCCTCTGGACTGTTCGGCAGCGCCTCGGGGACCACCTCCGAAAGCGGACGGGAGCCCTCATCGTCCCCGGTGGGGGCGTCCAAAGAGAGCGCAGGGGCTCTCAAGTGCTGGTCCACCGCGTCCACCTCTTTCTCACTGACACCCAAGCGCTCAGCCAGCGCCTTGGTGGTCGGGACAAGCCCCTCCTCCAACAACCGATGACGCTCTTTTTGCAACTGGAAAAATAGCTTTCGGCCGGCGCGTGTCGAACCCAGCCGGACCATTCGGTAGTTGTCCATGAGGAACCGAAGGATCATCGCCCGAATCCAGTACTGCGCGTAGCTCGAGAAGCGCACCTCGCGAGACGGATCGAAGCGAAACAGAGCCTCCACCAAGCCCACGTTGCCCTCTTGAATGAGGTCCAACACGTTGGCCCACTGTCGGTGGTACTGAAAGGCAATCTTGATCACCAAGCGTAAATTCGCGGTGACGAGCCGCTCGGCCGCTTCGCGATCGCCAGTATCTTGGTAGCGGATCGCGTACTCTTGCTCCTCCTCCCTCGAGAGCACCGGATAGCGGCGCACCTCAGAGAGGTAGAACTGCAGGCTGTCTTTGGCAGACGCGCCCTTGGGTGGCACACGGAGCGCAGGAAGCTGCGGCGAAGTGCCGCTCCCTGCGTCTTCCCACCCTGTACTTTGGTCATTCGTCATCAAGCCGTATTACCCACTGTTGGTGCAAGAGATAGACGCGCGAAGGCCAACCGGCAACCCCCCGAAGGCGTACAAATTGTCACGAGGTGCCATCCAAGGTCGGCGAGATGGTTGCAAGCCGCGCCGAAAAGAGTAAATAGGCCGCTGCACTTATGGTGGGTGTAGCTCAGCTGGTTAGAGCGCCTGGTTGTGGTCCAGGAGGTCGTGGGTTCAAGTCCCATCATCCATCCTCTGGGCCTATAGCTCAATTGGCAGAGCACCGGACTCTTAATCCGTAGGTTCTAGGTTCGATTCCTAGTGGGCCCATCCTTCTTCACCGAACAGCAACGCGAGAATGGCGGAACTGGTAGACGCGCTGGATTTAGGATCCAGTAGGATTTCCTGTGGGGGTTCGACTCCCCCTTCTCGCACCCCTTTCAGACAACGGCACTCACTTCACCAAGGACCAACCATGAACGTCGACGTGAAAACTGTCAGCAACTCTCAAAAGCAACTCAAAATCACGGTTCCGGGCACATTGGTCCAGACCGAGATGGATCGGGCGTTCCGCTCGCTCGCTCGAAATGTCCAGATCCGAGGCTTTCGCAAGGGCAAAGTGCCACAGCGAATTCTTGAGGCGCGCTTCGGCGACCGTGTCCGCGCGGACGTCGCGAGCACACTCATTCAGTCGGGCTTTAGCGATGCCTTGTCGTCGCAAGAGATCCAGCCGATCAGCCAGCCACAGCTCACCGACACGGACGCGGTCGTGCGCGGGCAAGATTTCTGCTTCACGGTGACCGTCGAAGTTCGACCTGACATCGAACTCGAAAACTATACCGGGATGGATGTTGTCTTCCCCGCCGTCGACGTGAACGACGAAGAAGTCGAGATGGCCGTCAATATGGAGCTCCAACGACAAGCGCGTGTCGTGGAAGTCACGGACCGCGCGTCCGAGGCCGGCGACAACCTGCTGACCTCACTTCGTATCCTCGATGGCGACGACGAAGTCTTGTCAGAACCGGGTACCATGGTGCGAACATCGGCCGACCCCTATTACCGCGGCATCGAGTCGCTGCTGGTCGGCCAAAAGGCCGGCTCTGATGTGTCCGGTGAGGTCACCTTCGCCGACGACGCGATGGCGGAAGGCGTGGCCGGCAAGACCCTGACGGTCGAGGCGAAGATTCTGTCGATCCAGACCATGGAAGCCCCTGAGCTGACCGACGAGGTCGCGGGTGAGCTCGACTACGAGGGCGGCGTGAAGGGTATGCGCTCCACCATTCGCATGCGGATGGAGGCCACACGCACCGAGAATAGCCGTAACCAGGCCCGTGCAAATCTCCTCGAGGTCATCATCGCGTCCAACCCTCTGGACGTCCCTAACGGAATGATCGAGAGCAGCCTGAGCATGCTCAAGCAAGAGCTGCAATACCAGCAAGCGATGCAGACCGGTCAAGACCCCGCGAGCATCACCTTCGCGCCAAGTCAACTGGCAGACCTCCGCGCGCGCGCAGAGTTTGCAGCGAAGTCCAGCCTCATCCTTGAGTTCGTGGGCAAGAAAGAGAACGTCGAGGTGGCAGACGCCGACCTCGACCAGAAGATGAACGAACTCGCAGAGCAGCAAGGTCAAAACATCGAGCTCATCAAGGGGTACTTCAACACCCAAGAGCGGCTCGACGATCTTCGGGCCCGCCTCCAAGAAGAGAAGACCCTCGATTGGCTTCTGGAGCGAGCGAACCTCGTCGCCCCGAGCGCTGCCGGTGATGCACCTGCGAAGGCCGCTCCCGCGAAGAAGAAGAAGAAAGCCGCTAAGAAATCCGCCAAAGCGAAGGCTGAGCCGGCGGCACCTCCCGCAAGCGGTGGCGATCTCAGCACGATGAAGGTCGGCGAGCTCAAGGCCTTGGCCAAAGAGCGCGGCCTGAAGGGCTACTCCAAGATGAAGCGGGCCGATCTGATCGAGGCGCTGTCGTAGAATACGTCGGCTTCTCCAACGGCTGAAACACCAACAAATCGATCATTTGGTATCGGACCCCACAGAGCAAAGGGGTCACGTTTGGTGTTTGTCGGTCGCCGCTTGGTCGGGCCGTGGTTAGGCTTATGGACAACTGGTTGGGGTCCCGAGACGGCGACCCTTTGGGGGGAAGAGACATGACATCCGACATCACAGGGCTGTATGTGCCCATGGTCACCGAAATCACCCACCGCGGTGAGACGCGACACGACATCTGGTCTCGACTTCTCGTTGACCGGATCATTTTCCTCGGCACACAGATCAACGATCAAGTTGCGAACCTCATTATCGCGCAGCTGCTCTTTCTTGAAAGCCAAGACCCTGAGAAAGACATTTTCTTGTACATCAACAGCCCCGGGGGCGTCGTCACAGCCGGCATGGCCATCTACGACACCATGAACTACATCCGCCCCGACGTGTCTACCATCTGCATCGGGCAGGCAGCATCGATGGGCGCAGTACTTTTGGCGGGAGGGGCTGCAGGGAAGCGGCGCGCGCTGCCGCACGCACGGGTCATGATCCACCAGCCCCTCGGCGGCTTCCAAGGCCAAGCGACGGACATTGAGATTCACGCCAAAGAGATCTTACGTTGGAAGAAGACCCTCAACGACACCTTGGCGCACCACACCGGCAAAAAGACGTCTCAGATTCAAAAAGACACCGAGCGCGACAACTTCCTGACCGCCGAAGAGGCTTGTGAATACGGGATCCTCGATGAAGTGATCCCGCGCACGTCGGCGGCTACCGATGAGTAAAAAGGGCGGCTCCAAAGACAAGGACAACGACAAGAAAGCCAAAAAGGCTGCCAAAGATCTGTCCTGCTCCTTTTGCGGTAAGTCGCAAAAAGATGTCCGAAAGCTCATCGCGGGACCATCGGTTTACATCTGCGACGAGTGCGTGGAGCTATGCAACGACATCGTCACCGAAGAGTACGAGCGAGAAGACTTCTACGCGTCTCGGGGGCTTGTCCCAAAACCCAAAGAGATCTTCGCGCATCTCGACGAATACGTCATCGGACAGGAGCGGGCCAAGAAGGTCATGTCTGTCGCGGTACACAACCACTACAAGCGGGTCGATACGCGCACCGGACACGACGAGATCGAACTCCAAAAGTCGAACGTGTTGTTGGTCGGACCCACCGGTTCCGGTAAAACCTTGCTCGCGCAGACGCTGGCTAAGTTCCTCAACGTCCCCTTCGCCATCGCCGACGCGACGAGCCTCACGGAGGCTGGATATGTCGGTGAGGACGTCGAAAACATCATCTTGTCCCTGTTCCAAGCGGCCGACTACAACGTCGAGCGCACCTGCAAGGGCATCATCTACATCGACGAGATCGACAAGATCTCCAGGAAGTCAGAGAACCCATCGATCACCCGCGATGTCAGCGGCGAAGGCGTTCAACAGGCGCTCCTGAAGATCATCGAGGGCACCATCGCCAACGTGCCGCCGAAGGGCGGTCGAAAGCACCCACAACAAGACTTTCTTCAAATCGACACATCCCAAATTCTGTTCATCTGCGGCGGCGCCTTTGTTGGCCTCAACAAGATCGTCGAAGCTCGCCTTGGCCAGCAACAGATGGGCTTTGGTTCGACCATGAAAGAGCGGGAGCGCTTCAGCGAAAACGAGCTGTTGGCCAAAGTCGAGTCCGAAGATTTGGTTCGATTTGGACTGATTCCAGAGTTCATTGGTCGTGTGCCGGTGGTCGCCACCCTCGACACATTGGACGAAGAGACGCTCTTGGCGATCCTCACCAAGCCAAAAAACGCGTTGATCAAACAGTACCAAAAGCTCCTCGAGATGGACGACATCAAGCTGAGCTTCACGGACGGCTGCCTCAAGGTGATCGCCCGCCTAGCCATGGAGCGCAAGGCCGGAGCACGCGGACTCCGTGGAATCTTGGAAGAGGTCATGGTCGACTTGATGTACGACTTGCCCTCCAAGCCCAACGTCAAGGAGTGCATCATCGGCGAAGATGTTGTGCTAAAAAACGTTGAGCCCATTTTGGTCTACGAAAACGAAGCCGAGTGGGCCTAACAGGAACGCACGACATGTCCGACACTCCCTCCGAACATGTGGAGCGTATACCTCTGGTACCGCTTCGAGATGTGGTGGTGTACCCTGCGTCGACCTCGTCTCTGCTTGTGGGCCGACCGCGTTCATTGCAAGCGGTCAACCATGCGCGAGAAGAGGGCGGGCGTGTACTGCTCGTCGCGCAACGCGACCGCGACGTCTTTCGGCCCGACGAGAGCGACCTGTACAGCGTAGGAACGGTCGCGCGTGTCGAACATGTCCTCACGCTTCCCGATGGCACGACGAAGGTGATCGTTGAGGGGATAGCGCGCGTAAGAGTCCTCAGGCTGCACAGCGGGCCCGACTTCGACCGCGCCGATGCAACCGTGTACACCCCCGATGACGCTCCCCACCCCGAGCTGGAGCCACAGCTCGCGAGGCTCGAGTCCAAATTCAAACAATGCATGTCCCTCAACCCCTCCATACCGGCAGAGACACTCACACGGGTCCAAGCACAGCCTTCCCTCGCGCGCAAAGCGGACATGATGGTCCCACCGCTTCGCCTCAAGCACACCGTCAAACAGTCGTTCTTAGAGAAGATTGGGCTGGTGGAACGCTTCAACTTCTTGAATGAGTTGTTGGACAAGGAGATCGCTTTCCTCGAGATCGAACAAAAGATCCGACAGCGCTCCGACACGCCCGCACGAAGTCGCGCAGGAGCCCGACGACGCAGCGAGGCCGAACGAGACGCGAGACAAGAAGAACTCGAAGAGCTTCAAACGGCACTCAACGCCAAGGCCCTCCCGGAGAAGGTGCGTGCGCGCGCAGACCGAGAGTTCAAACGCTTTCGCCAAATGAACCCGATGAGCGCCGAAGCCAACGTGGTGCGCACCTATCTGGACTGGATATTGGAGCTCCCGTGGGCGCTCGAGTCACGCACACCCACCAACATCGACAGCGCCCAGGCGACGCTCGCGAGAGAGCATCACGGACTCGAAGAGGTCAAGCTCCGCATCTTGGAGTACCTCTCCGTTTCGAGCCGCGTAGAGAAGATGCGCGGACCAATCCTCTGCCTCGTCGGTCCGCCAGGGGTTGGCAAGACCTCCCTTGCGCGCTCGATCGCTCGCGCCACCGAGCGACCCTTCGTCAAGATCTCACTCGCAGGTGTGCGTGACGAAGCCGAACTTCGGGGCCACCGGAGGACCTACATCGGGGCCTTGCCCGGTCGCCTCATCCAAGGCATTCGGCGCGCGCAGCGTCTGGACTGCGTCATGCTGCTCGACGAGGTCGACAAGATGTCCTCGGACCTACGCGGTGACCCCGCGCACGCCCTGCTCGAGGTTCTTGATCCTGAACAAAACGACTGCTTTCAAGACAACTACCTTGAAGTCGACTTTGATCTGTCCCACATCATCTTCGTATGCACCGCGAACAGCCTTCAGACCATCCCGCTTCCACTGCGGGACCGACTCGAAGTCCTAGAGGTCAACGGCTACGCCGACGAAGAGAAGGTAGAGATCGCCCAACAATACCTGATCCCCAAGCAACGTGAGCTGCACGGATTGGACAAACAAGAACTCGAGATCGACCGCGATGCCCTCGTTGGCGTGATCCAAGACTACACCCGAGAGTCCGGCGTTCGAGAACTTGAACGTAAGATCGCCCGCCTCGCCCGCAAAGCAGCGCATCAGCTGACCACGGGCGTTGACGACGCAGAGAGCGTTCGCGTGCAAGCGAGCAACCTCCAACATCTTCTCGGTCCACAGCGTCTTCAAAGCGGTATGCGAGCACATGAAGCACGTTTGGGTCTCGTGAATGGGCTCGCGGTTTCTCCTTGGGGCGGAGAAGTGCTGGCCATCGAGGTGGTGCCGGTACCGGGCACAGGAAAGATCTTGCTGACCGGTCGACTCGGTGATTGGCTCAAGGAGTCTGCCAATGCAGCCCGAACATACGTCCGCGCCCGAGCGGACGAGTTGGGCCTCGCGAGCGACTTCCACGAGACCCTCGATCTGCACATCCACTACCCAGGCAACCCCATCAAGACCGACGGACCAAGCGCAGGCATCGCGATGGCCACGGCCATGATCAGCGCGCTCACGAAACGAGCGGTGCGACACGACCTCGCCATGACGGGAGAGATCTCTCTCGGCGGGCGCGTACTACCGATCGGCGGGCTACGAGCCAAAATTCTCGCCGCCCATCGAGGCGCGATCGGGACGATCTTGGTCCCAATGCCGAATTTACGACAGATTGATGCAATTCCGGCAAATATAAGGGATAATACTGAGATAATCGGAGTTTCAAATATGTCCGAAGTGCTTACCTATGCCCTTTTACCCTGATTTTTTTTCAAAAATTTCGCCTTGTGACGCGACAGATCGCTAGATCGTAGTACAATCTAGCAGGCCGTAAGGCTCTAGGTGCGGTGTTCATGGGCCACTGGTCCTGTTTTGGATACCTCACCACCCCTCAAGTCATTCGTTTCAATCACTGTGAAATTTTTTGGAGGCCCCCCATGGCAAACTCTGTGACAAAGGCAGAACTCGTAGCAAACATCGCATCCGAAGCTGGACTCAAGAAGGTTCAAGCTGAGAAGGCACTCTCCGCCATGACTGGCGCGATCCAAGCCGCTCTCGTTGGCGGACGCAAGGTCGTCCTCGTTGGCTTCGGAACATTCTCCGTCGCACACCGCAAGGCACGCATGGGCCGCGATCCACAGACTAAGGCTCCAATCAACATCCCTGCGAGCAACTCCGTCAAGTTCAAGCCAGGCAAGGCAATGAAGGACGCCGTCAACTAATCGACGGTTTTTCTTTCAAGACCCGGGGCCGTCACCTTGACGACCTCGGGTCTTTGTCTTAATGGCACAGGTGCTCGGCAAGCGAAGGCTAGTCGGGCGGATAGCTCAATGGGAGAGCTTCGGCTTTACACGCCGACGGTTGCAGGTTCGAGTCCTGTTCCGCCCACTCTCTCGGGCGACCAAACCATTCTTGGGGTGGTAGTTAAGTTGGTTATAACGCCGGCCTGTCACGCCGGAGGCCGCGGGTTCGAGTCCCGTCCATCCCGCCATCTTGGCCCGTTCGATTTTCTTCGAACGGGCTTTTTTGTTAGAGGACCTACGTGTTGAACACGAAACCTCACATCGTTGTAGGCGCGCTCTTGCTGCTAACCGCTGGACATGTGGCGAGCGCCATCGCCGAGGTGCCCACGCAGCGGCCCAGCGACGAGGAGCGTGGACAGACCCTTTGGGAACGACATTGCTGGCAGTGCCATGGCGAAACCAACGAAGGGGACGGACCTGCAACCGCCGACCTCGTCGTCGAGGTCCCTTCTCTTATCGGGGCCCTGACCGTCGACGAAGAGACCGCCCGGAGTATTCTTCGTGGGAAGGGTACCATGCCCGGCTTCGAAGAGAGCTTCGATCTCCAAGATGCCCGGCGCGTGCTCAACTACCAAGTCAGCCTGATCGCCGGCGCCCAACCGGCGCCCCCGAAGGATGCGGACAAGAAAGAGCCCGCTACTGCCCCACAGCCATCGGATGCCGATGCCCAATGAGGGGGCGATGAACGAGTCGGTAGGCGCAGCGGTGCTCGGCGCGCTGCAGGGCCTCACCGAGTTCCTGCCTGTGAGCTCTTCCGGACATTTGGTGCTCGGCCAACGCTTCATCCCAATCTCGATCGACGCCGTCGCCTTCGACCTAGTGCTCCATGTGGGCACGCTGTTACCAGTGCTTTGGTTCTACCGCGAGACGTGGCTTCAGATGCTTCGCGACCTGCTGCCAGGGGTCGACGTGCCCCTTTCAGAGCGCGGCGCCCTACAGGAGCTGTTGTGGGTCTTCATCGCGTCGTTACCCACAGCCATACTGGGACTCTCGCTACGTGACGCCGTGCACGGCGCGTTCGAGGGTACCGCACTGCTCGCCGTCACCTTCTTTGTCACCGGCGTTTTGTTGTGGGCCTCCCAACGTTGGGATCGGAGCGCGATGGCCACGATACCCTCTTGGAAGATGGCGCTTCTGATCGGGACCGTTCAGGGCGTCGCGATCCTTCCAGGCATCAGCCGCTCGGGGAGCACCATCGCCGTGCTGCTCATGTTGGGGGTCGCGCGTGAGCGCGCTGCGCGCCTCTCGTTTCTGATGAGCGTCCCCGCCATTCTTGGCGCCTGTCTCTTGGAACTGCGAGATCCTTCCATATGGATCGGCGCAGATCCAACCCCCATGATCGTGGGTGGTCTAACGTCGATGCTGGTCGGGTACGCCGCGCTCGTGTTGCTTGTGCGACTCGTCGTACGGGGTCACTTTGCCGTGTTTCGATGGTATGTATGGGCGATGGCGCTATTCGCTGGCGGCATCACCGTGCTCGTCTGATCCCTGCAACACAATCCAGCTCGCCACGCCGACACTGAGGACCGGTAGAAGTGCTGGTAAAAGGTACATATCCCACAAAAACATCGCCGTAATGACGACGGGAAGCGCGCGCAGTACCCAACGCAGCGGGAGCAGCGGCGCAAGACCGAGGAAGCCCTCCGTCGCGATGACCAGCGACATCACCGCAGTGCGGAGACCCTCGGGAATCACGAGGTTCGGGAACAGCGCGGGCAGCCCGTAGGGACGAACTACGAGCAGGGGAGAGTGGTACGGCACCGTCTTACCAAGCGCCGAAGGGAGAAATGTACCCATCAACACGAAAGTGGCCAAGCGCGGCCCGTCTTGTCTTAAGCGGGTTGGATCTACCGAGTCGGTGTACACAAACCAACACCACCACAGTGCAGACCAAAGACCGCCATAAAACTCAGCCTTGTTCAGCGTCGTCACATGAAGGGCACAGTACGTCGTCATCAGCAAAAGAAAGATTGCCCAGAATGTTCGCAGTGCTTGGGTAGGACGAACCGCTGCAACCAAGGACAATACGATGAGTCCAAGCATCACCAGAGAGGGCGCGACAGGATGTACCAAACTCTGGGGCCACGCCTGTGCCAACGGGCTTCCAAAGCGCAACATGGCGTAGCCGGATGGAATCGTGGAATCGTACAAGGTCATGCAGGACCCGACCGCCGTGGCCAATGCTCCTACCCGAAACGCCAACGTATGGGCTTGATGGGTGTTCATTCGATGATCTCCCACCTGCCACCGCTGTCATCCAAAAACAGCCGGAGATGTTGTCTCGTCGTTGTTCGCCAACCCCTTGAAATGACGAGCATGTCCATCCAATCACCGCCACAAGTCTTCAGACGAGGGGCGAGTTGCATCACCCCGAAGGTCGGAAAGTGATTGACCTGACGAAGACTGTGCAAGGGCTCGCACGACAGCTGTCGATGGGCATGCGGCTCGTACGCGAGGCGTTCGCATGCGACGACATTCTCCTCCGACACCTCTCCCATAGAGTGCGCTGGGATGCCAAGGCATACCTCGTGATCTAGCGTATACATCGAGGCATAGGGCAACAACGCGACATGCCCTATGAATCCGGCGCGTCCTTGCTGCCGAGCGAGCAGAAACGATTCAACGGAGGGCAACACCGGCGCAAGCATAGCGACGAGCGCGCACGCGAGCGACGCGGTCACGAGGGTCAATGCAAGGGCGTCTTTGCGTCTCCACAAGCGAACAAGGAGAGCGCGCGAACTGTCCGTGGAGCGCGACACCAACTCTCCTCCTTGCGTGGGGTATGACACACCTTAACCGATACCTTTCCTCGCGAACGGAACCCTTCTACATGGCTCATCCCACGCATCTCGATCGGTCATGAACTCTGCGTCTCAAGGTTGACTTGCCGGACGCCGCCCGTTACCGACGGGATGGTTGTAGGGGTATAGCTCAGCTGGTAGAGCAGCGGATTCCAAATCCGCAGGTCCTGGGTTCAAGTCCTAGTGCCCCTGCCACTTTCTTTCTAGGTTTTCGGCGATTGCGCGAAATGGCATATTGTACCGACGTTGGTACAGTGGCATAATCAGCCCCGTGAGGGGCTGATGCGGCAATGGCGGACGACGAAGCGCGCGCAGAACGCGCTTGGTGTCGCTCGGGCCGATGATTACCTCGGGTCGTTATAGCGGGCGTCAATAAACGCACGAGCGGCTGCGATGGTGCTTGGCAGCTGCGCTTCCCAACGTTGCCCACGGGCGACGAAGAGCGTCAACCCTTCGAACATCCCCATAAGAACCAATGCGTCGGATTGGGGGGCTGTCACACCTCGTTGCCGTAGGCATTCTTCGAGGAAGGAGAGGTACTCCTGATAGAGGTTGTCGAGTAGCTCTTTGACGCTGGGCTCCACCAGGGACATGGCCCAAAGTTGTGGAAATAGGCGATCGGTTTTGAAGATGGGCTCGACGGGATCAACGAGGCTGAAGTCAAGGCTCGCATGGAGTAGCGAGACGTCTGCGTCGAGCCCATCGACGTAGGCGGCGAAGCTACGGGTGTATTGCGCGGCGATGAAGTTCGTTAGTCCATTTAGTAAGTCATTTCGGGTGGGATAGTGATACTGCAGGGCCCCTAAGGTCAGGTCGGAATTTCGTGCGACCGCACGCATGGTGAGGGCTGCGTACCCCTTCGATACAATCAACGCGATGGCGTTGTGCAAGATTTGTTCTCGTCGCGTACTCATGGTCCCGTCCGAAATGAGGTCAGTCACTCGGGGGTCAGTCTATCACCACTCTTCAAGTCCGGGAATTTTCACGTCGGTAACACCCAATCGTTTGGCTTCACGTAGCCCGGTTAGCATCGCCCCATGGACGGTTTGATGATGCGTAAAGGCGGTCGCTTCGCCCGCAAACAAGAGGCGAGTACCTACAGGCTCTGCCAGGACTTCAAAGTCATTGTTCGAAGCTCCGACCGGGATGTAGGCATAGCTGCCGAGCGAGTAGGGGTTGGTTGTCCAGTGGGTGACTTCGTGACGCAGGGGCGTGGGCGAGGGGCGACCATACACTTCTTCCAAGAGACTCACTACGTCGGCGACGATCTCGGCGTCGCTTTTCGTGTGTTGAAGTTCTCGAGAATAGCGTCCGCCATAGAAGGCAACAAGCGTAGGAACACCTGTATCGGCCGTAAAGTCGACCAAAAATGGAAAGCGACCATCCGGCGTTTCAGAGACAAATATCAGGTCTCCTGCGTCCCACCACTGCTCATCGTAGCGAAGCACAACACGCTCGACATTACCCATATCGAGTCGGTTGATGGCGGCGAGCTTTTCATCGGGTAGTGGTGGGCTGAACGCGATGGCGCCGGCCTTCAACACGCCAAGCGGAACGGTCACTACGACGTGTGAACCGGTCCACGTATCGCCAGCGCTGGTAACGACTTCAACATGATGATCGGTCATGTTCACCTGTTCCACGACCTGCTCAAGCTCAATGGTGAGACCCTCAGCCATCGCCTCCGCGACCGCTTTCATACCGCCCTCGGGTACATGGTCTCCACCGCTTAAGGTTTCCCCTTCAAACAACCATTCGAGTGAGGTTTGGTCCGATGGTCCAGAGACACCGACTTCGATCAGGAGCGACTCAATGGTGTATTGGGCGAGGCGACGGTCACGACCTTCCCATCTCGTTTGGTTGAGCCAGAAGTCGACGCTGGAGTGCGCGTCTGCTGTAGCGCCGAGTTGGCTGCGTAAGTCGGGGAGGTCCCGAATAAATTGAAGTGGGGCTCTTCCCATCACCACAGAGTTCCACGCGCTCACGGTACGCGCAGAGGCGCTATCCCATACGGTGGCGGAACTCAGCAGGTCATAGGGCGTATAATCGATGTTTTGACCTTTGGAAAAGTCCGCTAGCGGGCTCTTGTTGACGCCGTGAATAAACCAGGCACCGAGCTCGATGGATGCGCCCTCGATGTCTTTTGTCCAGACTCGACCCCCGATTCGGTCGCGTGCCTCAAGAACCGTGACGTCGATTCCGTCCTCATGCAGCGCCCGTGCTGCCGTGAGCCCAGCCATACCCGCCCCGATGACGAGTACACGCATCTCTTGTGCAACCTCCGTGTCCTCGATCGAAACCTGGGTGACATCACCGTTGCTGTTGGCATCACAGCCGGCCAGCAAGAAAAGCATCAAACAAAGTATTTTCACGTTCCTCTCCCATTACCTGTCAGTTGACATGTTAGCCTGTCAGTTGACATGCGTCAACGG
>Ga0315320_10002725_pt1 | contig 14534 bp, 9 predicted proteins | sample M140m21515metaG_FD_203458 | JGI IMG/M metagenome (GOLD analysis project Ga0315320, IMG submission 203458) | Ammonia-oxidizing marine archaeal communities from Monterey Bay, California, United States - M1 40m 21515 | ecosystem: Environmental > Aquatic > Marine > Coastal | place: USA: California... | reverse complement strand
TGATAAAGAAACATCGATTGCTGAGGTCGAAGCTTTAGTTGCACAAGGATTTGACCTGTTCTTTAACTTATGCGATGGCTGCGAAAGCGAAGAAGACAACCCGGGAGTTGAAGTCGTTGAAACGTTAGAGCGCCTCAATCAGCCTTACACCGGCGCCAACCCAGAGTTCTGGGAACCGACCCGTGAAAAGATAAAGGCTGTTTGCCGGAAGATGGGTATTTTTACGCCTAAATCCGTGCGCGTAAAAGACGATGCTAGCTTTGAACGCGCCTTAAAAAAATTAAAGTTTCCGATGTTCGTGAAGCACTATAGTAGTTATGCAAGCATTGACATTAGCCGGTCCTCTAAAGTTACTACTGAAGCAGGGTTATTGCGCCAGGTAAACAAAATAATCAAAAAGCACGGCGCGGCCTTAGTCGAAGAATTTATTGAAGGCGATGAATGTACAGTATTGGTGGCCGAGAATCCGAAAGATCCAGCGAACCCCATTGCTTTCACTCCAATTCAATACGAATTCCCCTCAGGCGACACCTTCAAGCACGAATCTCTCAAGTGGGATGAAGAACAGTTCAATGGGCTAAAAACACATCCTGTGACAGACCCCGTTCTATCTGCTCGCTTGCGCAAAGAATCTTCTGAATTGTTCAGAGGGCTGAACGGCGTCGGCTTTGGCCGCTGCGATATTCGCATTGCCAGCGATGGCACACCTTATATGTTAGAAATCAATGCTAACTGCGGTATCTACTACCCCGATGACGCGGCCGGAAGCGCAGACTTTATTTTGGCCTGCGATCCAGCCGGACATGTTGGCTTTACACAGCTACTTATTGACGCTGCTTTTGCACGCCACAATTCTCGCAAGTAGACTTTTTACCCTCTTTTTTGCCAGCGTTTTTCTTACGCTCAGCACGTGGCGCACGCTCTTGGCCTTTCTCACCCCGCGGGCGTTCGCCTCGAGCCTGGTCACCGTCAGAGTTTTGCTGCATTCTTTTTTGTGCTGCTGCCATCTTTTCACCAGCTTCTTCGCGGGTCATCTCACCAGACCTTACAGCTTCTCCTAAGCGCTCACGGAAAATAGCCATGCGATCTTCACCACGAGGTTTCTGGTTACTATCCTTCTTACGCTCAGCACGTGGCGCACGCTCTTGGCCTTTCTCGCCCCGCGGGCGTTCGCCTCGAGCCTGGTCACCGTCAGAGTTTTGCCGCATTCTTTTTTGTGCTGCTGCCATCTTTTCACCAGCTTCTTCACGGGTCATCTCACCAGACCTTACAGCTTCTCCTAAGCGCTCACGGAAAATAGCCATGCGATCTTCGCCACGAGGCTTCTTGTTACTATCCTTCTTACGCTCAGCACGTGGCGCCTTCTTTGTCGCTCCATAAGTTTCATACATGGCACGCGCCTGCTCTTCCGTCAAGTCACCTGCGGCAACAGCTTCGCGTAAACGTCGCCCAACTTTTTCATCTTTCTTCGTAGCGGTTTTGCGCATAGCCAAAATCATCGCTTCAGCTTGTTCTTGGCTAATCTCACCTGCCTCAACAGCTGCTCTTATGCTGCCCTGCACCCCGCCATCGCGTTGAGCGTGAATTAAATCGGTCGCTGAGACAAGGAGAATCAGCGGCAAGAGTGTTTTCATTAGTATTTTCATCATGCACATATTACCCCTTATATCGCCCATAGTTGCACCGTTTCTGCCATAATAATGAAATGCTCACCTCTTTCTGTATAGCCCTCAGCCTTTTAGCCTTTCAAAATCCGGAAGATCCTGGTGTTTACCAAGTCGCCGTTCAAGATGTCAATCACTCAGATAGTCACTACGGGCGTGGCAACATCAGCGCTCGTGTTTACTATCCCACAAACACTAATGACGGGCCATTCCCGCTAGTAGCATTCATGCACGGATGGATTGAGCCCGCCAGCGATTACGATGAGTTTTGCACTCACCTAGCCAGCTGGGGCTACGTCGTTTATTCCAATAATACCGAAACAAGCATTTTTGGCACTCTCCAAGCAGAGGCAAAAGATACTCGGGCGGGACTGCAATGGGTCGAGGACGAATCTCAAGATTCGGCGTCTTGGCTTTATGGCATGACCAACAATCAACCATGGTCTGCTGTCGGACATTCGATGGGTGGCGCCGCCGTGGCCTATATGTGTAAAATTGACTCTCGCGTCAGGCAAGCGGTCATGTTTGAGCCTTATAAAGGATCACTCGTAGGCAACTCAAGTAGCGCTTTTGATTGGTTTTCAAGTTTCAGCGGACCTGTCTTGGTTATCGGCGGAACCGATGACCTCACAAACAACTGGTCATCCACTGTTTTACCTTGGTACAGAACTGCTGATAACTCCTCGAGAAAAATTTGGGCTCTAATCAATGGCGGCGACCACTTCGGCTCAACCGATGCTAATATTCATTTTTTATGGGGCTTTGGCTCTCTAAGCGGAAGCGAGCAACAACTAATTCATCGACGACTGGCAACTAGCTTCTTACAAGCTGAAATACGCGGTGAGGAGGATTTGCTGTTTGACTTGTTTAATACCATAGCTACCGATTTTGAAGCGTCATCTTCTGACACCCCATTGTGGGTTGTTCTCGACCCTAATAATTCAGGGGTGATCCAAGTAGGATCTTTCGCGAAACCCGGCGACTATATGAGAATAGCTGGGTCAACGGGCACAGGCTTTACCCAGTCGGCATTCGGCGACATACTGCTCGATATGAATCGCTTGCGTATTGCACATGCAAATGTAATCCCTCAAGCTGGTATTTCATCGTCGCAGCTACCCATCAACCCTTCCTTTAGTGGCTCAACCCTGTATTTCCAAGCTCTAGCGACTAATAACGGCTTAGGATCTATTTCAGCGCTGAATGAGGTACATATTCCATAAGAATGTCGGCCGGCAGCAAAATAACACTATGCTAGTCACCGCATTCTGCCTTTCTCTGAATTTACTCGCGCAAGCGCAGACCTACCTAGATCTCAATGGCGACTCGTCCCGTCAAACTGTCGTCGACCGCGAAGCTGGGCAATACCTCGGGCACGTAACCACCGCCATGATCGAAGACGGGAAAACCATCTTCGCTACTTACCCCAAAGGCCATGGTCGCGGCCAAATAGTGATGAAGAAAAGCACTGATGGTGGAATCACCTGGAGTGAACGACTTGAAGTGCCTAAGTCATGGGAGACTTCTAAAGAGGTGCCGACTCTCTTTCGTACTATCGACGCCGAAGGCAAGCGACGTTTTGTTTTGCACTCTGGCCTCTACCCTATACGCCAAGCTGTCAGTGAGGACGATGGCGAAACATGGACCGAGCTAAAAGCAATCGGTGAATACGGCGGCATCGTTGCCAGCGGATGCATGATGCGCTGTAAAGATGGTTCATACATCGCGATGTTTCACGATGACGGTAGATTTATCGGTGACACCTTTAAGCCAACAGATGCTGCGCCATTTCATGTATATCAAATTAGATCTAACGATGGCGGACTAACATGGAGCGACCCAATCGTTATTGCGGCACACGCCGAAGCGCATCTGTGCGAACCCGGAATCATTCGTTCACCAGATGGCAATCAGTTGTTAGTCTTACTACGCGAAAACAGTCGTAAACTAGAATCGTTTTATATGACCAGTGATGACGAAGGAAAAACCTGGAGCGAACCAAAACAAACTACGGCCGATTTAACTGGCGATCGGCATACGGCTGTGTACGCTCCCGATGGACGGTTATTTATTTCATTCCGCGATACCAACCAAAAGTCTAAAACACTTGGAGACTGGGTTGCCTGGGTTGGTAACTATGACGATATTATTAATTCGCGTCCTGGTGAATATCATGTGCGTCTTAAAGACAACAAACACAGCTGGGATTGCGCCTATCCGGGAGTAAACCTATTAGACGACGGCACCATTGTCACTACCACTTATGGACATTGGGATGATGGCGAACAGCCCTATATTTTGAGCGTGCGCCTCACCTTGGCTGAATTAGATAAGCTAGTTAGTCGGTAGCTGACTCGGCTAACCACGGAGACCCGTTGCGGTAATCCTCTGGCTTGTAGCCTAATCGTCCACTGCCGAAGCCGTACATAGTTGGCTCGAATGCGCCGACAACAGAACCATCAAAAGGGGTGGTAGCTATTTTGTCTTCATCGCCTAGGCACCACATGGATGCCTGGAAAAACAAACGGTGCAAGTCTTCATCTAGCCAATCCACTGCCGCGCCCATAGTGGTGGCAAAAATTCTTTGCGTAACATCTTCGGACACCACGCGTTCGCGCAGCCACGCCACCGGAAGCATAGGATCATTCTTCTTGCCATCGACAGCGATGTCTTCGACATCCATGCCCGCTACCACTTCGCCATGCAGCAGCACGGTCGCATCGTCGGGTAACTTGCCGACGGTATAAACATCGGTCAGTCCGAAGCAGCTGCCCACTCCTTTCAAGACCACATGTTCACTCGCTGAAGGATTAGGAATTCCGCGTGTGGCTTCATGCCCATGGTGGCCATGATGACTCACCCATGTTTCACCCAATATCTGTTTGCCAAATCCGCCGGGCCATTCTTTTGAAGTCCATGTCCAATGCGCATACTTACTTTCTTTATTTTTCCCGTAATTAAAAGCATGGGTGGAGGTGCGGAACCCCACCAGGGGCTTTCCTGCTTCAACATAATCAACAATGTATTTCATGTCGGCATCAAGGAATTCACGGAAGCGTAATTGCAACACCAACAACTCGGCATCTGCAATTAAATGTAAGCCCGGGATATACGTAGACTCGTCGGGGTCGATGAGACCGGTCTCTTGGTTTTGGCTGAAGAGGACAATGCATTCGAATCCTAGACGATTCATCGAGCGCGCTAAGAAAGGCAATGCTTCTTCGCTACGGTACTCTTCGTCTCCGGCAACAAACACAATGCGCCTACCGTTACCGGGCGACAATTCGGCATCACCTTCGTAAGTCAACCACTGAGGAGACTGGGCTGCCGCTAAAAACAAAGAAACTAACATCGACTCATCATAACAGGTTGGATAGACTACATTTCGTGAAAAAACTCCTGACTCTTTTACTTTTACTTTCAGCTTGTAGTCAACCCGCTAACGAATCGCGCATTGGGCAAATACAGTTGCAGGAGAATGACAGCATTGTGATTATCGGTAACGGCGCCGCCGAACGCATGCAGCATCACGGCTGGTTTGAGACTTACCTGCAAATCGAAACTGCTGGCAAAAACATTCGCCTGCGCAACCATGGTTTTAGCGGTGACCGCATCAACCATCGTCCACGCAATAGCGGCTTCACGAGCGCCGACGACTACTTGTCCATTTCGCAAGCAGACGTCATCATTGCGATGTTTGGCTATAACGAATCCTTCGACGGCGACCCGGCGGCTTACGAGAAACTGCTAAGCGATTGGATAGCTGAGACTCGAGAGAAAAAATACAACGGCAAGTCAGCACCACGCATTGTGCTAGTTTCACCACTTGCGCACGAAAACTTAGACAACCCCAACCTGCCTGACGGGCGCAACAACAACATGCGGCTTGCTGCTTATGCTGAGGCTACGCGCGCCGCTGCAGCAGCAAGTGAATGCGGTTATATCGATTTATTCGCTATCTCCAAAAAACTTTACGCCGCCAATGATCATTACTTAACCCAGGATGGGATACACCCTACTGTGGGTGGTAGTCACAGCATTGGCATTGAATTGGTTTGGTCGTTACTCGGAGAAAAGCCCGACGTGGCAAATTCAAATGCTACGGCTATCCATCAATCCGTGCTCGATAAGAACCTGCATTGGTTCAATCGTTACCGTGCAACGGACGGCAACGATGTTTGGGGATCGCGCTCTACTTTGTCATTCACCGACGGGCAAACCAATGCTGATGTTTTGCAGCATGAACTCACGCAGCTTGATGTCATGACCGCCAATCGCGATAAAGTCATTTGGGCGGCAGCCAGTGGTGAAAGCATCGTTGCCGACGACTCGAATATGCCCGAAGATGTCGAAGTTATAAGCAATCTAGACAAGCCGCAAATCCAAGGCGGTGTTTCTAAGCTCGGGTCGAATGACTATATCACTGGCGAAGAAGGTATCGACAAGTTCACTTTAAAAGGCAACCTAGAGGCGAACCTGTTTGCGACTGAAGAGATGTTTCCCGAACTCGTCAACCCTGTGCAACTAGGCGTAGACCCAAGTGGCCGGTTATGGGCAGCAGCATGGACGACTTACCCTAAATGGCAGCCGTCCAAAAAAATGGACGACCGTTTATTGATTCTCCCTGACGAGAATCGTGACGGCGTTGCCGATGAATGCATCACCTTCGCTTACGTGCACAACCCAACTGGGTTTGAATTTTGGAATGGTGGCGTTGTTGTAGCATCCGCTCCTGACATTTTGTTTTTGAAAGACACCGACGGTGACGACATCGCTGACGTGCGTATTGTATTAATGAGCGGCATTGATTCTGGCGACACCCACCACGCTGCCAATAACTTTGCCATTGGCCCAGATGGTTTTCTTTACTATCAGCGCGGCGTGTTTTTAGTGTCCAATGTCGAAAGCCCATGGGAGACTAATCAGGAAGATCATGCTTCCGGGATGTACCGCTTCAACCCGCGCACTTACGAATTTAGCTTTCACGCACACAACAGCCCCAACCCGCACGGCATCAGCTTTGATGAATGGGGTTACCACTACGCCACCGATGCTACGGGTGGTGCCGCCTACCAAGTACGCCCAACGGGTGATGGTAATTTCAAAATGCGCAAGCTGTTGCAGCACACGGTGCGTCCGGTGCCGAGCTCAACTATTTTGTCGAGTGATCATTTTCCTGACGAAATGCAGGGTAACTTTTTGATTGCCAACTCAATCGCATTCTTAGGTCTAAAACAATATTCACTTGACCGTGATTCAGCAACCGGCGACGTCAGTGGCACAGATGTCGGAGACCTAATGGTTTCGGCCGACCCTAACTTTCGACCTACAGATATTGAATTCGGGGACGACGGCGCCATGTATGTATCGGATTGGGCCAACGCCATCATTGGTCACATGCAACATAATGTGCGTGACCCAGCACGTGATCACAAACACGGGCGTATCTATCGCTACTCCTACCCCGACCGTGGACTATCCGCTCATGTCGATGTCGTTGGACAACCGCTTGATGTCTTACTTAACAACTTATTGCACCCTGTAAACAATGTGCGCCAACGCACTCGTGCCGAACTTTCGACACGCAATAGCACCGAGGTAATAACCACCCTACGCCAATGGCTTCATCAATTCGATCACAGCAAAGCTGAAGACGCTCGCGCTTTACTCGAAGGCTTATGGTTGCATCAATCTCATAACATAAAGAATATGGAGCTGCTTGAAAGCTTGCTAAACTCGCCAGAGCCGCACGCTAGAATTGCTGCCGCCACCGTGAAGCAATTTTGGGATAACAACAAATCGAATCCTGTAGAAATTGAAGCGCCAGATGTTACGCAAGTTACCGCACCTCCCGGAGTAACTGTCATTAGTACCATTGTCGAAGAAATGGCTTACGACATCACCGAGTTACACTTCGCTCCTGGCGAAGAAGTCGAACTGTGGTTATTTAACAACGATTATATGCCACACAACTTAATAGTCGGAATGCCTGGATCTACCGCCGAGCTAGGTAAAGCCGCCGCCGCCATGGGTGCGGAAGGCTTCGCCAAAGGATTCATTCCGGATAATGACAAGGTGATTGCTGCTACTCCTTTGGTAAACACTGGCGAGACTTTCAAGCTTAAGTTCACCATGCCCGACGAGCCCGGAGAGTACATCTTTGTCTGTACCTTCCCGGGACATTGGATGCGCATGCAAGGCAAGATTATTTGTATGCCTCCGAGTGAAGACGCAGCCAGTCAGCAACTGGATTAAACCAACTTGGCATTCATTCGACTTTTCATTACGTCCCTAGCGATGTTCACCGCGCTCGGCTTTGCCGCGCGAATGTTTTTTGCTATTTATTTCAATAAAGAGCTTGGTGCTTTAGATATTTCCGATATCGGCTACGGCTTGTTTCGCGGACTGCGCTTTGACTTGGCGATCTCAGCTTATTTCGTCGTAATTATCTTCGCGCTCGCAAGATTATTTTCTTTTTACTTTATTGCAAAAAAGCGCAGCTTCATTTTGTTAGGCGTTGGTTGCAGCACTTTAATATTAATGCTGATGTCTGACATGATGTACTACGCCGACGCCGGGCGGCACATCAGTTACGAGATCAACGACGCCGGTTCTGATTTCTTAAGCCTCCTTAAGTTAGCAGTATCACAATACACACTATTGTTTGCCGTAGCCCTTGCATCGATTGCCGCGTCCTTTATCATCAGTATAAAGCTTAATAGTTTCATTCACTCTCAGTCAGCACCGCTTTCTACTCCAAAAGCGTTCTCCAGCGCTATTGTTGGAATCTCACTCGCATTCGTACTCGCGCGCGGTGGGTTCTCCGGCATCAGCATTTCCCCTATCGACGCTTACAAGGTTGGTAACCCGCTCCTTGCCGACGTATGCATTAATGCAGCATACAAAGAGACTTACCATTTAATAAACTCTCGCCACGAAGTAAATCAATTAAGTTTAGCGGAACGCCCATTGCCAAAAGATGAGCAGCGACTTCTTAGCGATTTATTTCAAGGTCGCGACACATTACGCGACCTTGACCTAGACAAAATGAACGTGGTTATTTTATTGCTAGAAAGCTGGCCTGCGGCTTTAATGAAAAGTTACGGTTCTGATTACGAATGCACACCTTTCTTCGACAGCCTTCAGCAGCAAGGATTGTCGGTTGACGGTATGGTTGCCGGGGGGCATCGCACTACCGAGGGCATGTTCACCACCTTTTGTTCATTCCAAAATCCTTTGGGCCAATCAGTTGCAAAAAGCCAACTGACAGGCATGCCATATACTTCTCTAGCGCAAATACTATCTGACAATGGTTGGTCAAGCGCGTTCTTTCAAGGCTCAAGTCAAGAAACGGCCAGCGCGGGGCCTTTCTCGCAAAAACTGGGATTCAAAGACAGCTACGGAAAACGAGAAATCGACAACAAACAGTTTAAAGAAAACGCTTTCGGCGCCTACGACCAGGACATCTACAACTTCGTATTACAAAAGACCAACGAGATGACGCAACCTTTTGTATTGGCAATAAACACCAATACCACTCACGATCATGCTTTACCGAACGGAATAGAAGCGAAGTTCGGAATGGAAACCAGTAATCAAAGAGCGCTAAGCACGATGTACTTCGCCGACCAAGCTCTCGAAGAGTTCATCACCAATTATCAGGCCGACGAAAAACTAGGCCCCACATTATTCGTATTGCTCGCCGACCATACACGCGGCGTGAGCGGGTCCGTATTAGCCCATTATTTAATACCCTTCATTATTTTTTCAACGGATGGCACTGTGCAGCCGCAATACATTCCCGAGCTTGTTTCTCAACGCGATTTAGCGCCGACTGTTTTAGATTATTTAGGAGGATTCGAGCCGACATTCAGTGGCTCATCGCTGATTAGCCAGGTACCGCGGTTCGCCGACTACTATCACTCGGGTACGCTCGGATGGATTGAGGGCGATCATGTTATCGAGATGTCCGCACTAAATAGCGGCGAGTTTAAGTCCTACTTGCGCGACGGCAAACTAGACTCACTAAGGCAAGTGCCCGCCGATGGCCAACACCGCTTAATGGCTAAACGTGCGTTGGCTTTTACTGGCCGCTCACAAGACTTATTATTCAGCGGCAAGACTCAATCATTTTTTGACGAGCTAAGCGACTAAGTTGCTATTCTAAATATAACTTTCGTTAATTAATGCGCCAAATTATCTAGGGAGTTAGCCGATTGTTCTAGTGTCTCGAACACTAGGTGGTCGGCATGCTTCGCTTTAACGATTGACAGCGCTTCAATGACGCGACCAATGTACGTCGCGGCTGTTTCTTGATGAAAGCCGATGTGTACATATAAATGATCGTCGCCCAGCTTAGCCACAGCATCTGAAATGTGGCCGGCCATTTGCTCGGCAGTCACATAATCAGCCAGTGCTCCGGTATCCGGAATTTCTAGGACGTCGCCGGCGGGCGTCGAGATGTAAAACGGCTGAGTATCAGCAGTGACATCAGGCCAAATATCGCGAATCATTTGCGGCAGCGCGTATTGCGCAATTTTAGCGTGCCATTTTGTATCGGTAGCCGACGCGTCAACCACAAAACCTTCACGACGAATAGCCTCAAGCACTCGCGGGCCTGCAAGCCATGCGCCTGCGCGAAAGGAATCGCTTAAACTAAAACCGTTGGCGTCCAAAACTGCTTTGGAATGCGCTACTATCTTTTGGAATTCGTCTACGGTGTATGCTTCGACTGAAACGTCGTGCCCTGGGTCTGGCCAGTTTTTGCGCTCAGGCCGTTCGACTCCCCATATTGTCGGCTTGCTGCGAAAAGTTACGCCCGACGCTTCAACCAGGGATTTCCAGGGGTGGATGTGCAAGCCGAGTTCGTCATGCGGTTGCAATGCTTGGCGGATAAGCGCGCTCACTTGTGCGGCATCGGCATCGGCCTTATCAAAGTAAGCCGCGTTGATGAACTGAGTTAACGGAATCTCAGGATGCGCAGCACGGAAGTCGGCGAATGCTGCAAGGTTTTCATCGGACAAATCTCGCCCCTCCCAGTCAACGCTGACACTAACGTGCACACGCGGTTCAGTATCTTGAAGAGTGGCGCCGGAGCAAGCAGCGAAGGCGCAAGGAGCTAACAGGATTGTTCTGCGAATCATGCGCCTGATTATAGTATGCTTTGCTCATGCTTGAGAGACTCATCCACAGGCCTATCAAGTTTACCCTTCTTATCGGAGCGGTAAGCTTTTTTTGCGGCTGCCAACAACCAAACACTTCAACCGAAGAACCGATTGATTCTTCAGTCGAAGAACATGCTGATTGGCCCGATTGGACCGGCTGCGCATTCCCGATACCTCTTAATAATACCGAGGCTTACGAGACAGGAGTGAATCAATCGATTGGCTTGCCATACGTCATTCCCATATCCGACTCCGAAAACTAATCCGGCTCAGAGAAACAAGGCGCCTAGCAAGAAGCATAGGGCTTTGACTATCCAACGTTCATGAAACGTTCCCAAGGGAGGGCGCAAAATGAAATGGGGTCATGACTTATTATGCCGATAAATCAGCGCGGCTTTTTCAATGTCAGTACATCGAACATACGCCCCTCTAAATCAAAGGCCTTCATTTCAAGCGTGCCACCATTAACTGCGACATAACACCAGTGGTGCCCGCGGCGCACGTTGTTTTGAAACCAAGGGCGAATCGGACCAGGAGTTTCAAGGCCTCCTCCACCACCGCCAGTAATCATGTAAGTGGTACCGTTCTCTTCGACGACCTTGCCTTTTGCTAATGGCCAGGTGCGCTCATAAGAATGAATGTGGCCATTCCACACCAAGTCGACATCGTATTTATCATAAAGAGCCGTCAACTCGCGCACGCGTAAATCGCCGTGGCTTGAAGGGCCTTTCCACATATCGCCATAATCGTTTTCATCAGAACTAAATGCCGGATGATGATGGCAAACAATTTTCCATCTAGCCTTAGACTTCTTAAGCTCCTTTTCAAGCCAAACAAATTGCTCGCTACCAGGATGCACTTTACGATTGGTGTCTAGCATGAAAAAATGCGTGTTGCCGTATTTAAAATCATAATAGTACTCAGGATCTGGCAACTGCATGTAATCGTAGTAATGCCGAGCATCTTGCTCGTGATTACCTAGTACCGGATAAATCGGCACGCGCGATAAGAGTGGGTCCATGCTAGGAAAAAACTCGTCGCGCCAATCACCGATGTTAGTGCCGGTGCCGACAAGGTCACCCGGATGCAAAACAAAGTGCGGGCGCATACCCCATGCCATGTTAGCTATTTGGCCTGACACACTTGGATTATCTTGGGTATCACTAATCACGGCAAAGGCAAAAGGTACATCTTCTTCAACCGCGGATTGGAAGGTCAAAATAGGACTGGTTAAAACCTGGCCTTCGACGTCGACCGATTCAACCTGATAAAAATATCCAGACCCCGGCTCGAGCCCACCAAGAGTAACAGCGTGAATGAGTGCATCATCGTCGCCATCTATTTTATGTGGCAAACTAAGGTTCTCTTCTTCACCCAACACATGATCACCCCAGTGCACCGTTGTCGTTGCCGGACGCGAGGTTTCCCAGGTGATGACCATCGACTGCTGAGTGCCGTATTGCAAAAAAGGCTTCACCTTCATAGTGAAGTATGGGTCGAGCGGAATTTGCGGGGCTGCCAGAGTCAAATCGGAATTGTGCCCGAAGTCTTCCATGACCCATTTAGCCGAAGCCGTCTGATCGTAAATGGTTAGCTCTCGAATACGGCCGTGGTGCAAGATATCTTCATTATCATCTTTATAGGCACCGATTACTACCGGAGCAGCATTCGGATAGAGTACGTCGCCGCTTTGGGCCTTAGTGCTACTCTCTAATTTTCCATTTACATAAAGGCAAAGTAGCTCTCCATCGTAAGTCGCAGTCACGTGATACATGCGACCTATTTGATAAGCGGTGGTCCCGCGTAAATAAGTAAGCACGCCATCACCGTCATCCGCACCTTCAGTGGCCAAGCCAATATAAAAATTCTTAGTGTCATAGCCTAAGATAATACCTTGCTCGGAATCGCCGTTGTCTTGGATAGCCGAAAACACACCGCCATAACTTTTAGGAGTGTTCACCGACACCCATGTCGAAATAGTGAAATGTTTCTTGGGCAAAAACGCACCGAGCTCGGCGATGTCTTTCGCTACTACCATTCGGTCATCAATGCCATCAAACATTAATGCTCCACCACTTGGACCAGGCGTTGCCAGCGGTGCACCACTCACTCGTGGATCAGGGCCGAGCCTGGCAGACAACTTACTGCCGTGTAATTCGGCGGAACTTAAACGCCAAGACATGAGAGGATCGGGGCCTCCATGTGCACACAGCAAAGGTAAAAAATATAGAAGTGAGGTTATCGACACTTCTACATTGTAGGCTAACGGTCGCCGCTTTTGCGCATCGGCGCACCACCGCTCGTGCCGGTGTTAGAGCTCGTAGCCCCGCTAACCGAGCTAGATGAACCGCCGATTTTCGAGCGACCACTGCCGAGGATTTCAATTGCGCCACTATCAGCCAGTTCTTTAAACGGCGGATGCTCGGCGGCTTTATCGCTAACTTTAGCAGTGGCTCCTAGGCCAAGAAAGAGGTTCTTGCCACCTGGAAGGGGTACCTTTAGCGGGGTCTTACTTGTGTTTTTGATTTCCATGTGATTACTTACACTATGGTAGCAGGACTAGTGCCCGATTTAATCAGAGTTAAGGTTAGAAATTCTCTAGGAACTCTTCCAACACCTTGAGATTCTTTTCCGCCTCCGGAAAGTGAGGCTGAAAAGCCAAGGCATTCAATAGTGCCTCGCGAGCATTCTGCCAATCTTCTTCGGCAGCGCGCGCTAAACCGAGCAAATACCACGACAAGGCATCGTTAGGGAAATCCAAAACGCATTGTTCCATTACGTTCCGCGCTTCGTTCCTTCGTTGCAGAGAATCCAGCGCAGTAGCTTGCATGTGCCGAGGCGCCGGTGAGTTGGCTTCCCACTTTTCCGCCCACTGCCCAGCCTGCACTGCTTTTTCAAATTGGCCCTGTTGCATCCAAAACTGCGCCTCGCGCATAGCCGAGGCCGGCTGTCCTTGATTGTGAACCAGTGCCTCCCAAAGTGCGACGCCTTGTGGCCAAGAATCCACACTAGGTTTTATCTTTAGTGCTAGCTGGCGCCGCGCAGCATTGCCCTTCCAACCCGGACGGCTTTCCACTTCTTGTATCGCCCACTCTACCGAACGGTCTTGGTGACAGCGGTTGCAGGCATTCGGAGCACCGACACTTTCATTTAATCTAGGATCAGGAATCAAAAATCCATGATCTCTTCGCGGGTGGCGCTGCATATAAGTCGTTGTGGGCATGTGACAACTCACACATTGGCTGCCAATGGATTCTGCAGCGTGGCCCGTGTGAGTGCTTACCTGAATCACTGGACCAGGAATTCGCCCCGCGCCAGAATGACAACTTAGGCAAAGCGCATTTCCTTCGGCGGTTAAATTTCCGGTATGGGGGTTATGACAATCTAAGCATGTGACTCCTGCGGCGTGCATTTTTGATTCGACAAAAGAGCCGTACTCGAAATTCTCTTCCAGGATTTGTCCATCGGCGTACCACGCTTCGCTGTGGCGTGGCAGCGCTGGGTGGAAACTCTCCGAGAACGAATCTCCTGGAGTATGATTACGAAACTCACTGCGCCTTGCATGACAGGGGGCGCAACTTTCCACTCCATCTTTTGCGCCAGGAAGTACTCGCTTCGGATTGTCAATATGCTCACTCGCCGGCCCATGGCAAGCTTCACAGCCCACGCCATATTCTGCTACTTCGGTGTGAAAGGTGTCCGTTTT